>RRZU010778443.1_pt1 | contig 15076 bp, 11 predicted proteins | sample 2165561 | NCBI WGS metagenome assembly RRZU01 (sample SAMN10456909, study PRJNA506462) | wastewater metagenome | isolation source: wastewater sludge | place: USA: Moscow, Idaho
ACGCGGAGCAGGTCGAGCGGGCGTGCGGGCGAGTCCAGCGCGACCCGCACCGCGCGAGCGGCGTCGAGGGGGAGGGAGAGGTTTTTGGCGAGCAGGTTGCCGCTGCCTGAGGGGATGAGCCCGACCGGCACCGGGTTCCCGGCGAGCGCGCCGAGCACCTCCCGGGTCGTGCCGTCGCCGCCGAGGGTCAGCAGCAGGTCGGCACCGTCGACGGCCGCCTCGCGTGCGATTCCCGCGCCGTGGTCCTCGGCCGTGGTGGGGATCCATGCGGGTGGCGGGCAGCCGCGCCTGGCCGTCTCGCGGGACAGGAAGCGCTCGAGCGAGCGGCGACCGCGCACCCGGCCCGGATGCCACACCACGTGGATCGTCCGTGGGTTCCGGATCGGCGGGGTGGTGTTCCACGCGCCGGTCACCGTCGCAGCCAACGCGGCGGAGAAGAGGGCGACGATCGCGCCGCCGAGGACATCGCTGACGTGGTGGACGGCGAGCACGAGCCGCCCGATGGCAACGGCCGCGGCCAGCAGGGTCGAGGCCACCGCGACGAGCACCGTGGTGCGGAGGTGCCGGGAGAGCGCCCAGGTGGTCTGGACGATCCCGATCGCCAGGGCCGTTCCCGCGGCGGCATGCCCGGAGGGGTAGGACGCGAGGGCGTCGAGATGTCCGATCCAGGGCGTGTCGGGACGCGTGCGTCCGACGAGAGACTTCAGCACGGTGGTGATCGAGACGGTCAGGCCGATCGCGAGGAGCATCGAACCGGAGAGGTCGCGCCAACGATGTCGGAATAGCACCCCGACGAGGAAGAACATGATGATGTAGGCGACGACGGGCTGGAGGACGTTGGCCCAGATGACCGCGAGCAGCCCGCCGGTCGAACTCTCGGCGACAGGTCGCCACGGCCACAGGGCGTCGAGCGAGGTGGGCAGCCACACCGTCCACGCAACGACCGCGACCCCGAGCAGCAGCGTCACGACGGAGGGGATGGCGCGGCGGAGCATCCCAGGATTCTCCCACGCTGAGAGCGCTGACGCCCACGGCTTCGGCAGAACATCCCGGCGACGGCCCTCGTCAGGCAGCCCTCAGGCGCCGTCCGGGATCACGTCCCTGAGGGCGAACCGGGTCATTTCGGAGCGTCTCGCGGTCGCTGCAGAGGCGAGGTTGTCCACCTGGCAGCGGTAGAGCGGCTGGTACCCCTCATCGACGATGTGCTCGCTGATCGCCCGCGCCACCGCCCGGGCGTGACCCCGGCCACGGTGATCGGGGCGGGTGAGGATGCCGATGTCGGCCAGCAGCGAGTCCCGCCTTGGGTAGGCGCTGGCCGCGGAGACGATCTCGTCGCCGTCGAACACCCCGAAGGCGGCCCAATCGTCGACCTCCAGGTAGGCCTCGTCCACCTCGGAGGGGCTGCCGGTGTCCGTGAGGCGGGCGAAGCGGTCGGCGTCTGCGGGGCGGAGCCGACGGATCGACGCCGCGTTTTCTTCACCCATCAGGCGTGGCAGGGGGTTGTCGTCGAAACCGAAGATGTGGTCTGCCCCGTTGAGCCTCGCCCCTTCCCGTGCTACGGCCTCGACCAGCGCGTCGTCGTCGAGCCTGGCGCCGTCGACCAGACTGGCGCTCGCGGCGAAGGCGGGCGAGGCCGCGACCAGTCGTCGCCCGTCGAGGGTCAGGATCGTCTGGATCGCATGCGTCAGGTCCTCACGCAGGCCGACGAGCCAGGTTCCGTCGGATGCGGCGTCTCTCGGAAACCGCTCGAGCCAGAACCTGGTGAACGCGGTGGAGTGAGGCATGGGGTCAGGCCAACCGCCGCTTGACCATGAACCACGGCACTGCCGCGACGGCCATGGTGATGCCGGTCACCGCGAAGGCCCAGCCGAACCCCACCATGTCGGCGATGGCGCCGGCCAGCAGCGTTCCGGCGATCGACCCGAGGTCGGTCGCCATCGAGTAGGTGGAGAGAGCCTGGCCGCCGTTGCGGTTGGAGCCGATCAGGTCGGCGAGCAGGGCCTGCGAGGCGGGGGCGATGAACGCGGCGCCCGCCCCGGCCAGGATCGACAACCCGAGGAACCAGGGGAGCGTGTCCAGCCAGCCGAACGGGAGGGTCGCTGCGGCCGAGATCACCAGCCCGAGCACCAGGAAGGGACGCCGTCCGCGTCTGTCGATCAGCCTTCCCGTCGCCTGCTGGGTGACCGCGTTGCCCAGCGCGAACAGCGTCAACGCGATGCCTGCGGCCGCGCTCCCGATCGCGGGAACGGCCGCGGCCATCAGCGGAAGCAGCGCGATCCGCACGCCGAAGTTGGACCAGCCGTGGGCGAAGCCCGTGACCAGTAGCGCCCGGTAGTAGGGAAGCCCCAGCGCCTCCTGGAGGGTCATCCGCTCCTGCACCACCCCTGGCGCCGGACGCCCGCCCGCGCCGCCGCGCAGGAAGATCGTCACGACGAGCACGGCGATGGCGACGGCTCCCGCGTAGAGGAAGAACGGCATGCGCTGGCCGAGGCCCGAGAGCGCCGAGCCGAGGATCGGGCCGAGGATGTTGCCGAGCAGGAAGGCCGTGCCGTACAGCGACGACGTGTGCCCGCGCTGTGCAGGCGGTGACAGCCGCACCAGCAGGCCCATGGACGAGACGGTGAACATCACCGAGCCGACGCCGCCCAGCCCGCGGAAGACGAGCAGCATCCAGTAACTGTCGGCGAGGCCGCTGAGCGCGCTCGAGAGCGCGACGATGCTGAGCCCGATCAGGTAGATCCGCCGCTCGCCGAACTTCGACACGAGGGCGCCCCCGGCAGGGGCGAACACCAGCCTGACGAAGGCGAAGATGGACACGATCGCCGACGCGGCCATCACGCCTACATCGAAGGACTGCGCGAACTGGGGCAGGATCGGGGCGACGAGACCGTACCCGAGCGCGATCAGCAGAGCCGCAGCGACCAGCACCCAGATCTCGGCCGGAATCGGCTGTCTCCTCGTCGCTCGCACCCGGCCACCATAGCCGCGGCTCCGGACGCGCCCGGAGCTGCTGCGGCCAAGGCCGTCGGGATCGGTAGAGTTGGCCACATGATTGATCCCAAGTGGCTGCGTGTCGATCCCGATCGCGTCCGACGCTCCCAGGCCGCCCGCGGCGCCTCGGTCGAGCTCGTCGACGAGCTGATCGCGGCGGACGAGTCCCGCCGTGCCGCCATCCTCGCCTCCGAGACCCAACGGGCCGAGCAGAAGTCGCTCGGCAAGCAGGTGGCTCAGGCCAAGGGCGAAGAGAAGGCGGCGCTCCTCGCGGCGACCAAGCAGTTGGCCGCAGACGTCAAGGCGTCCCAGGCTGCGACCGGTGAGGCCGAGTCCCGCTATGCCGAGCTGATGTCCCAGCTCGGCAATCTCGTCATCGACGGCGTCCCCGAGGGCGGCGAGGACGAGGGCTCCATCCTCGAGACCATCGGCACCCCGCGCGACTTCGCCGCCGAGGGCTTCGAACCGAAGGACCACCTCGAACTCGGCGAGGGGCTGCGCGCCATCGACATGGAGCGCGGCACCAAGATCTCCGGCTCGCGCTTCTACGTCCTCACCGGTATCGGTGCGCAGCTCGAGATCGCGCTGCTGAACTTCGCCATGAACAAGGCGACGTCATGGGGGTTCACCCCGATGATCCCGCCCGCGCTGGTCAAGCCGTCCGCGATGGAGGGCACCGGCTTCCTCGGGCAGGCCGCCCAGGACGTATACCACCTCGAGGCCGACGACCTGTACCTCGTCGGCACCTCCGAGGTCGCGCTCGCGGCGTACCACTCCGACGAGATCCTCGACGGCGGCTCGCTGCCGCGCCAGTACGCCGCCTACTCGCCGTGCTTCCGCCGGGAGGCGGGCTCCTACGGCAAGGACACCCGCGGCATCTTCCGCGTGCACTGGTTCGACAAGGTCGAGATGTTCGTCTACTGCGACCCGGCAGATGCCGAGGACTGGCACCAGAAGCTGCTCGGTTACGAAAAGGAGTTCCTCACCGAACTCGAGCTGCCGTTCCAGGTGCTCGACGTGGCCTCCGGCGACCTCGGCCTCAGCGCCGCCCGCAAGTACGACTGCTACGCGTGGCTGCCGACGCAGCAGCGCTACCGCGAGGTCACCTCGACGTCGAACTGCACCGAGTTCCAGGCCCGCAGGCTCAACATCCGCGGACGGTTCGAGGACGGTGTGCGCCCGGTGGCGACGCTCAATGGCACCCTCTGCGCGATGACCCGCATCATCATCATGCTGCTGGAGAACCACCAGCAGGCCGACGGGTCGGTGCGGGTGCCCGAGGCGCTGCGGCCCTTCCTCGGCGGCCGCGAGGTGCTGGAGCCGGTCGGCTGACGTGCGCTGGTTGGATCGGTTCCTGAGGCGCCCGCGACGAAAGGCTGAGATGCGCACGTTCACCCCGAAGCTGGTCGCCCTCGACATCGACGGCACCCTGGTCGACGGGTTCGGAGTCATGCCACCTGAGGTGCACGCCGCCGTGCGTCGGGTCGTCGACGCCGGGGTGCCCGTCGTCCTCTCGACCGGTCGCTCCTGGCTTGCGACGAAGACTGTCTTCGACGAGCTCGGGCTCCCGGACGGCTGGGCGGTGTCGTCCAACGGCGCCATGGTGGTGACCTACCCTCCGTTCGAGATCCACCACGAGACCCGGTTCGATCCCGCGCCGGTCGTGCGCAGGGTCGCCGAGCTCGCCCCCGACGCGAGGATCGCGGTCCAGGACGGGCTGCACTGGCGGGTCAGCCGGGAGTTCCCCGAGGGGGAGCTGCTCGGTGAGACCTCGATCGAGACCGTCGAGGAACTCGCCTCCCGCGACGTGTCCCGCGTCATCATCCGCGATCCGGAGTCGACCGAGGAGAAGTTCTCCGAGCTGGTCAAGCAGCTCGGGCTGCACGAGGTCGCCTACTTCATCGGCTGGTCGGCCTGGCTCGACATCGCCCCGCAGGGCGTCGACAAGGCGCACGGCCTGCAGATCGTGTGCGACCAGCTTGGCATCGCGGCGGGCGACGTCCTCGCGCTCGGCGACGGGCGAAACGACATCGAGATGCTCGAGTGGGCAGGACGCGGTGTCGCCATGGGTGACGCTCCGGACGAGGTCAAGGCAGTCGCCGACGACGTGACCGGCGACTTCGCCGACCTCGGCACCGTCGACGAACTCTCCAGGTGGTTCCCACCGGCCGATGCGGCCGCCTCCTGAGGTTCACTCACGACACTCTCACGGGTACGCCGTCCGGCACGCCCCCGTGCCCCGGGGGTAACATGACTCGATGTGCGTGGAGTGTCCTCCACGCGGGCGGCACGCCCGCGTCGACCTCCCCGCCACCCCTGACCGCTCTCGAAAGGTGCCTCGGACGTGACACTGCCCCCCCTTGTGCAGGAATGGAACCTGCCGCGGGTCGGTGCGCGACCATCTTTCCCCAGCTATCTGGCGGAGGTGTGGCGCCGTCGCGACTTCATCGCCACCATGGCCCGCTTCCGGATGCGCGCCAGCCTGGAGAGCAACCGGCTCGGCCTGGCCTGGGTGGTGCTGCGTCCGATCCTCAACGCCGGCATCTACGGCGTCATCTTCGGCCTGCTCCAGGCGGGCAACCGGCCGCCGGACTACCCGGCTTTCGTCGTGATCGGCGTCTTCCTGTTCGAGTTCTTCCAGGGCTGCTTCAACGACGGCTCGAAGGCGATCAGCGGCAACCGCAACCTGGTGCAGTCGCTCGCCTTCCCGCGGATGACGCTTCCGTTGGCTGCCACCGTCGAACGGTTCCTGCAGTTCCTGATCATGATGGTGGTACTCATCCCCATCCTGATGCTCTTCGGCCATTTCCCGAGGTGGGAATGGCTGCTGATGATCCCGTTGATCCTGTGCTTCACCCTATTCAACGCGGGGATCGCGCTGATCACAGCACGGCTGACGGTGCACGTCTCGGATCTGACGCAGCTGCTGCCGTTCATCAGCCGGCTGCTGTTCTACAGCTCCGGCGTGCTCTTCGCGGTGGACAAGATCCTTGCCAACCATCCGGTCGTGCTCCGGATCTTCGACTTCTACCCGCTCTACCAGGTGCTGGTGATCGCGCGCCATCACCTGATCGGTGGGAATGCCTACCCCAACTACTACTGGGCGGTGCTCGCGGTCAGCTCCGTGGTGATCTTCCTCGGCGGAGCCATCTTCTTCTGGCGGGCGGAAGAGCGGTACGGACGTGACTGAGGCAAACCAGGGTGAGGCCCGCGTCCCCGTCGTCGTCGTGGACGATCTGCACGTCAAGTACCGCGTCTTCGCGTCCGGCAAGGCCGCGGGCGCGGCGCGCAGCGGGCTGCTCAACATGACGCGCGGCATCCGTGAGGTGCACGCGCTCAAGGGTGTCTCCTTCACCGCCTACGAGAACGAGACCATCGGCGTGATCGGCTCGAACGGTTCGGGCAAGTCGACGCTGATGCGCGCGCTGACGGGTCTGACGCCGCCCGCGGCCGGCGCCGTCTACGCCCGGTCGCGCCCCAATCTGCTCGGCGTGGGTGCAGCCCTGCTGCCGAACCTCTCCGGGTCGCGCAACATCGTGCTCGGCGGTCTCGCCATGGGGTTCTCCCGCGACGAGGTCGAGCAGCTCAAGGCCGACATCGCCGAGTTCGCCGAACTCGGGGACTCGATCGACCTGCCGATGCGAACCTATTCCTCGGGCATGCAGGCAAGGCTCAAGTTCTCGATCGCGGCAGCCCGCAGCCACGACATCCTGATCATTGACGAGGCGCTCGCCGTCGGCGACAAGCGGTTCCGCAAGCGCTCCGAGGCCAGGATCCGGGAACTCGCGACCGAGGCGGGGACCATCTTCCTCGTCTCACACTCCATGTCGTCGATCCGGGACACCTGCAAGCGCACCATCTGGATCAACAAGGGCGAGCTGGTCATGGACGGGCCGACCGACGAGGTCGTGAAGGCCTACGAGGCCGGCCGCACATGACCGCCCGCCCAGCCGCCCCCACCCTGGGGGAACTGCGCGCCGTCGTCCAGCCGGACTGGGTGATGGAGCGCTCGGCCGAGCACTGGACGGGCACGCTGTACATGCGTCGGCTGTCGATCTATCTGACCTGGCTTCTGGTGCGCACCCCGATCACGGCCAACGGCGTGACCTGGCTCATGATCATCGCGGGCGGCCTCGCCGGACCTGCGCTTCTGATTCCGGGGCTCTGGGGACCCTTGGTCGCCGCTCTGCTCGCCCAGGTCCAGATGCTGCTCGACTGCTGCGACGGGGAGGTCGCGCGGTGGCGCGAGACCATGAGCCCGCGCGGGATCTTCCTCGACCAGATCGGCCACTACGTGGCCGAGGGCTCCATCGGCGCCTTCCTCGGTGTCTCGGTCGCGTTCTCCTGGTTCGGTGAGCCCGTCGACTGGCGCTTCATGTTCATCGGGGCCGCGCTGGCGGCAGGCATCTGGTTCAACAAGTCGCTCAACATGATGGTGACGCTCGCCCGCACCAACTCGGGCCTCGAGCGGCTGCCCGACCAGCCGGCGGTCCGAGCCATCTCCGGTGGCTCGCTACTCGCCCGGCTGCGTCGCGTCGCGCGCTTCGTCCCGTTCCACCGGATGTTCCACTCCATCGAGCTGACCCTCGTCTCGTTTGCCGTGGCCGTCGTCGCTCTGTTCATCCCCGCCGTCTGGCCCTGGTACGTCGTTGCGCTCGCCGTGCTGATCTGGCCGGTCATCGTCGGCCACTTCATCGCGATCTGGATGTCGCCGAGACTGGCCGCACGATGAGCGCCCCGATCACGGTCGGGGCAGTCATCCTCACGATGGGAAACCGTCGTGAGGAACTCCAGCGGGCGCTCGGCTCGCTGGTCTCCCAGCAGGGGATCGAGCTCGACGCGGTGGTCGTGGTCAACGGTTCGGATCCGGTGGAGGTGCCCGAGGGGATCAGGGTGCACCGGCTCGGAGAGAACCTCGGCATCCCCGCAGGACGCAACGCCGGCGTCGCACAGGTCAGCGGCGAGTACATCTTCTTCCTCGACGATGACTCCTGGCTCCTCTCCGAAACCTTCCTGAGCGACGCCATCGGCATGCTCCGCGCCGACCCCACCCTCGGCATGATCCAGCCACGGATCATCGACCCCGACCGACGCGGCGAGGAGCCGAGGCGCTGGATCCCGCGGCTGCGCAAGGGCGACCCGGCGCGCAGCAGCGAGGTCTTTTCGGTGCTGGAGACCGCGGTCGTGCTTCCCCGCTCCACCTTCGACGCGACCGGGGGATGGCCGGACGAGTTCTTCTACGCGCACGAGGGCATCGAGCTCGCGTGGCGGGTCTGGGACCTGGGCCAGCGGGTCGAGTACCGCGGCGACCTCAGCGTCGCGCACCCGGTGATCGACCAGTCGAGACACCGCGAACTGCACTACATGAACGCCCGTAACCGGGTCTGGCTTGCGCGGCGATGCCTGCACTGGCCATTCTCCTGGCTGTACGTCTCCGCATGGACGCTGCAGCACCTGATCCGCGACCTGCCCGAGACCGACGACCGCGTGTGGTGGGACGGTTGGGGAGACGGATGGAGCGAACGCCCCTGGGCCGGTGCGCGGAGAAAGAAGCTCAAGTGGTCCACGCACTGGAAGATGGCGGTCCACGGACGGCCACCGGTGGTGTGAGCATGGGGCGAAACAGACGAGGGAGGACAACGACGTGGGTGGCCTGAAGAAGCGGGTCGGTGAGCTTGCGCAGCGGCTCTACCGCGCCCTTCCGGCTGGTGGTCGCCGTGGCGCCTCGGCGATCATCCATGGCGAGACCGATACCCAGCGACGCCTCGTCGAGCGTGTCCGTACGCTGCGGGCCGGCTCGCTCGGAGTTCCGGGCGAAGGCGATCAGCTCGGCGGTTCGCTGCTGCATCCCCACCGCGCCGAGACCGCCACCAGCTTCGATGCCCACGCCCACCTCGAAGACCTACGCGGCCGGATCGTCGAGGTCCTCAGCGAGGGCGCCGTCCCCGTTCACGAGCTGCCAGGTGTTCGCCCCTGCGTTCTCGTCGTCAGCGACAACGACTGGTCCAAGGCCTGGACGTTGCTCGCCGGCGACCCTCGGACCCGCTCGCTCTGGGCAGCCGAGGGGCGACGCCGCGCCGTTCCCGTCTGCGACGCAGCCGAAGCCCCGGCCGGTGCGGAGTGCCTGCTCTTCCGCAGGCTCGTCGCCCCGGGCGGCCACGTGCTGGCCAACGAATCCATGCATGTCCGCCTCGAACGGTGGAGCGAGGTGACGCAGCGAGGGGTGCGCCGCGTCGACGGTGGAGAACACGAGATCGGAACCCTCCTTCGTGGCGAACTGGAGCCGAACGGTTACGCCTCAGAGCTCAGCCCCGCGGTGCGGGCGACGCTTGTTCCAGGCGCCGAAGCCGTGCGCTTCCCATCGATCGACGCCGTCACGGAACCGGTCGACCTGGTCTACACGTGGGTCGACGGCTCCGATCTCGCGTGGCTGGAGAAGCGGGCACGCTGGGAGGGAACGGGGTTCACGGTGGACGCCCAGCTGGCGTCCCGGTTCGTGAGCCACGACGAACTGCGCTACTCGCTGCGGTCAGTCGAGATGTACGCCAACTGGTTCAACCACCTCTACCTCGTCACCGACGCCCAGGTGCCCGAGTGGCTCAACCGCGAGCATCCGCGACTCACCGTCGTCGACCACCGCGACCTCTTCACCGAGGATGAGGTCCCCCTGTTCAACTCGCACGCCATCGAATCGAGGCTGCACCACATCCCCGGGCTCTCCGAGCGCTTCATCTACCTCAACGACGACGTCTTCTTCGGCTCGCCCGTGTGGCCTGAGGATTTCTACACGGGTGCAGGGCAGGCGCGATTCTTCCCCAGCAGGGCGACGATCGACCCTGGGCCGAGCCGTCCGGACGACGTCTCGGTGACCAGCGCCGCGAAGAACAACCGCGACCTCCTGGAGCGGGCGCTCGGACGGACCATCACGACAAAGCTGAAGCACACGCCGCACGCCCAACTCGTCTCCCTGCTGGGTGAGCTCGAGGAGAGGTTCCCCGAGGTCTTCGAGGGCAACGTCCGGGCCAGATTCCGCTCACACACCGATCACTCGGTGGTGTCAGGGCTCGCCCAGCGGTACGGGGCGGCGACGGGGCGGGCCGTCGTGTCCCGGATCGCCTACAACTACGCAGACATCAGCCGCCCCGACATCGAGCAGGTGCTCGCCCGATGGCTGCGATCCAGGCAGTTCGCGGTGTTCTGCCTCAATGACACGGGAACCGCACTCGACGACGTCAAGGCCAAGGCCTTCGACGATTACCTTCGGCGCTATTTCCCGGTTGCGAGCGGCTTCGAGTTGTGAGGAACCACCCACGTGAGGCAGCGTGGACCAGAACCCGTGAATGAGAGGGACTGCAGATGGCGATGAAGGATCTGGTGCCGGAGGCGATGCGGCCTGCGGCGAAGAGGCTGCGCAGAAAGCTGGTGGCCCGTGTGGAGGGGATCCGCACGCCTGCTGGTCCTGCGACCAGTGGGCCGGCGCTGACCGACGTGGCCATCGCCGATGAACATGTCCTGACCTTTCTCATTTCGTCCAAGGTTCCCGTTGCTCAGCTGTCGGCTGAGGTCGAAGCTGCGGCCGGCACGACTTCCAGCGAACTGCAGGAGCTCCTGCGTTACGACCAGGACGGGAGATCGTTCGTGCTCGCCAAGTTGTCGCAGGACAGCCGACTGGTCCCCGGGACGAAGATCCGCGTCATGTCTGACCAGGGGGAGGTCTCACTCGCATCCATGAAGGTGCGACAGACCCGGGACAAGAGCTACCCGCTGATCGACCGGCTCGTGGTCAGGAAGGGAAACGGCGCGCTGCTCATCGAGGAGGGGAAGCAGAGGAAGCTTCAATCCCCGTTGCTTGGCAGCCTTACGTGGACCGATGAGCCGTCGGCACTCGTGATCTCCACAGATCTCGTGCTCTCCGCCGCCTCACTGCGCGCGAGGGACGAGGAGGGAGAGAGCGTTGCGATCCCAACCGCCGGACCGGGGCTCGTCGTGACGGCCGACCTGCTCGCGCGACTCTGCCCGACTGGCCACGTGGGGCCGGTTCTGATGGACATCGAGGTCACCACGGAAGGGGCACAGGGTGGCATTTCGCATCCAGACCCCTGGCTTCGAGTGCCCAGGAACTATCAGACGTTCCTGCCCCACACGGTGGTGGACTCGGAACACACGCTGCTGGTGCGTCCCTACTGGACTCTCAGCGGAAACCTGTCGCTGAAGGTGAGGAACCGGTGAGCATGAAGAGACTCAACATCCAGTACCTCCTGATGACTGCTGACCTGGTCGGTGGAACCGAGCAGGCGATCATCCATCAGGCCAATGCGCTGGCTCGGCGTGGACACACAGTCAGCATCATCAGCGTCTTCCGTGACGCGGACCGTCCGCATTTCCACATCCACCCGAAGGTGCAGGTCACCTACGCAATCGATCGACGGGATGACAGGATCAGGCCTCACCGTTCGGTCGCAGGCCAGATCCCCGATCCCGTCTGGCTCCAGAAGCAAGGCTCGGCCATCTCCCCCCCCGGTTGGGATGTACAGTTCACGGCTCTGTGCGATCTCGTTCTGCCTCCGCTACTGCGACGCTCTCGGGCCGAGATCATCGTTGCACCCACCCCGCCGCTTGTCGCGTACGCGACTCTCTTCTGCCCGAAGGCGGCCATTGTCCAGCAGGAGCATCGGCCGACGGCCTTCCGCTCCAGAGGAGCCTTCAACAAGATCAACGAGTTCAGCGATCGGATCGACGCGCTCGTATCTCTCACCGAGCGTTCGACGACGTGGCTGACGGAGAACCTCACGGGCGGCCCAATGTTGCCCACCATCCCCAACATGAACCCGAACGGTTTCTACGCGCAGTCGTCATGCCGGTCAAAGGTCATCATTGCCGCAGGGCGTCTCGCTCCGCAGAAGAGATTCGAGCACCTTGTCGAGGCTTTCTCGATGGTCGCCGAGGAGTTCCCGGACTGGGAACTTCGGATCTTCGGGGAGGGACCGTACAAGGGCCGGATCCAGACGGTGATCGAGGAGGCCGGGCTCGGCGACCAGATCCACCTCCTCCCGTTCGTTCAGGATCTCCGCCTCGAGATGTCCAAGGCGTCCATCGCCGCGATGACCTCCATCTTTGAGGGGCTGCCGCTGGTAGGCCTCGAAGCGGTCGCCACCGGTATCCCGTTCGTGTCCTACGACATCCCGACCGGGCCAGCCGAGATCATCGAGGACGGAGTCAACGGCTACCTCGTCCCGGCTGAAGACACGCAGGCCTTCGCGCAGCGTCTGCGCACCCTCATGGCGGATGAAGACCTGAGGATCGCGATGGGGGCTAACGCGCGTGCATCGTCCGAGCGCTACTCGGAGCAGGTTGTGACCGACCAGTGGGAGGAGTTGTTCTGGCACCTCACGGGCGCGAAGCGCTCCGAGCGTCTGGCGGCCCTTCCGAGGCCGGTTCCGCCATCGCCTGACGACGAGGCTGCGCCCGTCGTGACACCGCCGTCGGTGGTCCCGGCCGTTCCGAGCGTTGCTGCCGAGCGCACCCTGCGACGACTCACTGCTGCCTTGGCGGAGGAAGGGATCGGCTGGGCACCGATCGCTGGCTACGGCGAGTGTCCCGTGATCGCTGTGCGCGACGTGGATGTCCCTGAGGTGGGACGGACGCTCGCTCACCTCGAAGGGGACGTCGTCGCCCGCTTCGTCGAGCCGCGGCGCAAGGATGCGCGCTGGTCCAACGGCGCCGCGAGCGTCGGATCGGTGATGCGCTGGAGTGCCTCCCGGGTGTTTGGGCTCATGCTCGACGTTCCGCTCGACCAAGCGAAGGTGAGCGATCCTGGGGCCTTCGTCGAATTGGAGGTCTGGACCACGCAACCGGACGGCACCTACGCCTGTCCGCGGCACAACCGCGGAGCGAGTCTCGTGGAGGAGAACTTCTTCGCAACGCGTCCCGAGCAGAGTCTTGCCAGCCTTGCCGAGTCAGTCTCCGGGCTGTGGTCCGTTCCCGACTTCCCGGTCGACGTCGTCTACATGTGGGTCGACGGGCAGGATCCCGAATGGTTGCGCAAGCGGGCCGAGTTCTCCGAAGCGCCCGGCGACTATCACGCTGAGGCGACCGACGTGACCCGTTTCACTGACCGTCAGGAACTGCGCTACAGCCTGCGCTCGCTGCATGCCTACGCGCCTTGGGTGAACCGGATCTTCCTGGTCACAGACAACCAGCGACCCTCGTGGCTGGACACCTCAGACGAGCGGATCCAGTTGGTCGACCACCGCGACATCTTCCCCGACCCCTCGGTGCTGCCGACCTTCAACTCGCAGGCGATCGAGGCGTGCCTGCACCGGATTCCTGGGCTCAGTGAGCACTTCATCGTGATGAACGACGACGTGATCCTCACGCGGTCGGCCACGAAGGGTAACTACTTCACCTCCGCCGGCCAGGCGCGGTTCTTCCTGTCGCCGGTCAAGGTCAACGATCTGCCCGACTCCCCGCCGCACATCCAGTCGGCGCAGAACAACCGTCGCCTGATTCAGGAACGGTTCGGGAAGACCACGTCGCAGGCCTTTCTGCATACGCCCCACCCCCATCGTCGGTCGGTGCTGCAGCAGCTTGAACAGGAGTTCGAGGGGGAGATCGCTGCCACGCGCGCCTCACGGTTCCGGCATGAACGAGACGTATCCATGTGCAGCAGCCTCGCCCAGTACTACGGCTACTTCACGGGTGAATACATCGAGGGAGCGACGAGGTATTCCTACCTGCAGCTCAACGCGCCGACCACCGTCGACCGGATGAAGGCGATCCGTGGTGACCGGAACCTGCGGTCCTTCGCGATCGGCGAGAACTCCGCGGGGGAGGAGCAGCTCGACACCAACGAGGAGCTGCGTGAGTTCCTTGACGACATCCTGCCGTGGCCCTCTCCGTACGAGGTGCCGGACGAGGCTCAGGAGAAGTAGCGTCCGAGGAAGTCGACCAGCCGCGCCCGGTTCGCGTCGGGCGCGTCGTCGGTCGCGTTGAGGCAGATCACGTCGGCGTCGCGCCACTCCAGCAGGCGTGGCAGGCGCCAGCGCAGTTCGGGCGAGGCGACATCGGCGTAGAAGTGCGAGATCCGACCAGGAACCGCCCGCCCCGTCGCGAGGGCGTAGTGCGGAGCCAGTGAGGAGGCGACCGAGAGGTCTTGGGGGTGCCGGAACGCGGAACGGCCGGTCGAGCGGAACTCCGCCGGCGCCAGCCGTTCGAGCTCCTCGGTTACCGAGCGCAGCTGGGGGTGCGGGACGTGCTTGAGTTTTCGCTCCAGCCGTCCTCCGGTGAGCCTCGCCAGCAGCTCGCGGTTGCGTTTCGCAGCCGCGACGACGGGTTGGTCGGAGGCTGTGACGGGACCGTCCGGGATCGCCTCGTCGGCCAGGAAGACGCGGGCCCGCCCCTCCGCGTCGAAGAATCGCGACGGTGGGCTGTAGCCACCGAGGAAGACGTCGTCGTTGAGGTAGATCCAGTGCTCGGCGAGCCCGGGAATGTGGTGCAGGCGCGACTCGATGGCGTGCGAGTTGAACGTCGGCAGCGCCTCCGGATCGTCGAAGAGCTGCTCGTGGCCCACCAGCGCGACGTGCGGGAACTCGTCGGCCAGCCAGTCGGGCGACTGCCCGTCTGTGACGAGGAACACGCGGCGGCGCCAGGGGGCGAACCGCTCGACGGCGCGCAGCGCGAAGCGGAGCTCGTCGATCTGGACGAAACGGGCGTCGTTCGCGGCGCTGGGGTGGAGTGTCGCGGCATCCTCCCCGAGCCTGCTCCGGCGTCGCTCCTGCCAGGCCGGGTCTGTGCCGTCGACCCAGGTGAAGACGAGATCGATCTCGCCGGAGAATGCTGGTTCGGGTGACGAGGCGACCAGGTCGACGCCGACGTCCGGCCCAGCGACGAACCGTCCCGAACTCTCCCAGGCGCGGAAGACCCGGTCGCCCTCCAGGTAGAGGCCGGGGGCCGCGCGCAGCCTGGCTCGCGCCGCCGGGAGGTCGTCGACCACGATCGCCGGCCGTTCCCAGCCCAGCCGCACCGTCTCGAGCCCGCTGTCGCCGAGGAGGTCACGGCAGCGCGTGAGGGTCGCGTCCAAGGCCGT
>RRZU012034533.1_pt1 | contig 15075 bp, 9 predicted proteins | sample 2165561 | NCBI WGS metagenome assembly RRZU01 (sample SAMN10456909, study PRJNA506462) | wastewater metagenome | isolation source: wastewater sludge | place: USA: Moscow, Idaho
AGGCCAGGAAGCGGCCGGACTTCACCGTGGCCCGGACGTCGGTGCCATCCGCGTGGACGGTCACCCCGATGATCTCGGACCCGACCAGCCCGTTGACGCTGAGGTAGCCGTCACTGTCGAAGGTGCTCGCCCCGACGCTCGTCACCAGGGCCTCCCGCGGCTTGAGGCTCACCTGCCGCGCGGGGTCGATGGCGCCGCTGCCGTAGGACCTCCCGGAGGTCAGGCAGGAGACCTCGAACTCGGCGCTGGCCATGAGGACGAAGGTCCAGTCGCCCCGACGCTCGGCGATGACCGGTGTGCTCGCGAAGACATCGGCGGCGGTCGGCATATTGGGGTCCTCGCCGGGCTTGGCCGGCGGGAGGGCACGGCCGAGGTAGTCCTTGCAGCCCGCCGCGGCGCTGGCCAGGTCGGTGGCCTGGACGCCGCTGGGGGTGGCGGTCCACCCGGCGAAGGCCGGTGAGCTCCCGCCGAGCCCAGGGACGATGGTGAAGGCGACGGCTCCGGCGACCGCGGCCCCGGCCAGAACGAGTCGGCGCCGCATCGGCATCGGGCGGCGGGGTGTGTCCGCGGTGGCCGTGTCGCCGGCCCTGCCGCTGGCAGCGCTGCCGGCTTCGGCTGAGGTGAGTCCCGCCGCCGGGTCGGTGGCGACGATCCGGGCCAGGAGGGCCTGGGCGTCGGTGCCGTGGACGTCCGCTGCGGGTCCGGCCGGGTCGAGGCTGCGCAGGGCGGTGTCGGTGGTCGGGTCGAGGATGGGCTTCCCGGTGGTGGTCATGACGTGCTCCCTTCGGTGAGGGCAGTGCGGGGGGAGGGGGAGGGTGCGCTGAGGTCGAGGTAGCGGCGCAGCGCCCGTCGGGCACGGCTGAGCCGGAGCCGGAAGGCGACCGGCGAGATGCGCAGCACCGCGGCGGCCTGCGGGGCGGTGAGGCCGTCCCAGGCGGCCAGGGCCAGGCACTCCTGGGCCTCGGGGGTGAGCCGGCGCCAGGCCTGCGCGAGGTCGACGCGCAAGCCGACGAGTTCGGGGTCGACCCCGGCCAGCGCCGGCGACTGGTATGCCGCCTCGGCGATCCGGACGCCGAGCGCCGCTCGACGCCCCTGCGCCCGATGCTCGTTGAGCAGTGTGTGCCGCGCGGTCCCGAACAGCCAGGCCCGTGTGTCGTCGAGCTCGGTGGGCAGGTCGTCGAGCCGGCGCCAGGCGACGAGGAAGGTCTCGGCGACGACATCCTCGGCCTGGCTGGGGTGGACCCGGCGCTGGACGAAGCGGAGCAGGTCGGCGTAGGTCTGCACGTACACCCGGCGGAACCGGATCTCTGCGTCGGTGGGTGGCGGGTCCGGAGCGGAGGTCGTCATACCCGGTACCTGTCCGCCATACCGCCAAGTGTGTCGCGCAGCGGGCCGTTTGGTCGCGAGGGAAGGGCAACCTACCCTGGAGCCCATGCCTGGCGACTCCCACTTCGACGCCCTCGAGCCATTGCTCGGGCGGGTGAGCAAGCCGGTGCAGTACATCGGCGGCGAGCTGAACTCGACCATCAAGGACTGGCAGGTCGGCGGTTTCGGGCCGGGCGGCGAGGAGCTCACCGTGCGCTGGGTGCTCCACTATCCGGACGCCTACGAGATCGGCCTGCCCAACCAGGGCCTGATGATCCTCTACGAGGTGCTCAACGAGCGGCCCGACGCCCTCGCCGAACGGACCTATGCGATCTGGCCGGACCTCGAGGCGCTGCTGCGCCAGCACGAGGTCCCGCAGCTGACCCTCGAGGCCCATCGGCGGGTCGCCGACTTCGACGTCCTCGGGGTCTCGCTGTCCACCGAGCTCGGCTACACCAACCTGCTCACCACGCTCGACCTGTCCGGCATCCCGCTGCTCGCGGCCGACCGGGGTGAGGACGACCCGGTGGTCCTCATCGGCGGGCACGTGTCCTTCAACCCCGAGCCGGTCGCGGACTTCGTCGACGCCGTCGCCATCGGCGACGGGGAGGAGGCCGTCCTCGCGGTGACCGATGTCATCGGCTCGTGGAAGGCCGGTGGCCGCGTCGGCGGGCGGCACGGGCTGCTCGTCCGGCTCGCGGCCGAGGCCGATGTCTACGTCCCGGCGTTCTACGACGTGACCTACCTGCCCGACGGCCGGATCCAGCGGGTGGCCCCACGCGCCGAGCTGGCCCGGGCCGGGGTGCCGTGGCGGGTCCGCAAACACACCGTGACCGACCTCGACGCATGGCCCTACCCGAAGCAGCCGCTGGTGCCGATCGCCGAGTCGGTCCACGAGCGGATGTCGGTGGAGATCTTCCGGGGCTGCACCCGAGGCTGCCGGTTCTGCCAGGCCGGGATGATCACCCGGCCGGTTCGGGAACGCTCGATCACCGGGATCGGGGAGATGGTCGCCCGGGGCCTGGCCGCCACCGGCTACGAGGAGGTCGTGCTGCTCTCGCTCTCGTCGGCTGACCATACCGAAATTGCCGAGATCGCCCGGGGGCTCGCCGACCGGTACGGGGCCACCCAGGTCGGTCTCTCGCTGCCGGCGACCCGGGTGGACGCCTTCAATATCGACCTCGCCAACGAGCTGACCCGGGGCGGCCGACGCTCGGGGCTGACCTTCGCGCCCGAGGGCGGCTCGGAGCGGATCCGCCGGGTGATCAACAAGATGGTCACCGAGGAGGACCTCATTGCCACGGTCGCCGCGGCGTATGCCGCGGGCTGGCGCCAGGTCAAGCTCTACTTCATGTGCGGGCTGCCGACCGAGACCGATGCCGACGTCCTGCAGATCGCCGAGGTCGCCCAGCGGGTCATCGACACAGGGCGGAAGGTGGCCGGGACCCGGGACATCCGGTGCACGGTCTCGATTGGCGGCTTCGTCCCGAAGGCACACACGCCTTTCCAGTGGGCCGGCCAGCTCGCCGCCGAGGATGTCGACCGACGGCTCCACCTGCTCCGCGACGCGATCCGAGCCGACCGGCGGTACGCCTCGGCCATCGGCTTCCGCTATCACGACGGCCAGCCCGGCATCGTCGAGGGCCTGCTCTCCCGCGGCGACCGGCGGGTCGGTCGGGTCATCGAGGCGGTCTGGCGCGACGGCGGCCGCTTCGACGGGTGGTCCGAGCACTTCAGCTTCGAGCGGTGGATGCGCTGCGCTGCCGAGGCCTTGGCGCCATACGGGCTGGACGTCAACTGGTACACGACCCGGGAACGGGACCACGCGGAGGCCCTCCCGTGGGACCACCTCGACTCCGGGCTCGACAAGGACTGGCTCTGGGCCGACTGGCAGGACGCGTTGGGCGAGCACGAGGTCGACGACTGCCGGTGGACCCCGTGCTTCGACTGCGGCGTGTGTCCGCAGCTCGGCACGTCGATCGAGATCGGTCCGACCGGGCGGACCCTGCTGCCGCTCACCCCCGCTGAGTGATCCACAGGGCTGGTCCGGGCCGGTTGTGGGCGGTGGTATGCCGCCGCGACCCTGATGCTCATGAACCCACGACTGGCCGCGGTCGCCCGCGTGCGGCAGGGTGTCTTCTCGTCCGCGGACGCCTACGGGGTGGGTGTCGGCCCATCTGGGCTGGTGGAGCTGGTCCGCGCCGGCGAGGTGATCCGGGTGCGTCGCGGCGCCTTCGTCCTCACCTCGGTGGATGAACGCGCGGACGAGCCCCAGCGCTACCGCCTCCGGGTGCTCGCGGTCCTCCGGACCCGGGCGCCCTCTGACGCGGCGAGATGGCCCCGGCGCCCGGAGACCCCTGTCAGATCGGGAAGCCGAGGTGTGCCATCGCCTGGCGCAGCAGGACGCCATGCCCGCCGGTCATGTCGCCGGTCAGGGCGACCGCGCAGGCCTCCGTCGGGGTGAGCCAGGCCAGGTCGAGGGCGTCCTGCTGCGGCGAGCAGTCGCCCATGACGACGACGACGAAGGCGAGAGAGATCGCGTGCTGACGCGGGTCGTGGTAGGCCGTCACGCCGGGCGTGGGGAAGTACTCCGCGATGGTGAACGGTTGCGGGGAGAGCGGCACCTGGGGGAGCGAGACCGGCCCGAGGTCCTTCTCGATATGCCGGATGATCGCGTCGCGGATGCGCTCGTGGTAGAGCACCCGCCCGGAGACCAGCTCACGACGGATCTCGCCATCCTGGGAGGCTCGCAGCAACAGCCCGACCGAGGTGACGACGCTGCGCTCGTCGACCCGGACCGGGACCAGGTCGACATACACGATCGGGAGCCGGTCGCGCGCGTCGCGCAGCTCCTCCGGCGAGAGCCAGGCACTGCGGGTGTCGGTCTTCGTCATGGTGCTGTTCTAGCAGCCTCGCGTCGAGAACCGCACCCGGGTGTCGTCGCGGCGGGCCGCGGATGGGACGAAGGCCAAGGGCCATTGGGACGATCCTGGGTGCGGGGTCGGTGCGCCCTCGCCCCGGTCCGCCTAGAGTGGTGCCGCTCCTCGGCCCAGCCGAGGGGATTCCTAGTGTCCGTCGAAGCCGGGGGTGAGCTGTGCTGCAGTGGGTGCGGCGGCCGGGTCGGATCGTCCCCGTCCTGTTCTCGACGCTGCTGACGATCGGGACCGTCGCCCTGTGCCTGCCGATCTCGCGGACCACCGCTGACGAGGCCCCGAACGTCCTCGCCGCAGCCTTCACCGCGGTATCGGCCTCCTGCGTCACCGGGTTGTCGGTCGTCGACACGGCCACCCACTGGTCGACCTTCGGACAGGTCGTCATCATGCTGCTCATCCAGGTCGGCGGCTTCGGCATCATGACCATGGCGACCCTGCTCGCCATCCTCGTCGGCGGACGGCTGGGGCTGAGCCAGAGGCTCATCGCCCAGGGCGAGACGCACGCGAGCTCGATGGGCAATGTCAAGGCCATCCTGCGGACCGTCGGGGTCACCGTCCTGGTCACCGAGCTGTCCATCGCGCTCGTGCTCGCCATCCGCTTCTACGTCGGCTACGGCTACTCCGTCGGGGCATCGCTGTGGCAGGGGCTGTTCCACTCGATCTCGGCCTTCAACAACGCCGGCTTCGCGCTGTACTCGGACAACCTCACGGGGTTCAACCAGGACATCTGGATCATCGGGCCGATCTGCGCCGCGATCGTCGCCGGTGGGCTGGGTTTCCCGGTCTTCTACGAGCTCTACCGGCGGTGGCGGACCCCGGACAAGTGGACCGTCCACGCCCGGGTGACGATCCTCGGCTACTTCAGCCTCCTCGTCATCGGCTGCGTCGGCTTCGCCGTCTCGGAGTGGAACAACCCGAACACCATCGGCCCGATGTCGGTGTGGGGCAAGACGATCAACGCGCTCATCGGCGGGATCACCCCGCGGACCGCGGGCTTCAACGCCATCGACTACGGCAAGGTCAACCACGAGACCCTGGCGCTGGACGACGCCTTGATGTTCATCGGTGGCGGGTCGGCCGGCACCGCCGGCGGCATCAAGGTCGGCACCTTCATCCTGCTGGCCTTCGTCATCTGGAACGAGATTCGCGGCGAGCGCGATGTCGTCGTCGGCAACCGCAGGGTGCCCTCCGACACCCTGCGCCAGGCCGTCACTGTGGTCCTGCTCGCCATCGGGGTCGTCGCACTCGGCACCTTCTCCCTGCTCATCCTCACCGACCATTCCCTCGACCTCGTCGCCTTCGAGGCGATCTCGGCCTTCGGGACCGTCGGACTGTCCACCGGCATCACCGCGACCCTGCCCGGCGCGGCCCAGCTCGTGCTCATGGGGCTGATGTATGTCGGCCGGATCGGCACGGTGACCACCGCGACCGCGCTTGCTCTCAATACGCGTCACAGGCATTACCGCATGCCCGAGGAAAGGCCGATCATTGGCTAACAACCCGTTCCGCCGCGACGACGACCGGTCGCCCATCCTCATCGTGGGGCTCGGGCGGTTCGGGTCCTCGGTCGCCCGTTCGCTGGTCGCCATGGGCCAGGAGGTCCTCGCCGTCGACACCGACCCTGTGCTCGTCCAGCGCTATGCCGACGAGCTGACCCACGTGGTCCAGGCCGACGTCACCGACCACGAGGCTCTCGACCAGCTGGGGATCCGCGACTTCGACAAGGCCGTCGTCGGCATCTCGGTCAATGTCGAGGCCAGCGTCCTGGCGACGATCGCCCTCTCCGAGGCCGGGGTCCAGGACATCTGGGTCAAGGCCGGCAGCATCGACCACGGCAAGATCCTCGAGCGCATCGGGGCCCACCACATCGTCTACCCCGAGCGGTCGATGGGGGAGCAGGTGGCCCACATGATCGTCGGGGGCATGAGCCAGTACCTCGAGTTCGACGACGACTTCGCCATCGCTCGGACCATGGCGCCGCCCGAGCAGTGGGACAAGACCTTCACCGAGACCGGCGTCCGGGCGCGCTTTGGCGTCACCATCGTCGGGGTCAAGCGGATCGGTCAGGACTTCATCTACGCGGTCCCGGAGACTCTCGTCAAAGCGCACGACGAGCTGGTCGTCTCCGGCCCGACGAAGAAGGTCGAGGACTACTGCGCCCTGGCCAAGCCCAAGCTCCGGCGGCCGCAGGCCTGACCTCCACGACTCCCGTCCGGACGGCCATCGAGGTCGGCCGACCTCCCGCTGTGGCCAGCGGGGTCAGTGGTATGCCGCCCCCGAGGCCGGGTCGTAGAAGACGGTCCCGGGGTTCATGATGCCGAGCGGGTCGAAGACCTGCTTGAGGGCGCGTTGCCGGGCGATCTCCCGAGGGCCGAGCTCGGTCGCGAGGTGCCGGGCCTTGACCGTCCCGACCCCGTGCTCGCCGGTCACCGTGCCGCCCAGGTCCCAGGCGGCTCGGACGAGGTCGTCGAAGGCACGCAGTGCCGCCCGCAGGCTGGCCTCGTCGCGGGGGTCGTAGAAGAACGAGGGGTGGAGGTTCCCGTCGCCGCCGTGCCCGGCCAGGGTGATCTCGACCCCGGTCCGGGCCGAGATGGCCTGCCCGGCCTCGACGAACCGCCCGAGCGCCGCGACCGGCACGCAGATGTCCTCGGCGAGCCGGGTCCCCTTGCGGTCGTAGGCATGGTTGAGCGCGCGCCGTCCGGCCAGGAGCAGGTCCGACTCGGTCGTGGTGTCGGCGACGGCGATATCGACGCCACCAGCCTCGGTGAGCACGTCGGCATACCGGTAGACGTCCTCGCGGGCGTGACCGGGACGGTCCGACTGGACGAGCAGGACCGCCTCCGCGTCGAGCGGCAGCCCGTAGTCGGCGAGCTGCTGGATCGCCACGAGGCTCGGCCGGTCGAGCAGCTCGAGCAGGCTCGGCCGGTGCCGCTCGCGCCGGAGCGGCAGCACCGCCGCGATGGCCGCGTCGAGCGAGCCGAAGCTCGCGACGACGGTGAGCGCGGGGTCGGGCGCGGGCAGCAGTCGCAGGACCGCCTGCGTGACGACTCCGAGGGTGCCCTCGGACCCGACGACCAGGCCGGTGAGGTCGTAGCCCGCGACGCCCTTGGCCGTCCGGTGCCCGGTCCGCATGACCTCCCCGCCGGGGAGCACCATCTGGAGCGCCTGGACGTAGCTGGCCGTCACGCCGTACTTGAGGCAACACAGCCCGCCGGCGTTCGTCGCGATATTGCCGCCAATCGTGCAGCTGTCGGCGGACGCCGGGTCGGGTGGGTAGAACAGGCAGGCGTCGCGGACGGCGCGCTTGAGCTCGGCGGTCACCACTCCCGGGCTGACGACGGCATATCCCTCGACGTCGTTGATGTCGATGAGCGCGTCGAGGCCCTCGACGTTGAGGATGATCGATCCCGGGCGTGCCGAGGCCGCACCGGCCAGCCCGGTCCGGGCGCCCTGCGGGACGACGGGGACGCGGCGGGCCTGCGCCTCCGCAAGGACGGCGACGACATCGGCTTGGTCGCGAGCCCGGACCAGGGTGAAGTCCCCCGTGGCCGGGAGCCCGGGCGCCGAGTCGAGGGCATAGGACCTGGCGATGTCGGGATCGCGGCAGACGGCGCCGGGGGAGAGTCGTGAGGCCAGGGCGTCGTCGAGCGGGAGAACCACGCCGCCAGGGTACGCCGGGACTTTCCGCCCGACCCCGACAGCGTCCGGTATGACAGGCTCTGAGGGGTTGTCGGTCGGCGTCCCCAGACGCCCAGGCGAAGGAGTGCAGCAGTCCATGGTCGGTGTGGTTTCCCAAAGTCCGAGCACCGAGGCCGAGATCACTGCCACGCTGCGTGACCTCCTCGCCACGACGAAACAGCCCCGCATCGTGGCCAGCGGCAATGGCGCGATCCCCTGGGAGCTGGTGCGGCTCATCGACGCCACCTTGCCCACCTACCGGCTGAACATCCTCAATGCCTTCCCCGGGCTGCCGTGGCGCGAGGGTGTCGTCCACGAGACCTCTTTCGTCGGTGCCGGGATGCGGAAGAGCCCGGGGCTGGCCTATGTGCCGGCTCGGCTCTCCCTCGTCCCGCGGCTGTTCCGCCGCGCGCTCTTCCCTGACGTCGTCCTCCTGCACACCTCGGCGCCGGTCAACGGCAAGGTGTCGATGGGCATCGAGGTCAACGTCCTGCCCGGCGCGGTCGAGGCCTGCAAGCACCGGGGCGGACTGGTCATCGCGCAGGTCAACCCGCGGATGCCCTACACCTTCGGGGACGGGGAGATCGCCGTGGAGGACCTCGACGCGATGATCCACGTCGACTCGCCGGTCGCGATGCCGGCACGGACCGATGCCCCCGTCGACGAGGTCGCCCAGCAGATCGGTGAGTACTGCGCGAACCGGATCAGCTCCGGTGCGACCCTCCAGATGGGCATCGGTGCCGTCCCGGACGCGACCCTGCCGCGGCTGACCAAGCTGCGCGGGCTGGGGATCTGGTCGGAGATGTTCTCCGACGGGCTGCTCACCCTGCAGAGCAGCGGGGCGCTGGACCCGGACCGCTATGTCGTCGCCTCCTTCGCCATGGGCAGCGAGGAGCTGCTGCAGTGGATGCACATGAACCCCCAGCTGCGGATGGTGCGCACCGAGGTGACCAACGACCCGCCGCGGATCTCCCGCCAGCCGCTGATGACCTCGATCAACACCGCCTTGCAGGTCGACCTCTTCGACCAGGCCAATGCCTCGCGGATCAACGCCCGCATCCACTCCGGATTCGGCGGGCAGACCGACTTCGTCGTCGGGGCCGTCCACGCCCGGGGCGGTCAGTCGATGATGGCGCTGAAGTCCTGGCACCCGAAGGCGAACGTCTCGACGATCGTGCCCCTCATCGACGAGCCGGTCACCTCCTTCCAGCACACCGCGGTCATCACCGAGAACGGCATCGCCGAGCTCTACGGCCGCAGCGAGAAGGAGCAGGCGGCCGCCCTGATCGAGAATGCCGCGCACCCGAAGGTCCGCGACGAGCTCTGGGAGGAAGCCGCGGAGCTCGGCCTGGCCTGAAAAGCCCGGTGAGCCGGGCGCTGTCGGCCCGGTAGACTTCGCCTCACAGGCGTTCGAGCCGTCATCAGCGGCGAGCCTCCGGAAGAACGGGTCCGCCGTGACGGCTGACCTCACTAGACCCGGACGGGTTGGCCCGTCACAGCCGGCAACGAGCGGTCGTTCCGCTGCTGTCAGCGGCCCTGGGTCAGGGTCTGGCACGGCATACGGCAAGCGAGGTGGTACCGCGGTGGCACCCGGGTGACCGGAGGTCGTCGTCCTCGTGCCCAGCACGTAGGCATGAGAGACGACGGAGCGCCATGACGTACCCCAAGGTCACCACCGACGCCACCCCCACCGGGAGCGGCCACCCCACGCCCCCCGCGGTCCCGGCGAGCCCGAGGTTCCCCGAGATCGAGGAGCGGGTGCTGCGCTACTGGGAGCAGGACGGCACCTTCCCCGCCTCGGTCGAGCACCGGGAGACGGGGGAGGACGGGTCGAACGAGTTCGTCTTCTACGACGGCCCGCCGTTCGCCAACGGCCTCCCGCACTACGGTCACCTGCTCACCGGCTACGTCAAGGACATCGTCCCCCGGTACGAGACGATGCGCGGTCACCGGGTCGAGCGCCGGTTCGGCTGGGACACCCATGGGCTGCCCGCCGAGCTCGAGGCGATGAGCCAGCTCGGCATCAAGACCACCGACGAGATCCGTGAGCTCGGCATCGCCGCCTTCAACGACAAGTGCCGCGACTCGGTCTTCGAGTACACCGACGAGTGGCGCGACTATGTCACCCGGCAGGCCCGCTGGGTCGACTTCGACAACGACTACAAGACCCTCGACCTCACCTACATGGAGTCGGTCATCTGGGCGTTCAAGGAGCTCTACGACAAAGGCCTGGCCTATGAGGGCTTCCGGGTCCTCCCGTACTGCTGGAACGACCAGACACCGCTGTCCAACCATGAGCTGCGGATGGACGAGGACGTCTACCAGAACCGGCAGGACCCCGCGGTCACCGTCGGCTGCCGGCTCACCGATGGCCCGTATGCCGGTGCCCTCGCCCTCATCTGGACCACCACGCCGTGGACCCTGACGTGCAATCTCGCCATCATGGTCGGCGCCGACATCGAGTATGTCGTCGTCGAGTCCGCGGTGCCGACCGGCCGACCGGAGCGGTACCTCCTCGCGGAGGCGCGGGCGGCGGCATACGCCAAGGAGCTCACCGGCGACCCCAAGGGCGACGTGACCGCCCTGATCGTCGCGCGGGTCAGCGGGACCGACCTGGTCGGCACCCACTACACCCCGCCGATGGGCTACTACCTGGAGCACCCCAACGCCTTCCGGCTGGTCACCGCCGAGTTCGTCACCACGACCGATGGCACCGGGCTGGTCCACACCGCGGGCGCCTTCGGTGAGGACGACAAGGTCGTCACCGACCGCGAGGGCATCGAGGTGGTCGTGCCGGTCGGGATCGACGGCCGGTTCACCTACCCGGTGACCGACTACGAGGGGCTGCTGGTTCTCGACGCGAACTCCGAGGTCATCGACCACCTCAAGGCCCGGACCCGCCTCGACGCGGACGGCGCGCCGGGTGAGATCGGGTCGATCACCGAGGGCACGGTGCTGCTGCGCCGGGAGACCTACGACCACGCCTACCCGCACTGCTGGCGGTGCCGGCAGCCGCTGATCTATATGGCGGTCGGGTCGTGGTTCGTCTCGACGACGACGATCCGGGACCGCATGCTCGAGCTCAACCAGGAGATCACCTGGGTGCCCGAGCACATCAAGGACGGCCAGTTCGGCAAGTGGCTGGAGAACACCCGCGACTGGTCGATCTCGCGGAACCGGTTCTGGGGCAGCCCGATCCCGGTATGGAAGTCCGACGACCCGGCCTACCCCCGGGTGGACGTCTACGGCTCGCTGGCCGAACTGGAGGCCGACTTCGGGGTGCCTGTCACCGACCTGCACCGGCCCTTCGTCGACGAGCTGACCCGACCCAACCCGGACGACCCCCGTCCGGAGGGCGAGCGCTCGACGATGCGCCGGGTGACCGATGTCTTTGACTGCTGGTTCGAGTCAGGGTCGATGCCGTTCGCCCAGGTGCATTATCCGTTCGAGAACCGGGAATGGTTCGAGCACCACTACCCGGGCGACTTCATCGTCGAGTACATCGGCCAGACCCGCGGGTGGTTCTACACCCTGCACATCCTCGCCACCGCGCTCTTCGACCGGCCGGCCTTCGCGACCTGCGTCAGCCACGGGATCGTCCTGGGCTCGGACGGGCAGAAGATGTCGAAGTCGCTGCGCAACTACCCCGACGTCCGAGAGGTCTTCGACCGCGACGGCGCCGACGCGATGCGCTGGTTCTTGATGTCGAGCCCGATCCTGCGCGGGGGCAACCTCATCGTCACCGAGCAGGGCATCCGCGATGGCGTCCGCCAGGTCATGATCCCGCTGTGGAATGCGTGGTACTTCTTCTCGTTGTACGCCAACGCCGCTCAGGGCGGCCAGGGGTATGCCGCGCAGTGGTCCGTGGCGTCAGAGGATGTCCTCGACCGGTACCTCCTGGCCAAGCTGCGTGAGTTCGTCGAGGCGATGACCGGGCAGCTCGACCGGTTCGAGATCGCCTCGGCCTGCGACACCATGCGCAGCTTCCTCGACGTCCTCACCAACTGGTACATCCGGCGCTCCCGGGACCGGTTCTGGGACGGCGAGTCGGCTCAGTCACTGGCGGCCTTCGACACCTTGTACACCGCGCTCGAGGTGGTCACCCGGACGGTTGCGCCGCTGCTGCCGCTGACGACCGAGGAGATCTGGCGCGGCCTGACCGGTGGCCGCTCGGTGCACCTGCAGGACTGGCCCGACCCGTCGATGCTTCCGGCCGACCACGCCCTCGTCGCCGGGATGGACCGCGCGCGCGAGGTGTGCTCGACCGCGTCCGCGCTGCGCAAGGCCGGCCAGCTGCGCACCCGGCTGCCCCTGTCCAGCCTCACCGTGGTGGCCTCCGCTCCGGAGCAGGTCGAGCGCTTCGTCGGGATCGTCGCCGACGAGGTCAACGTCAAGTCCGTCGAGCTCGTCGACGTCGGGTCCGCGGGGGAGGCCGAGTATGGCGTCTCACGCCGCCTCACCGTCAACGCCCGAGCGGCCGGGCCGCGGCTCGGTAAAGACGTCCAGACCGCGATCCGCGGCTCGAAGAGCGGGGACTGGTCGGTGTCCGAGGACGGCTCGGTCGTCGCGGGCGGGATCGCTCTGGTCGAGGGTGAGTACGCGCTCGAGACGGTCGTCGCCGAGTCGGCCGGGGACAGCCACACCCATGCCGTCGCAATGCTGCCGACCGGCGGCTTTGTCGTCCTCGACACCACGGTCACCCCGGAGCTGGCGACCGAGGGGATGGCCCGCGACCTCATCCGCGCGGTCCAGCAGGCCCGCCGCGACGCCGGGCTGCACATCAGCGACCGGATCTCGGTCTCGCTGGCCGGCGCCGAAGCCATGCAGCGGGCGGCGCACGAGCACCGCGAGCTGCTCATGGCCGAGACGCTTGCCGAGCATCTCTCGGTGTCGAACCACGTCGAGGACCTCTCGATGAGTGATGGCGCGAGCCAGGTGACCGTCGGTGAGGGGATCCCGGTCCGGATCAAGGTCGTCGCGCTCTGACCGCCGCCGCGTCGCTCGGGTCTGCCGCCTCCAGCTGCGGGGGCGGCAGAGCCGGCGGCCGGCATACGCGATGATGGGCGACGTGACCCCAGCACCCGATGCCGCCCAGCAGGAGGCGGCCTACCAGCTCGACCTGCGCAAGCGGATGCGCCTGGCCGAGGAGGCCATCCTCGGGCGCGCGCCGGAGCACGACCTGGCGCCGTCCCTGGACCGCATCCGCGCGGTGATGGACATCCTCGGGGAGCCGCAGCGCAGCTACCCGGTCATCCACCTCACCGGGACGAACGGCAAGACGTCAACCACACGGATGGTCGAGACCCTGCTGCGGGAGATGGGCCTGACCACCGGCCGGTTCACCTCGCCACACCTCCACGACATGCGCGAGCGGATCGCCATCGGAGGGGAGCCGATCAGCCGGGCGGCTTTCCTTGAGGCGTATGAGCAGGTTCTGCCGGTCATCGAGCACGTCGACCGGCGGTCGGCCGAGGCTGGCGGGCCACGGATGACGTACTTCGAGGTCCTCGTCGCCGTTGCGTATGTCGCCTTCGCCGATGCGCCCGTGGACGTCGCGGTCGTCGAGGTCGGGATGGGCGGGTCGTGGGATGCGACCAATGTCGCCGACGGCGTGGTCTGCGTCATCACGCCCGTCGACATCGACCACCAGCACTTCCTCGGCTCCTCCGTTGAGCAGATCGCGACCGAGAAGGCGGGGATCATCAAGGCCGACGCCATCGCCGTCAGCGCGGTCCAGGCCCCCGAGGTCGGGATCATCCTCGCCGAACGCGCCGAGTCGGTCGGGGCGCGGCTTGTCCTCGAGGGCGGCGACATCGGCGTGCTCTCGCGAGAGGTGGCCCTCGGTGGGCAGCTCCTGGCGTTGAGGGGCCTTGCGGGGGAGTACCCGGAGGTCTTCCTGCCGCTGCACGGTGTGCACCAGGCGTCGAACGCCGTGGTCGCCCTGGCAGCGGTCGAGGCCTTTGTCGGCGGGGGCGAACGGACGTTGTCGGCGGACGTGGTTCGGGCCGGCTTCGCCGCGGTCACCTCGCCGGGCCGGCTCGAGGTGGTGCGCCGCTCTCCGACGATCCTCGTCGACGCGGCCCACAACCCTGCGGGGGCACGGTCGCTGCGTGCCGCGGTGACCGAGTCCTTCGACTTCACCCGCCTCGTCGGGGTGCTGGCCGTCTTCGCGGACAAGGACGCCTACGGCATCCTCGACGAGCTCCAGTCGGTCTTCGACGAGGTCGTCGTCACCCGGAGCTCCTCGCCACGCGCGATGGCCCCTGCGGCACTGGCCGAGGTGGCTCGGGAGGTCTTCGGTGAGGAACGCGTCACGGTGGCGGCCGACCTCCCGGACGCGATCGACCGCGCCGTGGCGCTCGCGGAGGCCAACGGGCTCGGTGGGGGAGTCCTCGCGACTGGCTCCGTCGTGACGGCAGCCGAGGTGCGGCTCCTGCTGGGGGCCGAGGGCGACTGACCGCGGCGGCGCTGAGCGCCTGTATCCCCGCCACGGCGAGCGCGGCGACGGCGAGCGGGACGACGCCGACGGCGAGCGGGACGACCGCGAGCGGGACGACGACGGTGACGGCGAGGGAACGGTGACGGCGAGGGGAAGGTGACGCCGAGGGGACGGCGTGGGTACGGCAGGGCAAGCGGCACGGCGTGGGGACGGCAGGGCAAGCGGTACGGCGATGGTCGTGCCTCGGCCTTCGGGCACCCCATCTCTGCGCCTATGCCGTGCTCCCTATCTCGATGCAGCGCAAAGCGCAGTGCAAGCCGTCGGCTGCGCCCGGAGGCCGGGGGTGCGCCGCAGACCGAAGTGCGTCGGAGGCGGGGTGCGCCTGAGGCCCGGCTGACCTCCTATGCCGTGCCCCGCATTGGGGAGCAACGGCCCTCTGCTTCGTCACTCGGCGCAGAGGGCTATTGCTCCGTATCTCGGAGCACGGCATAGGAGCCGGAAGTGCTCCTCCCTGTTGCTTCGTGTCGTCGGACTGCCCGGCAGCGGTGGTCGCCGGCCACCGGGGCATTGGGTCCCCTGCTCCGTATCTCGGTGCACGGCATAGGGAGCGCGAGGACTCCTCCGGGCAAGGACGACGTCCGATCGGGCGGTCCGAGGGAT
>RRZU010482401.1_pt1 | contig 15065 bp, 9 predicted proteins | sample 2165561 | NCBI WGS metagenome assembly RRZU01 (sample SAMN10456909, study PRJNA506462) | wastewater metagenome | isolation source: wastewater sludge | place: USA: Moscow, Idaho
AAATCCGCAGCTACATCCGGCAGATCGAGCCCGAGAAGGAGAAGATCGTCAAGCTCTACAAGGGCAACGTGCCGATCTTCGACAACTTCGACATCTCGAAGCAGATCAAGTCGCTCTTCGCCAAGTACGTGTCGCTGAAACGGGGCGCCTACCTCATCATCGAACATACCGAGGCGATGAACGTCATCGACGTCAATTCGGGCAACCGCACCAAGGCCGAAGACGACCAGGAGCAGACGGCTCTGGACGTCAATCTGGCTGCGGCGCGCGAAATCGCCCGCCAGCTTCGCCTGCGCGATCTGGGCGGCATCGTCATCATCGACTTCATCGATCTGCACAAGGCGGTCAACCGGCAGACGCTCTACGACGAGATGACCAAGCTGATGGCCACCGACAAGGCCAAGCACACGGTGCTGCCGCTCACGAAATTCGGCCTGATGCAGATCACCCGCCAGCGGGTGCGTCCCGTGGCCGTCGAGAGCGTTTCGGACGTCTGCCCGACGTGCAACGGTTCGGGCAAGATCGAACCTACGGTGCTGCTGGACAAGAAGATCGAGAATCAGATTTCGTTCCTCACGCAGGACCGCGGACACAAATTCATCAAGCTGGTCGTCAGTCCTTACGTGGCGGCGTTCCTCCGAAAGGGCCTCTGGTCGCTGCGCCGCCGCTGGGAGTGGAAGTACAAGGTGCGCCTTGAGATCGCCGAGGACCAGAGCATCGGGATCGTCGAGATCCACTACCATGACAAAAAGGATAACGACCTTATAACCAAATAAGGCATGGCAACCGCCCGCGAGCAGCTGGCGCAGTTCGCCGCCGGGTCGAAAGCCCTCGGCAGACTGTGCCGCGAATATAAAAACAGGAGTGCTACCGTCCACCTCGAAGAGCTGGTCGGCGGCGCTCTTTCGTTTTATGCCGCGGCGGCCGTGGCCGAATCCGGGGGCGTGCATGTCTTTGTCGCCGAGGACCGTGACGCCGCAGCCTACCTTCTGAACGACTTCTACAACCTGCTGGACGAACGGCAGGTTTACTTCTTTCCCTCGTCGTGGAAGCGTTCGGCGGCCTATGGCGCCGAGGATGCGCAGGGCGTGGTGCAGCGCACGGCGACGATGCACGCCGTGCGGAATTTCACGGGGAAGGGCTACCTGGTGGTCTGCACCTGCCCCGAGGCGCTGGCCGAGCGGATCGCCGACGCCGAAGCCCTGCAACGGGAGACGATCACCGTGAGGGTCGGCGACCGGATTTCGATCGAGGTGCTGGAGCAGGCGCTCGTCGATGCTTCGTTTACGCGCGTGGATTTCGTCTACGAACCCGGCCAGTACTCGGTGCGCGGCGGTATCGTCGACGTCTTCTCCTATTCGGAGAGCAAACCCTACCGACTGGATTTCTTCGGCGACGAGGTCGACTCGATCCGGCGGTTCAACATGTCGAGCCAGCTGTCGTCGGACAGGCTGGAGCGCGTGGAGAGCATCCCCGACCTGAACGCCGGGACGCCCGCCGCGGCGAAGGTCTCCTTCGCGCGGTTTGCGGGCGCGGAGGCTTCCTGGTGGTTCTACGACGCCGATTTCGTGTTGCGGAGGGTCAACGACATCCGCCGCAGGACGCTCTCGGACATGGAGCATCCCGATGAGATCGACTCGCTGCTGACGAGCCGCAACTCGCTCGTGGCCGACCTTTCCGGAAGCCGGATTTTCCTGCTGCGCGACAATCTTCCCGAGCGGCCCGCGGCCGCAACGGTGAAGTTCGCGACGTCGCCCCAGCCGAAATTCAATAAAAATTTCGAGATGCTGGCCGACGACATGATCCGGGGTGCGCTGCGGGGTTACGATACCTATATACTTTCGGAGAACAAGGCGCAGGTCGAGCGTCTCGAAAATATTTTCCACCAGATCGGCCGCGGACAGGCCGTCGTGCGGTCGCTGTCGACGACCCTGCACGAGGGGTTCGTGGACAACGACCTGAAAATGTGCCTCTACACCGACCACCAGATTTTCGACCGCTACCAGCGTTACCGCATCAACGGCGAGATCCGGCGCGACGAGCAGATGACCGTCGCCGAGCTGAACCAGCTGCGCCCGGGCGACTACGTGGTGCATATCGACCACGGCGTGGGCCGTTTCGACGGGCTGGTGAAGATCGCCGCGGGCGATGGACGCATGCAGGAGGCGATCAAGCTGGTCTACAAGGACGGCGACGTGCTGTTCGTCAACGTGCACTCGCTCCACCGCATTTCGCGCTACAAGTCGGGCGACGGCGAGCCGCCGAAGGTCTACAAACTGGGCAACGGCGCCTGGCAGAAGCTGAAGAACGCCACCAAGAAGGCCGTCAAGGACATTTCGCGCGAACTGATCGCCCTCTACGCCAAACGCAAGGCCTCGAAGGGCTACGCCTTCTCGCACGACAGCTATTTGCAGCACGAGCTGGAGGCGTCGTTCCGCTGGGAGGACACTCCCGACCAGCAGTCGGCCACGGCGGCCATCAAGAAGGACATGGAGTCGGATCAGCCGATGGACCGGCTGGTGTGCGGCGACGTGGGCTTCGGAAAGACCGAGGTGGCGATCCGCGCGGCGTTCAAGGCCGCCGTCGACGGCAAGCAGGTCGCCGTGCTGGTTCCGACGACGATCCTCGCCTTGCAGCACTACCGCTCGTTCACCGAGCGTCTGCGCGATTTCCCGGTGAGGGTGGAGTACATCAACCGCACCAAATCCACGAAGGAGGTCAGCCAGATCCGCGAGGACCTCGCCTCGGGGAAGATCGACATCCTGATCGGCACGCACAAGATGCTGGGCAAGCAGATCGTGTTCCGCGACCTGGGGCTGCTGATCATCGACGAGGAGCAGAAATTCGGCGTCGCCGCCAAGGAAAAGCTCACCGAGATGAGCGTTTCGGTCGATACGCTGACGCTCACCGCCACGCCGATTCCGCGCACGCTGCAATTCTCGCTGATGGGTTCGCGGGACTTGTCCGTCATTTCGACCCCGCCGCCCAACCGCCAGCCGATCCTCACCGAGTCGCACGTATTCTCGGAGGAGATCATCCGCGATGCCGTCGAGGCGGAACTCGCCCGCGGCGGCCAGGTCTATTTCGTCCACAACCGCGTCGAGGACCTGCCGGCCCTCCAGGGGCTGATCACGCGCCTCTGCCCGAAGGCCCGCGTGGCCGTCGGGCACGGCAAGATGCCGGCCGAGCAGCTGGAGAAACTCATCATGGACTTCATCTACGGGGAATTCGACGTGCTGGTGTCGACGACCATCGTCGAGAACGGCATCGACATTCCCAACGCCAATACGATCATCGTCGACAACGCCCAGAACTTCGGTTTGAGCGACCTGCACCAGCTGCGCGGTCGCGTGGGGCGTTCGAACCAGAAGGGCTACTGCTACCTGCTTTCGCCGCCCGACGAACTGCTGTCGTCCGACGCGCGGCGGCGTCTGCGGGCCATCGAGGAGTTCTCCGACCTGGGTTCGGGGTTCAACATCGCCATGCAGGACCTCGACATCCGCGGCGCGGGCAACCTGCTGGGCGCCGAGCAGAGCGGGTTCATCGCCGACATCGGTTTCGAGACCTACCAGAAGATTATGAACGAGGCGGTGGCCGAACTGCGTGCCGAGGGGCTTCATGTCCCGGGCCTGAGCGACGGGGAGCAGGAGGTCGTGGAGCAGATGCGTTTCATCGACGACGCGCACATCGACATCGAGGTCGAGGCCGCGCTGCCCGACGCCTACGTTTCGCAGCAGGCCGAACGCCTGAAACTCTACCGCGAACTCGACTCGACGAAGGACGAGGAGGCTTTGCAGGCCTTCGAGAGCCGTCTTGCGGACCGTTTCGGTCCCCTGCCGCGCGCCGCGAAGGAGCTGTTGAACGTCGTGCGCCTGCGCTGGGAGGCCATTCGTCTGGGCATGGAGCGCGTGAAGGTCAAGAACGGGCTGATGATCGTGCATTTCGTGGGCGAGGAGAACTCGCCTTTCTACAAGAGCGAGGCCTTTATGACCCTGTTGCAGCGGGTTACGCAGCGGCCCGACCGATTTGTGCTCAAACAGCACAATAATCGGTTGGCGATGACCGTTAGGAATGTCAAAGACGTGGAAGACGCATACAAAACGCTGCAGCAGCTTTGAATCTGATCGTAGACATAGGCAACACCCTTGTCAAGTTGGCCGTTTTTGACGGCGGACGGATCGTCGCCCAGCGCTGCGTGGAGCGGCTGCATCCGTCGATGCTCGGCGAGTTGCTGGAGGGCCGCAGGGCCGCGAAGGCCGTCGTCGCCTCGACGCGCGGCGAAGCGGACGACGTGATCGAAACGGTCAGACCCTATGCGGATTACCTGCTGGAATTCACCTCGCAGACCCCCGTGCCGGTTGCCAACGCCTACCATACGCCCGAGACGCTGGGCCGCGACCGGCTGGCCGCCGCCGTGGGCGCCACGGTGCTTTACCCGGGGCGCAACGTGCTGATCGTCGATTTCGGCACGGCCGTCACGATCGACCTGGTGACGGCCGACAACACGTTCCGCGGCGGGTGCATTTCGCCGGGGATGAAAACCCGTTTTCGGGCGCTCCACGACTACACGGCCTGCCTGCCGCTGTGCGGTCCGACCGAAAGCGGGGAGTTGCAGGGGCTCACCACCGAAGAGGCCATCCGCCTGGGGGTGATGAACTCGCTGACCTTCGAAATTGAGGGCTATATGGCCCGGATGGAGAAAAAAATCGACGATTTATGCGTAATTTTTACCGGCGGGGACGCGAAATACTTTGCGAAAAGAATTAAAAACACGATATTTGCAAATTGTAATCTGGTCTTTTGCGGATTGGATCGAATTTTAGAGTACAATGCAAGTGAAGAACACCTTGATTAAGCTGGTTGTCGCGGCTGCAGCGATGTTTCCTTTTGCCGTTTCGGCCCAGACAAGCAGTATTAACGCATTCTCGCCCTATACGATGTACGGCATCGGCGAACAGAATACCCCCGGTACGCTGCAGATGCGCTCGATGGGCGGTGCGGGTGTGGCCATGCGTTCGGTGAGTACGGTCAACCTGCTCAACCCCGCGGCTTACAGCGCGGCTCCGCAGAAGACTTTCCTTTTCAACTTCGGGTTGGAGGGGCAGAACTACTACAACGCCCAGACGGTCGGAGGCGTCGGGAAACGGACGGCCTACAACACGTTCAACTTTCACGACATCGCTTTCCAGATGCCGGTGGCGAAGCGGCTGGGACTCGGTTTCAGCCTCACGCCTTACAGTTCGGTGGGTTACAGGACCAAGTATTATCACGAATACGATCCCGAAGACCCCATTTACGCCAACGTCGGCAATATTCAGTACAACTACCAGGGCGAGGGCGACGTGACGGAGGTCAAGGTCGGCCTGGGCTGGGAGCCGTTCAAGAATTTTTCGGTGGGTATCGCCGCACAGTATTACTGGGGCGACATCGACCGTACGTTCGTGATGACCCCGACCGCCATTACGGGCGAGGGAACCTTCACCTCGACGGTGGGGCAGGACAATTACAGCATTTCGAGCATCAAGGGGCAGGTCGGCGTGCAGTGGAACGCGATTCTGAACGCGAAGCGCATCCTGACCTTCGGCGCGACGTACGACTTCGGCGGCGACCTGAACCCGGAGGTGACGAAAAAACTCTATATCGGCGACCTGTACAACACGGTCGTCAAGGGCGATACGACGCACCTGAAGCTGGTGCTGCCCCGGCAGCTGGCCGTGGGGGCCTATTACCAGACCGGCAGGTGGGCCGTCGGCGTGGATTATGTGTTCCAGAACTGGGGCGGCCGCAACTCGGGCTACGAGATGACGGGAACCAGCGGCAGCGGGGAGAACAAGACGGAATACAAGGTGGCCTACACCAATACGAGCACGATCAAGATGGGTGTGGAATACACCCCGAACCGTTACGATGCGCGTCACTTCCTCAAACGCTGGTCCTACCGTGCGGGTTTCCGCTACGGAGCCTACAACCAGACGTTCAACGGGGACAAGCTCGCGCAGTACGCCGTGACGGCGGGCATCGGCATTCCGGTGAGGCGCGGTGCCTTCTCGGCCATCGACATCGGTGTCGAGTACGGTCGCCGCGGTTACAACATCGCCGACCGCCTGGGGCTGGTCCGGCAGCAGTATTTCAAGTTTGCGATCGGCTTCACGCTCTTCGCGGGACAGATGGAGAACGGCGAATATTGGTTCATGCGCTCCAAGTTCGATTGATGTGACAGGCAAGCAAAAATAAAAGATAGAAACACAAAAATTAATCTGACCGATGAAAAACGTTAAATTCCTGCTTTCTGCTGCGTGTGCGCTTTTTGCAGTCGCAGCGATGGCACAGCAAGATTTCAGTGATCCGAAGTACGCGGTCTGGGGTGACACTCCTCAGGAGCGGGAGCAGAACATTCTGAACAGCAACTTCCTCAAGGAGTCGCTCGACAACAAGGATTACAACGCTGCCGCGCATTACCTCAAGGAGCTGCTCGACAAATGTCCGAAGGCTTCGCAGAATACCTTCGTGCGCGGCATCACGCTTTATAAGAACAAGATCGCGCGCGCCAAGAGCATCGCCGAGAAAAACACCTACACCGACTCGCTGATGATCGTTTACGACCTGCGCAACGAGTATTTCGGCGACCATCCCAAGTACGGCACGCCCTATATCCTCGACCGCAAGGCCCGTGAGTATCTGATGTACAAACCCGCCGACCGCAAGGGTATCCGCGAAGCGTTCCGCGCAGCCATCGAGGCCGGCGGCGACAACACCGATCCCGAGACCGTCGTGGCCTATTTCTCGAACCTCTGCGACGATTACAGAAATACCGACGAGGTGATGCCCGACGAGATCATCGCCGAGTACGACATTCTGACGCCGTTCTTCGAGAAGAACCCCGCTGCCGCCGAGTACAAGAGCCAGTTCGACGCTGCGTTCGGATTGAGCGGCGCCGCAAGCTGCGAGAATCTCGAAAGACTCTTCAAGGGCAAGCTGGCCGCCGCTCCCGACGACGAGGCGCTGCTTTCGCAGGCCGTGGCTCTGATGTCGCGCGCCAAGTGCGACGGTGATTTCTACTTCTCGATCGCCGAGAAATACTATCAGGTGAAGCCTTCGTCGGAGACGGCCATGTTCCTGGCCCAGGCTTTCCAGAACAAGAAGGACTATGCAAAGGCGAAGACCTACCTGAACGAGGCGCTGGATGTCGAGAAAGACCCCGCCGAGCGTCAGAAACTGCTCGTGCGCATCGCGCTGGTGGGCCTCGTGTCCAACGACATTCCGGGCGCTGCCGCCGCTGCGCGCCAGGCCCGCGACCTGGACCCCGAGGACGGCGTTCCGTACTTCATCCTGGCGCAGTGCTATGCTTCGTCGGCAGGTTCGTGCGGCGGTTTCGCCGGTCTGGCGACCTATTGGGCCGCTTACGATACGATGGCCAAGGCGGTCGAACTGCTCCCGGCCGATTCGGAGTACATGGAGCACGCCAAGAGTTCCCTCGGCAAGTTCCGTTCGGTTTTCCCCAGCTCGGAGGAGTGCTTCTTCAACGAGTTGCAGGAGGGTGCGCGCTATACGGTAACCTGCGGAACGGCCGCCGGTATCACCACCACCGTCCGTGCCCGCTAAAAAACACGCTCCCGACAGGCTTCGATGGGAAAACGCATGACAAGAACGATCAGGGTAGCACTCTCCGTGACGGGGAGTGCTATCTTGCTATTCTCGTGTGCGGACAAGGATGCGGGCCGCGCGTCGGCTTCCGAGGAGACGATGATGACCGAATACAGCGAGGACCTTTCGGTCGTGATGTCGCAGAACGGCCGCCGGTCGTACCATTTCGTCACGCCGCTGCTCGAAGGTTATTCGCTGGCCCGCGAACCTTACCGCGAATTCCGCAAGGGCGTGAAGATCACTACCTACCAGAACGATTCGCTGACCACGGTGGACGCCGTGCTGACGGCCAACTACGCCATCTATTACGAGAACCGCGAACTGTGGGAGGCCAAGGGCAACGTCGTCGTCGAGAAATCCGACGGCAAGACCCTCTACACCCAGCAGTTGTTCTGGAATGCGCGGACCAAGAAAATCTATTCGAACGTCGATTCGAAGATCGTGCAGAACAACGGCCGCGATGTCTTCATCGGCGAAGGTTTCGAATCGGACGAGGAGTTCAAGGACTGGCGTTTTCGCCGCATGAAGGGCCGTATGGAGGTCGAGATGAAGCAGAGCGCCGACTCTGCGGCCACGGATTCCACGTCCGTGCGCCCGGTTCCGAAACCCTCCGACAGCCGGCCCTCCGACAGCCGGTCCGCCGTCCGGACGTCCGAATCCGGGAGGGCCGCTCCGGCCCGGGAGATTCCCGCCGGACCGGCTGAAAGGCAGGTCGGAAGACCCGAAGCGGAGGTTGAGCGCCGGCCGCTGAAAATGCGGGACGGCTCCCGGGAGGAGGCGCGTCCGGTCCTGCGGGAGGAGCAGGTTTCCGTCGAACCCAAACTCAAAAACTGAAAGCGATGCTCACCACCGTCGTCCTGATCGTCGTAATGCTGTTGCTGTCGGCTTTTTTCTCGGGGATGGAGATCGCCTTTACGAGCAAGAACCGTCTCAAGCTGGAGATCGACCGCAAGCAGAACCGCATGTTCGACCAGATTGCCGAGGTTTTCGCCCGCCATCCGGGGCAGTATATCACCACGATCCTTGTGGGCAACAACATCGCGCTGGTCGTCTATTCGCTGTCGATGTCGCTGCTTCTGCGCAGCATTTACGCCTCGCTGGGGTGGGAGCAGCTCGCCCGGAGCGGCTCGGTCGCCGTGGACACCGCCGTTTCGACGGTCATCATCATCTTCTTCGCCGAGTTTCTCCCCAAGTCGATTTTCAGGAACAATCCCAATTTCTATTACCGCGCGCTGGCGCCGGTGATCTATTTTTTCTACATCGTCCTCTATCCGGTGGCGCGTTTCACGACGCTGCTTTCCCACGGCATTCTGCACCTTCTGGGCCGCCGCGTCGAGGAGCGGAACATCACTCCGAGTTTCGACCGCGAGGACCTTGCGGCGCTGCTCGACACGAACAGCCCGGAGCAGCATTCGGAACCGGACAACGAGCTGAAACTCTTCCAGAACGCGCTGGATTTCGCCGACCTGCGCGTCAGGGACTGCATGGTTCCGCGTGTGGACGTCGAGGCCGTGGACATCGACGACACCTCGATCGAACAGCTCACGGCGCGTTTCGTCGACTCGAAATATTCGCGTATCTTCGTCTGGCGCAAGTCGATCGACAACATCGTGGGCTACGTCAATTCGAAAAGCCTTTTCACGCGGCCCCGGCAGATCGCCGACGTGATGATGGAGGTCAATTTCGTGCCCGAGACCATGCCTTTGCAGCTGATGCTGGAGAATTTTATCAAGCACCGTTCGAACATCGCCGTTGTGATCGACGAATTCGGCGGCACGGCGGGCGTCATTTCGCTCGAAGACGTGCTGGAGCAGATTTTCGGCGAGATCGAGGACGAGCACGACATTCCGGACCTCACCGAAAAGCAGGTCGGCCCCGACGAGTATGTTCTCTCGTGCCGCCTGGAGGTGAAATACCTGAATGAAAAATACAACCTCGGCATCGAGGAGAGCAAGGAATACGACACGCTGGCCGGTTTCATCATCTTCAATTACGAGGGTATTCCCACCGCCGGGGAGACGGTTTTCATCGGCGGCCTGCAATTGCGGATTCTCCGTACGACGCGTTCGCGCATCGAACTGGCGCGGGTGAAGAAATTGTAGCGTGGGCCGGATTCCGCCGCCTTTCCGGTAAATTCCCGCCCCGGCGGGGATTACGGGGGCGAAGCGTGCGTATATTTTTACTTTTATTCTGTTCTTTTTACAATTAATTTTACTACCTTTGGCTGATAATTCGAAACAATACGAATAATTAACAATTTATATGGCAAGTTTAAACACTTTACGAACCAAGTTCGGCATCGTGCTTTCGATCATCATCGCACTGGCCCTCTTGGCATTCATCCTCTCTCTGAAGACTGAAATGGGCTTCTCGGGCAACGACCCGCGTGTCGGTGTGATCGACGGCGAGAAGATCAACTATTCGGAGTACTACGACCAGTACGAGACGATCAAGTCGCAGAACAACATGCCGGAGAGCGACGAGCAGCAGTCGGCCATGCTGGCCAATGCCGCCTGGCAGGCGCTGATCGCCAAGCACGTGCTGACGCCCGGTTTCGACCGGATGGGACTTCGCGTCACCGAGCCGGAGCGTCTGGCGATGGTCAGCGGACAGCATCCTTCGCAGGCTTTCTACAATGCTTTCGCCGATCCCCGCACGGGCGAGTACAGCGTGGCTGCCATCAGCCAGTTCCTCGCGCAGGCCGAGACCAACCCCGAGGCGGCCAATGCCTGGGCGCAGCTCAACGAGCAGGCCCGTCTGGAGCGCGAGGTGCAGAAGTACTTCGGACTGGTGAAGGGCGGCGTTTACGTCAATTCGCTGGAGGTCGCCCGCGGTGTCGAGGCCGCCAACAAGTCTTTCTCGGGCAAGTGGGCCGGCAAGAAGTTCTCGGCCGTTCCCGATTCGCTCGTCAAGGTGTCGTCGGGTGATGTGAAGGCTTACTACAACAGCCATAAGAACCAGTTCAAGCAGACCCCGTCGCGTACGATTTCGTATGTCGTATTCGAGGTCTCCCCCACGGACGACGACCTGCTGGCGCTTGAGAAGAGCGTGACGGAGGTGGGCCGGGAGTTCGCCGCCGCCGAGGAGGTGAAGACCTTCGTCCGCGCCAACCGCAACGGCAAGATCGCCGACAGCTACGTTTCCGCCGCACAGCTCTCCGACGAGGAGGCCAAGGCGCTGATGGCGGGCGAGATGTACGGTCCCGTGCTGAAGAACAACGAGTGGACGATGTCCCGCGCGCTCGATTCGAAGATGGTTCCCGACTCGGTGGGCGTACGTCATATCGTGCTGCCCTATGCGCAGGAGGCGCTTGCCGACAGCCTGCTGACGGTGCTGAAGAAGGGGGGCGATTTCGCGCAGACCGCTGCCCGTTATTCGGTTTACGACGCTACGGCCGCCAACGGCGGTGAAGTGGGAGTGCTGCCTTTCTCGGCCTTCACGGGCGAGTTCGCCGCCGCTTTGGCCAATGCCAGACAGGGCGACATCGTGAAGATCGCTTCGGGCGACGCCATCCAGCTGATGCAGGTATACCGTGCCGACAAACCTTCGAAACACGTGCAGGTGGCTACGATCACCTATCCCGTGGAGGCTTCGGCCGCCACGCGCCGCGACGTGCACAACCAGGCCGGTTCGTTCATGGTCAACGCCAAGGGTTCGGCCGCCGCATTCGCAGATGCCGCTTCGACGGCTGCCGTGACGCCCCGTGTGGCTGCGATCGCCCAGGGCGACCGTACGATCCGCGGCCTTGAGGATTCGCGCGAGGTGGCCCGCTGGGCCTACGGAGCGAAGGAGGGCGACCTTTCGGCGATCTTCAATGTAGGCAAGGACTACGTGATTGCCACGCTGACCGAGATCGACGACAATGAGTACGCACCGCTGAATAAGGTTTCGGCCCAGATCCGTTCGCAGCTTCTTCGCGACAAAAAATACGATTATATCGTCAAGAGCCTTTCGGGTTCGACCCTCGCCGAGCAGGCTGCAAGTCTCGGCTCGGAGGTGGAGGACTTCTCCGATGTGACTTTCGGTTCGTTCTACGTGAACGGCGTGGGCATGGAGCCTCGTCTGGTGGGCGCCATCGCATCGGCCGAGAAGGGCGCCCTGTCGGCTCCCGTGAAGGGACTTTCGGGCGTCTATGTCTTCGAGGTCGGGGATGTCAAGACCGACGACAAGCAGACCGCCGAAGGCGAGAAAGTTCGCGCCCAGGCCATGGCCGAGGGCATGGCCCAGCAGTTCGCCATCCCGGCTATCCAGCAGATGGCCAAGATTCAGGACCTGCGCGGCAAGTACTTCTAAACGATTGATTTTACGGTGCATCTTTGCACTTGCTCCTGCAGGGCGCGAATGGGACGTACTCCGGTACACCCATCCGCGCTCTGCTTCGTTTAAGCACAAACCGGCAGCTCTCACCGCAAAGATTGAAAATTAGCGGAGAATTCTCTGCGCAGTCCGGCTTTTTTCGTATCTTTAGAGGCGTAACGGCTCTTTTAGCAGCCGGAGGCCCTGTCAAACCAGGTGCAATCCGGTTTCGGAGCCGTCCGGTCATTCATTCTCTTCGTAATAGGATAAATAAATATTCGCCATGAACAACTTCATCTATCACAATCCGACCAAACTGGTTTTCGGCAAGGGCCAGATCGCCCGTCTGCCGAAGCTCATTCCCGCCGGAAAACGCATCATGCTGACCTTCGGCGGCGGAAGCGTCAAGCGTAACGGCGTCTACGATCAGGTCGTCGCCGCACTCGAAGGCCGCGACCTGGTCGAGTTCTGGGGCATCGAGGCGAATCCGTCGGTCGAGACCCTGCGCGAAGCCATTGCGCTGGGCAAAGAGCGGAAGGTGGACTTCCTGCTGGCTGTCGGCGGCGGGTCGGTCATCGACGGTACGAAACTCATCGCTGCGGGCCTTCTCTACGACGGCGATGCATGGGACATCGTGCTCAAGGGGCAGGCCGGCAAGACCGTGCCGCTGGCTACGGTCCTCACCATGTCGGCCACGGGTTCCGAGATGAACTCCGGGGCGGTCATTTCGCGCTACGAGACCAAGGAAAAATATGCTTTCTACGGCGATTATCCGGTCTTCTCGATCCTCGATCCCGAGACGCTCTATTCGCTGCCGAAGCGTCAGGTAGCCTGCGGACTTGCGGATACTTTCGTGCATGTGCTGGAGCAGTATATGACTACGCCCCATCAGTCGCGGCTGATGGACCGCTGGGCCGAAGGCATCCTGCATACGGTGGTCGAAATCGCTCCCAAAGCGCTGGCGGACGAGCGCGATTACGACACGATGTCGGAATACATGCTTTCGGCGACGCTGGCCCTGAACGACATGATCCGTATGGGCGTGACGCAGGACTGGGCGACGCACATGATCGGCCACGAGCTGACGGCGCTGCACGGCTTGACGCACGGTGCGACGCTGGCCATTGTCATCAACGGTACGCTGCGCGTGCTGCGCGGGCAGAAACGCGGCAAACTGCTGCAATACGGCGAGCGTATCTGGGGCATTGCCGGCGGTTCGGAGGAGGAGCGCATCGACCGCACGATTGCGGCCAACGAGGCGTTCTTCCGTTCGCTGGGCCTCTCGACACGCCTTTCGGAGGAGGGTATCGGCGAAGAGACCATCGCCGAGATCGAACGCCGCTTCACGGCTGCGGGCGATCGGTTCGGCGAGGCGCAGAACGTCGACGGCGCCATGGCCCGCCGGATTCTGGAGGCCTGCCTGTGATCCCATTGCCGGCTGCCGAAAGAACAATCCCCGCAACCGAGGTTGCGGGGATTGTTTGTCATGGAACGCGGGTTTATTCGTCCACCCCGAATGTCGAAACGTTGAGACTGCCCAGCGCATCGACCGTGATGCCGTATTCTCCGGTCTCGACGCCTTTCAGGATGATGAGGTAGGAGCTGCTTCCGAACCGGCGCGAGGTGAAGGGCTGCCGTTCCAGCGTGTTGCGCTGCCGGTCGCCGAAGGTTCCGACCGACGCGTATTCGGCGATCCGCATCTTCTTCTTGACCTTGAACCGGAAGACGCTGATCACCGACATCGGGTCGATCAGGTTGTCCGGAACGCGGATGATAAAGGCGATGCCGTCGCTCTTCCGGAGCCGGACGGGGGACTGCGCGCCTTTCAGCGTCATTTCGTCGATGTGGTTCTTTCCGATGCCGAACAGTTTCTGCCCGGTGGACGAACGGTGGCGGGGAGCCAGGCTCTCCTGAACGAGCTGCTCGGTTCTGTTGTCGGGCCGGATAGCCAGTGCCTGGCCGATGAATTCGGGTTCGGGGAATGTCAGGGCGCTGTCGGTCCGGGTTACGGAGGGTTCCGGTGCGGCGGCCGCCTCCGGAGTCTGCGCCTGCGACCGGATGCAGGCACAGCAGGCAAGCAACAGAATGAGGGTTTTCTTCATGCGAATGGAACGTTGGAATGAATGAATTTGTGTATTTCAGTCGTAAAGATAATGCAAAAACTCCCGTTCCGGTCTTTGGCGGGTGAAAAAAGTCCCTCCCGAAGTGCTCCGGAACAAAAAACGCCCCGGTCTTGCGACCGCGGCGTTTCTCTTGTCGGAGCCGGGAATTTACTCGGCGAGCAGGATTTCGAGGATCTTGATGGCTGCCGTGGCGATCGGCGTACCGGGGCCGAAGATGGCGGCGGCGCCGTCGCGGTAGAGTTCATCGTAGTCCTGCGCGGGGATCACGCCGCCGACGATGACGATGATGTCCTCGCGGCCCAGCTTCTTCAGCTCGGCGATGATCTGCGGCACGAGCGTCAGATGGCCGGCGGCCAGCGACGATACGCCGACTACGTGCACGTCGTTTTCGACGGCCTGCTTGGCGGCCTCCTCCGGAGTCTGGAACAGCGGACCCATGTCGACGTCGAAGCCGATGTCGGCATAACCCGTAGCGACCACCTTGGCGCCGCGGTCGTGTCCGTCCTGGCCGAGCTTGGCGATCATCACGCGCGGCTGACGGCCCTCTTTCTTGGCGAATTCGGCGCACAGCTCCTTGGCGCGCTCGAAGGATTTGTCGTTTTTCACTTCTGAAGAGTAAACACCTGAAATGGAACGGATAACAGCTTTGTAGCGGCCTACGACCACTTCGCAGGCATCGGAGATTTCGCCCAGCGAGGCGCGGACCTTGGCGGCCTCGACGGCCAGTTCGAGCAGGTTGCCCTGCTTGGTCTTCACGCACTCGGTGATGGCGGCCAGCGCCTTCTTCACGGCAGCTTCGTCGCGGTTGGCGCGCAGCTCCTTGAGTCGCTTGATCTGGCTCTCGCGCACGGCCGTGTTGTCCACGGCAAGAATGTCGATCGGGGCCTCCTTCTCCAGACGGTATTCGTTGATGCCGATGATCTTCTCCTCGCCGGAGTCGATGCGGGCCTGCTTGCGGGCCGAAGCCTCCTCGATGCGCATCTTCGGAATGCCGGTCTCGAT
>RRZU010506561.1_pt1 | contig 15065 bp, 13 predicted proteins | sample 2165561 | NCBI WGS metagenome assembly RRZU01 (sample SAMN10456909, study PRJNA506462) | wastewater metagenome | isolation source: wastewater sludge | place: USA: Moscow, Idaho
TCGTATTCTCGCCAATGTTTCGCTTGGAAAAGGATCACTATCTACAACCCGGTTCGAGCTACCCGCAAGAAAATTACATGATGGCTGAGAAATTGGGTTTGATCAGGTAACTGGGTTTATCTTCATCTAGAAACGCCATTGTTATGGAAATTCCATCAAGTTCAAAATGAACCCGTGCGTTTCAAAATGGACCGGCCTAGGCCAGATTGAGCGTCTCAAAAATGAGGCTTTCCAAAAAAACCAAGTCATATAATCGGTTGGTCTATAGCCGCGAGCTGTTTGAAAAAAGTGTAGATGGGTCCAGGTTGTCCTGGTTCCGCAGAATTTGATTTCAAATCAAATGAGTGGATTTGAATTCACAAATCGGCTCGCTTTTGGGAGTCGCGATGATGCCGGAATTTGCTTGCTTGAATGTTACTTTGGCTGACGCTATCGCCAGCATCGAACTCAACCGCCCCGACAAGGCCAATGCCTTGGACGGTACGCTGTGGCGGGAGATCGGCGAAGCCTTCCGATGGGTGGACGAAACCCCCGAGGCGCGGGTGGCTGTTTTGTGCGGTGCCGGCCGGCATTTCTGTGCCGGCATCGATTTCACGCTGATGGGCGCGGTGCTGGACGAGGTGAGGGCATTGAGTCCGGGCCGGCGGGAAGAGCGGCTGCGACGGATCATTCTCGACTTGCAGGCCGCGTTCACCGCGCTGGAAAGCTGTCGCAAGCCGGTGCTGGCCGCCGTGCAAGGCTTGTGCATCGGCGGCGGGCTGGATCTGATCGCCGCCTGCGACATGCGTTACGCCACGGCGGACGCGGCGTTCTCGCTCAAGGAGGCCGATCTGGCCATCGTCGCCGATGTCGGTAGCCTGCACCGGCTGCCCTATCTGATCGGCGAGGGCCAGCTACGCGAACTGGCTTTTACCGCCCGCCAGTTCGACGCCGCCGAAGCGCGGGCCATGGGGCTGGTGAACCGGGTATACGCCGACATCGCGCAACTGCGGGACGGGGTGCGAGCCGTCGCCGCCGGCATCGCCGCCAAGTCGCCGCTGACCGTGCGCGGCATCAAGCGGGTGCTCAACCACGGTCGCGATCACGGCGTGGCGAGCGGGCTGGAGTACGTCGCCACCTGGAACGCCGCCATGCTGCTTTCGGACGATACCCGCGAGGCGGTGGCGGCGGCGATGGGAAAGCGGCAGCCGAAGTTCGCCGACTGAGGGACTACCCCACGCTAAATCTCCATCATCCCGGCGGCGGTTTCCGCTTGTGCGACCCCTCGCTGTTCCCGTATCGCTTCGGCCAGCACCGCCATGCCGCGCTCCAGTTGCTCGGGCGTGGCGTGGCTGAAGTTCAGGCGCATGAACGCGCCTTGCCGGGCGTCGGGATTGGCGAAGAACGCCTCGCCGGGCATGAACGCCACCTTGCGCTCCAGCGCCCGCACCAATAGAGTCCGGGTATCGCCGCCGCTCTTCAGGCGCACCCAGAAGAACAGCCCGCCGCTGGGCGGTGTCCAGTCCGCCAGATCGCCGAGATGGCCGGTCAAGGCGGCTTGCATGGCGTCGCGCCGCTCGCGGTAGAACGCCCGTAGTCGCTCCAGGTGCGCTGGATAGCCGGGGGAATTGACGAAACGGGCGCACCACCACTGGCCGATGCGGTTGGTGTGCAGGTCGGTGGACTGCTTGAGCCGCACCAGATAGGGATGCACGTTTTCGGATGCGGCGATGTAGCCGACCCGCAGGCCGGGAATGCCGGTTTTGGAGAACGTGCCCATGTACATCCACGTGTCTTGCTCGCCCAGCCGGGCGCACAGCGGGGTGCGGTCGACCGGCTCGTAGACCAGTTCCCGGTACGGTTCGTCCTCCAGCAGCGGGGTGCCGGTCTCGCGCAGCACCGCCGCGACCGCCGCGCGGGTCGCTTCGTCGTAGCACACGCCGGCCGGGTTCTGGAACGTCGGGATGAGATAGACGAACGCCGGCCGGTGGCGGTGAATGACCTGCTGCAACTGCTCGGGATCGATACCACGGACTCCCCACGGCAGTCCCTCGAAGCGGGCGCCGAACCGCCGGCACGATTGCCGGGCGGCCAGATAGCTCGGCGCTTCAACCGCCACCGGCGTGCCGGGGTCGATGTAGAGCTTGGACGCCAGGTCGATGCCCTGCTGTGAGCCGGTGGTCACCAACACCTGTTCCGGCCGGCAGCGCAGACCGAGTTTGGTCAGTTGCGCGGCGATGGCGGCGCGCAGTTCCGGCTCTCCGTCGGTGGTGCCGTACTGGCTCAGCTCGGGCGGTAAATCGACCTGATCCAGCGGCGGCATGGCCTCGCGCGCCGGCAAACCGCCGGCGAATGAAATGATGTCGGGCTTCTGGGTGAGGGCGAGCAGTTCCCGGATCAGGGAGCTGGTCAGGCGGTCGATGCGTTCGGAGAACATGGGTCGGATTCCGCGAGGTTCAGTGTTTGGTGCCCGACCACTCCTCCTGACGCGGCATCTGCAAGTGCCAGCCGCGTTCCCGGAGATTGTGGAGCACTTCCGCCGTGTCCTCCAGCGCCAGCTTGCGCTCGGGGGACAGTTCCAAATCCATGACGTGAACCGGCTCGCCGATGAGTTTCAGCAGGGGTTCGGGAACATTGGAGAAGTCGTCCTTGGCGGCGAGGTAGAGATAAGTGTCCTGCTTTTTAAGGCTTTTGTAGATGGCGCACTGCATTGGGCCTCTCCGGGCGGAAGGTTCGGGAACGACAGCGTATAATGCGAGGCTGACCAGGTTAACCGAGTGGCACGGCATGACCAATATCAGCGAATTATTGCAAGGTTTCCAGCGCTTTCGCGTCAAGAGCTTCGAGCCGAACCGGGAGTTGTTCAACCGCTTGGCGATGCAGGGGCAAACGCCGCGCACGCTGCTGGTCGGTTGCAGCGATTCCCGGGTGGACCCCGCCATTCTGACCGATTCCGCGCCCGGCGATCTGTTCGTGGTGCGCAACGTCGCCAATCTGGTGCCGCCCCACGAGACCACCGGGCGCTATCACGGCACCAGCGCCGCGCTGGAGTTCGCCGTCTGCAACCTGAAAGTGCATAACATCATCATTCTGGGCCATTCGCGCTGCGGCGGCATCCGGGCGTTGCTGGAAGGCTACGGCGAGAACGACGAAGGCGAGGGCTTCATCGCGCCGTGGGTGAAAATTGCCGCGTCGGCCCGCGACGAGGTGCTACAGCGCTGGCCGGACGCCAGCAACGAGTTCAAGCAGCGGGCCTGCGAACGGGCCGGTATCCGCGCTTCGCTGACTAATCTGATGACCTTTCCGTTCATTCGCCAGCGAGTCGAGCAAGGCCAGTTGAAGTTGTATGGCTGGTACTACGATCTGGAAAACGGTGAGTTGATGCAGTACGACTCCGAAAAAGATCGGTTCTACGACCTGTATTTTGGCCTGATGCCGGCGGATGCGGGCTGAGCGTGTGCCACGGTTTGGAACTCCCGCCATGATTCCAGCAGCGATGAACCCCCCGACGATTCGCGTCGAGCACATCGACCAGCGCGTTCGCCTGCACGGCATTGACTGGGTAGGCTACGCATCCTTCCTGGCCCTGCGCGGCGAGCAAAGCGGTACGCGAGTGACGTACCTTAACGGGGAACTCGAACTGATGTCGCCCTCGATCAACCACGAGATTTTTAAAAAAACCCTGGCCCGCCTGCTGGAAGCCTACGCCGAGGAGCGGGGCATCGAGTTGAGCGGCTACGGTTCGTGGACGGTCAAGTCCGCCAAGGACAAATTGGGTGTCGAGGCCGATGAATGCTATGTCGTGGGGCTGCGGGACGCCGAGCCGACGATTCCGGATATTGCCATCGAAGTGGTTTGGACTTCGGGCGGGATCGACAAGCTGGAAGTTTACCGGGGTTTACGAGTGCCGGAAGTGTGGTTTTGGCAGAAAGGCGTGCTCCGGTTTTTCCTCCTGCAAGATGATGGTTATCTCGCTAGCACGAGAAGCCGCCTCCTACCCGACCTCGATCCTGCGCTGATTGCCCGTTGCATGGGCGAATCGAGCCAGACCCAGGCGGTACGCACCTTGCGCTCCGCGCTCCGCGATAACAGTTCCCACAATTAACTTCTTCTCTCCGACGCAACGGACTTTCGCATGAATTCAACAACCGCTCTTCCCATTCGCCGTGCCCGGATCAGCGTTTCCGACAAAACCGGTATCGTGGATTTCGCCCGCGCCCTGATCGAGCGAGGCGTGGAGATTCTCTCCACCGGCGGCACCGCCAAGCTGCTGGCCGGCAACGGCATTTCCGTCATCGAAGTCGCCGACTACACCGGCTTTCCCGGAATGATGGACGGTCGCCTCAAGACCCTGCACCCGAAAATTCACGGCGGCTTGCTCGGCCGGCGCGGAGAGGACGAGGGAGCGATGGTCGAGCACGGCATTCCGCCCATCGATCTGCTAGTAGTGAATCTCTACCCGTTCGAGGCCACGGTCGCCAAGCCGGATTGCGCGCTGGCCGAAGCGATTGAAAACATCGACATCGGCGGGCCGGCGATGCTGCGGGCGGCGGCCAAGAACCACGCGGCGGTCACCGTGGTGGTGGATGCCGGCGACTACCAGCGGGTTCTGGCGGAAATGCGGGATCACGCCGGGGCGGTGAGCGCCGCCACCCGCTTCGATTTGGCGGTCAAGGTGTTCGAGCACACCGGCCGCTACGATGGCGCCATCGCCAACTATTTGGGTTCCATCCAGGCCGAGGGCGGGCGCGACCCGTTTCCGCGCACCTACAGCGTCCAGTTCCACAAGGCCCAGGACATGCGCTACGGCGAAAATCCCCATCAGGGCGCCGCATTCTACGTCGAGCCGAAGCCGGCGGAAGCCTGCATCGCCACCGCCCGCCAGTTGCAGGGCAAGGAATTGTCCTACAACAACGTCGCCGATACCGACGCCGCGCTGGAATGCGTCAAGGGTTTCGCCGCCCCGGCCTGCGTCATCGTCAAGCACGCCAATCCCTGCGGCGTGGCCATCGGTTCGAGCCTTCTGGAGGCTTATGACCGGGCCTATAAAACCGATCCGACCTCGGCCTTCGGCGGCATCATCGCCTTCAACCGGCCGCTGGACGGTGCGACCGCCAAAGCCATCGTGGACCGGCAATTCGTCGAGGTCATCATCGCCCCGGAAGTGACGCCGGAGGCGTTGGCCGCGACCGCCAGCAAGCAGAACGTGCGGGTGCTGGCCTGCGGCAACTGGGGCGATGTCCGCGCGCCGGGTTGGGACTACAAGCGGGTCGCGGGTGGCCTGCTGGTGCAGGATCGCGACTTGGGCCAAGTGGCGACGTCCGATCTGAAGGTGGTCACCAAACGGCAGCCGACCGACCGGGAAATGACCGACCTGCTGTTCGCGTGGCAGGTGGTGAAATTCGTCAAGTCTAACGCCATCGTCTACGGCAAGGACGGCATGATTCTCGGAGTCGGCGCGGGACAGATGAGCCGGGTGTTCTCGGCGCACATCGCCGTCATGAAAGCGCGGGAGGAGAAGCTGGACCTGAAGGGTGCGGCGATGGCGTCCGATGCGTTTTTCCCGTTCCGCGACGGCATCGACCTCGCCGCCGAACAGGGCATCACCGCCGTCATCGAGCCGGGCGGCTCCATGCGCGACAGCGAGGTGATCGCCGCCGCCGACGAGCACGGGATGGCGATGGTGTTCACCGGAATGCGGCATTTCCGGCACTAAAGAACCTATACAAAAACTCCCCTCTCACTTTTGCTCCCCTCTCCCCTCGGGAGAGGGGTCGAGGGTGAGGGAGAGAGGGGTCAGGGGTGAGGGTTATTTTATGAATGTTCTGATCGTCGGCGGCGGTGGCCGCGAACACGCCCTGGCTTGGAAAGTGGCGCAATCCAGCCGGGTGAAAAACGTCTATGTCGCGCCGGGCAACGCCGGCACCGCCCGCGAACCCAAGGTGACCAATATCGCCATCACCGCCGACGATCCGCCGGATTTGCTCAAGTTCGCCCAGGGCCATCATGTGGATTTGACCATCATCGGTCCCGAGGTGCCGCTGGTGCTGGGGATCACCGACCTGTTCGCCAACGCCGGCCTGCGCTGTTTCGGGCCGAGCAAGGCGGCGGCGCGACTGGAAGGCTCCAAGTCCTTCGCCAAGGATTTTCTGGCCCGCCATCGCATTCCGACCGCCCGCTACCAGAGTTTCACCGACCCCGACGCGGCGGAAGCCTACATCCGCGAGATGGGGGCGCCGGTGGTGGTCAAGGCCGATGGTTTGGCGGCCGGCAAGGGCGTCTTTCTGGCGCAAAGCGAGGATGAGGCCATCGCCGCCGTTCGCGGGATGCTGAGCGGCGCGGATTTCGGCAAGGCCGGCCACCGGGTGGTGGTGGAGGAATTTCTACACGGCGAGGAAGCCAGCTTTATCGTCATGACCGACGGCGAACACATTTTGCCGTTCGCGTCCTCGCAGGATCACAAGGCGCGCGACAACGGCGACCGAGGCCCCAACACCGGCGGCATGGGCGCGTATTCCCCGGCGCCGGTGGTGACGCCGGAACTGCATGATCGCGTGATGGCCGAAATCATCGAACCCACGGTGCGCGGCATGGCGGCGGAAGGTTGTCGCTACGTCGGCTTTCTCTACGCCGGTTTGATGATCGCCGCCGACGGTCCCAAGGTGCTGGAATACAACTGCCGGCTGGGCGACCCCGAAACTCAGCCGCTCATCATGCGCTTGCGTTCCGATCTGGTGGAATTGTGCGGGGCGGCCTTGGACGGTCGGTTGCATGAGGTCAAGGCGGACTGGGATTCCCGGCCGGCGCTGGGCGCGGTGATGGTCGCCGCCGGCTATCCGGGCGCCTATCGCAAGGGCGATGTCATCGAAGGCTTGCCGCGCCACGACGAGGAGTTGGGCGACGTGAAGCTGTTCCACGCCGGGACGCTGGAGACCAAGGAGGGTCATATCGTCACCCACGGCGGGCGGGTGCTGTGCGCCACCGCCCTGGGCGGCACGGTCGCCGAGGCGCAAAGCTTGGCCTACAACCTGGTCAAGCGGGTCTGCTGGGACGGGGTTTATTATCGCAACGACATCGGCTATCGGGCCATCGCGCGGGAGAGGGGGGAGTGAGTTCTCGCGATCCCCTTCCCATCTCCGGTCCTCTTGCCGAAAGTGTGCTTGGAGTACGGTGATGCAAGTAACCAAGGCGTTGATCGTTCAAGAGCTTGATCGTTTAAGCGACCGTGATTTGGAGGCGTTGTACGATTTGATCCAGACATTTGGTCAAACGCACCGGACGAATAAGAAAGGCAGCCTCATGTCGCAGTTACGGGAAATTAAGATAGACGGTCCAGAAGATTTTTCCAGGAATCTGGACCTTTATTTGAACGGCGAAAAGCGTGACTGATCGGCTGTTTATCGATACCTTGTTCATCGTCGCCTTGGTGAATCGTCGCGATCAGTATCATCGACAAGCTCTCGACTTGGCCGATCAATACAACGAATGGCCATTACTGACGACGGATGCAGTTTTGCTAGAGGTCGGCAATGCGCTGGCGCGTAATCACAAGCAGGAAGCCGTTGCAATCATCGAACGGTTGCTTGCGGCAGCGGAAATGCAAATCGTTCGTATGACACCCGATTTATTTGCCAGAGCCTTTGCTATTTTCAAGCAACATCAAGATAAAAGCTGGGGTTTGGTGGATTGTATTTCTTTTGTAGCGATGCGCGAGACATAAGTTAATCGAGCGTTGACTTTTGATCGGCACTTCGTGCAAGCAGGTTTTGAGTGCCTGATGAGAGAATAGGGATTGAAATCGAAGGGAAGCACCACGGAATTTGGATGACATCATCATGACAATCTCCATGCAATCACCCCCGTCGAAACCCCTGGAACTGGTCTGTCCCGCCGGCAATCTGCCCTCGCTGAAGACCGCCGTGGATCACGGCGCCGATTCGGTTTACATCGGTTTCCGCGACGATACCAATGCCCGCCATTTTCCCGGCCTGAACTTCGATGCCAAGGCGGCGGCGCAAGGCGTGCAATACGCCCACGGCAAGGGCCGGCGGGTGTTCGTCGCGCTCAACACCTTTCCGCAGCCCAGCGGTTGGGAGCGCTGGCAGCGAGCGGTGGATCAGGCGGCGGAACTCGGCGTGGACGCGGTCATCGCCGCCGACATCAGCGTGCTGGATTACGCGAGTCGCCGCTATCCGAATTTGCCGTTGCATCTGTCGGTGCAGGGTTCCGCCACCAATTACGAAGCCATCCGCTTTTATCACGAGCATTTCGGCATTCGGCGCGTGGTATTGCCCCGCGTGTTGTCCTTGCCGCAGGTGAAGCACGTTTTGGAGAACAGCCCGGTCGGCATTGAAGTGTTCGGTTTCGGCGGGCTGTGCATCATGGTCGAAGGCCGCTGCCTGCTGTCGTCCTATGTCACCGGCGAGTCGCCCAACATGTGCGGCGTCTGCTCGCCGGGCAAGGCGGTGCGCTGGGAGGAAACGCCGCGCGGGCTGGAAACCCGGTTGGGCGGGCTGCTCATCGACCGCTACGCGCCGGGCGAGCCGGCGGGTTATCCGACCTTGTGCAAGGGCCGGTTCGCGGTGGCGGATCAGACCTATTACGCCATCGAGGAGCCGACCAGCCTGAACACTTTGGAGCTGCTGCCGGAGTTGCAGGCAATGGGCATCGCGGCGATCAAAATCGAAGGCCGCCAGCGCAGTCCGGCCTACGTGACCCAAGTGACCAAGGTTTGGCGGGCCGCGATTGATGCCTGTCGGCGCAATCCCGCCGCTTACGCGCCGAAACCGGAGTGGCAACGGGAATTGGGCAAGGTGTCGGAAGGCCATCAGACCACCTTGGGCGCCTATCACCGGACGTGGCAATGAGGGCGGCGACCATGACCGAACATCAGCCGAAATTGGCGTTGGGGCCGGTGCTGTACTACTGGACGAAGGAGAAGCTGCTCGATTTCTACGAGCGGATCAGCGCCGCGCCGGTGGACACCGTTTATCTCGGCGAGACGGTCTGCTCCAAGCGCCGCGCCTTCCATGCCGATGAGTGGCTGGCGCTGGCCGAGCGGTTGGCCGCCGCCGGCAAGGAAGTCGTATTGTCCACGATGGCGTTGCTGGAAGCGGAATCGGAACTGAAAACGCTGCGCCGCTTGTGCGAGAACGGCCGTTTTACTGTCGAAGCCAACGATATGGGCGCGGTGCGGCTGCTGTCCGAACAGGGGGTGGCGTTCGTGCTGGGAACGGGCATCAACGTGTACAGCGGTCGGACCCTGCGCTTTCTGGCCGGGTTGGGCGCCAAGCGTTGGGTGATGCCGGTGGAGTTGTCGCGAACCACCTTGGCCGCGATTCAGGCCGAGCGGCCGGACAATGTGGAAACCGAGGTGTTCGTTTACGGTCGCCTGCCGCTGGCTTATTCGGCCCGCTGCTTCACGGCGCGGCATCACGATTTACCCAAGGACGATTGCCGGTATCGCTGTCTCGATGACCCGGAAGGCTTGACCCTGAGCACCCGCGAGGGGCAGGCGTTTCTGGCGATTAACGGCATCCAGACCCAATCGGCGCAGACCTGCAACCTGTTGCCGGAATTGGCGGAATTGCGGGAATTGCAGGTGGATGTGCTGCGGATCAGCCCGCAACCAGAGGGTATGGAAGCGGTGATCGAAGCGTTCGCCGCCTGTCTGCGGGGGGAGCGCGATCCGGTCGAAGCGGCGCGGGCGATTAATGTCGGGTTGCCGTATGGCGCTTGCGATGGCTATTGGCAGGGTCAGCCGGGATTGAGGCAGGTGGCAGAAGCAATTTAATAGTTTAAGCAGAAGCAATTTAAGAGTTTAAAGAGAGTAATATAAATGATCGCCATTCCAGATCTCAAAAAGCTCGAAAACTATTATGATATAAATCAAACTCATGCAAACTGGAGTTTTTGGGCTAGCCTCTGTTCAGTAGTTGCTGGCCTAACTACCCTTTTGATTGGAGTTTTTCTTGTTTATTCAAAAAATGCTTCCGAAGCCGGTGTGGTTACAACAGTTGCCGGCGTTCTTACTGAATTTATTGCCGCTGGCTTTTTCTACCTTTATAATAAGAATCTGAAACAATTGAATTTGTTCTATGAAAAACTAGTGAAGCTTCAGGATACAATGCTCGCTATTGAACTCGTAAACCAACTGCCTGAAAATATTCGTATGAATATGTTAGAAACGACTATCAGTATGCTACTTACTAGAAATGAACCTAAGAGCAATATGTCTCCAGAACTTATAAAAGCTTATACAGAAGCTATTCAATCACGAGAGCGAACAAGGCCTAGCTAGCCAATATCATATGCGCCATCTTTTCGGCGCACACGCGGACAAAGTAAAATATTATCCATGCCACTACAAAATGATCAAAAGTCAGAATGAACCTCAAAGTCTACATTGAAACATCTATACCAAGTTATCTGACCGCCCGGCGTAGCCGCGATTTGATTTTGTCGGCAAATCAGGAAATAACCCAAGAATGGTGGGATAGCCGAGAACAGTTCGATTTGTACATATCAGGTTTGGTCATTCAGGAAGCTGCGGCCGGGGACCCAATTGCTGCCCAAAAACGTATACAGCAACTGGATGGTATCCCGGAAATTAACATAACGGAAGAGGCTGAACATTTTGCGGAAATGTTGATTCAAGGAATACCATTGCCAGAAAAGGCGAAAGTTGATGCCTTGCATATCGCCATTGCGACGCTTAGTGGCATGGATTATCTTCTTACTTGGAATTGTGCGCATATTGCGAATGCTATCTTGCGCCCGAAGATTGAGGCGATATGCCGGACATTCGGTTATGAGCCGCCAACAATTTGCACACCGCAGGAATTGATGAGGTACGAATAATGTGGAAAGACTTGATTGTTGAGGAAATTCGCCAGTATCGTGATGAATATGCAAGGAAATTTAACTATGATTTACATGAAATTTGTCAAGATATAAGAAAAAAACAAGGGCAGGATGGACGGCGAGTTATTTCCTTATCTCCTCGACCAGTAAAAACCACTCCCAAAGTTGCCTAACTCGACATTCCAGCCGATCACTCGCCATAACACTCGTTTGGTATGCTCATGCTCAAACGAGCGGTCGTAAGTTCGCACCGTTTAACCCAATCCACCGGAAAATGAAAAAAGGTCTTCTTTTTATGAAGACCTTTTTGTTTTTGCCCACTTCCGCCACAAGCAAGGCGGCGAGGGCGACGATCAAGCCGATTCGGTGGCGGGTTCGCCTTCGTCCGAGTCGGTTTCGTCCCTCGGCGCTTCAACGTCTATCCGCATCCGATAGAAGCTGCGGAACACGAACACCAGATTGACGACCAGGAACAAGGCCGCCATGTTCAAAGCCAAGGTTTGTTGGCCTTGGGCCGCCAGTCCGACCGCCATTTCGACCGCGAGCAGGCCGAACAGGGTGGTGAACTTAATGATCGGGTTCATCGCCACCGAGCAGGTGTCCTTGAACGGGTCGCCGACGGTGTCGCCCACCACGGCGGCGGCGTGCAGCTCGGTACCCTTGGCGCGCAACTCGGTTTCCACGATCTTTTTGGCGTTGTCCCACGCGCCGCCGGCGTTGGCCATGAACACCGCCTGATACAGCCCGATGATCGCCAGCGAGATCAAATAGCCGATGAAGAAGAACGGCTCGATGAAGGCGCAGGCCAGCGTGCCGAAGAACACCGCCAGAAAGATGTTGAACATGCCCTTCTGCGCGTAGATCGTGCAAATCTCCACCACCTTCTTGCTGTCCTTGGCGGAGGCTTTGGTGACGCCGTCGAGCTTTATGTGGGCCTTGATGTATTCCACCGCCCGATAGGCGCCGGTGGACACGGCCTGGGTCGAAGCGCCCGAGAACCAGAAAATGGTGGCGCCGCCGGAGATCAGGCCTAGCAGGAAGGGCGGATAGAGCAGCGACAGCTTGTCGAGGTTTTCGGTCAGGCCGCCGGTCAACAGCATCACGATCGAAAACACCATGGTCGCCGCGCCCACCACGGCGGTGCCGATCAGCACCGGCTTGGCGGTGGCCTTGAAGGTGTTGCCGGCGCCGTCGTTCTCTTCCAGCAACTCCTTGGCGATCTCGAAGTCGGGATCGAAGCCGAAATCGCGCCGCAACTCGGCTTCGATGCCGGGCAGTTGCTCGATGGTGGACAACTCGAAAACCGACTGGGCGTTGTCGGTCACCGGGCCGTAGCTGTCCACCGCGATGGTCACCGGCCCCATGCCGAGGAAGCCGAACGCCACCAGGCCGAACGAGAACACGGCGGCCATGATGAGCGCCTTGGCCGGGTCCGGGTTGATGACCGCGGCCAAATCGTACTGCGACACGATGTAGGCGCCCGACATCAAGCCCACGATCACCACGCCCATCCAGAAGGCGGAAAAGTTGCCGGCGGTCAGGCCGGCGAGAATGTTCAGGCTGGCGCCGCCCTCGCGCGAGGCGGTCACCACTTCGCGGACGTGGCCGGAGCGGGTCGAGGTGAAGATCTTGACCACTTCGGGGATGATCGCGCCCGCCAAGGTGCCGAAGGTGATGATCAGCGACAGTTGCCACCACAGATTGCCGTACGCCTTGCCGCCGATGGCGATGTTGCCGATCAGCAGGTACGACACCGCGAAGGTCAAGACCAGCGACACGCCGGAAGTGATCCACACCAGCGAGGTCAGCGGCGCCTCGAAATCGAAGCGGTCCCGGTCGCCGTAGCGGCTCCGGGCGAGGGCTTCGTTGCCCAGATAGGAGGCGCCGGAAGCCACGATCATCATGACCCGCATCACGAAAATCCACACCAGCAACTGCACCTGCACGGCGGCTTCCGGCACGGCCAGCATGATGAAGCTGATCAGCGCCACCCCGGTCACGCCGTAAGTCTCGAAGCCGTCCGCCGTCGGGCCGACCGAATCGCCGGCGTTGTCGCCCGCGCAGTCGGCGATCACGCCGGGGTTGCGGGCGTCGTCTTCCTTGATCTTGAACACGATCTTCATCAGGTCGGAGCCGATGTCGGCGATCTTGGTGAAGATGCCGCCGGCGATGCGCAGGGCGGCGGCGCCGAGCGATTCGCCGATGGCAAAGCCGATGAAGCACTTGCCGGCCAGCGCCGGCGAGACGAACAGCAGAATCGCCAGCATGATCAGCAGTTCGGTGGAAATCAGCAGCATGCCGATGGAAATGCCGGATTGCAGCGGAATGGCGTAGACCGGATACGATTTGCCTCGGAGCGCGGCGAACGCGGTCCGGCTGTTGGCCAGCGTGTTGATGCGGATGCCGAACCAGGCGACCCCCAGCGAACCGGCGATGCCGACCAGCGAGAACGCCAGGATCAGCAGCACCTCGGAGACGTTCATGTGCTGGACCCCGCCGAAGTAGGCGACCATGATCACCGCGATGAACGCCTCCAGGATCAGCAGGAACTTGCCTTGCGTGATCATGTAGGTCTTGCAGGTCTCGTAGATCAGCTCGCTGACTTCGGCCATCGAGCGGTGCGTCGGCAGGCGGCGGACCCGACCGTAGATGACCGCGCCGAAGATCAGTCCGCCGACGCAGACCAGCAGCCCCCAGGACAGCAGAGTCCAGCCCGAGACGCCGCCGAGGAAGGTGGCGAGCGCCGCGTCGCCGAGGTTGGGCAGGACCAGATTGGCTTCGCTGACGTGGGCGGTTCCGGCGAACGCCGGGAATGCGCTCGAACCGAGCGCGAGTAGCATTAACAGCAGCAGCGGGCGTGTCAGAGCCGAGCTTGCGAATGTCATGAATCTTACTCCAAAGGTGACCCGAGAGTCCGTCAAGGGCGGAACCTTTATCCGCCACCGCCTGGAAACGGGCGGCATGGCGTCGTTAGCAATCGCCATGCCTGATAGAGTAAGTTTTTAAGTAATTGTTAATAATCGATTTTTATCGAACAGAAACGGCCTGCTGTGGCGGACATCACAATGCGGCGGGGGGATTGTCGGCAACGGCACAGGGCGGGAGGGAAAGCGCGCCGCTTCGCCGCTCGCAAAAAAGCGGGGTTGGCCGCATCGGTTTCGATCGAGCGATGGCTACGCCCGCATGGCTGAATCGGTCGCAACCTTCGAGCGGTCAAGCCGCCGAACCGCTCAACCGCTCGTAAATCCCCATCAAGCCGCCGGCGGCGCGCAGCAGCGGCAGCGGCCCGCCGAGCGTTTCCGGGTCCATCCCGTCCAGCAGATTCTTCAGTTCAAGCCCCAGAGCGGTATCGCCTTCCATCACCACCCGGCGGTTGAAAAACAGCGTGTCGGAATCCTCGCGGCGGGTAGCCAGCGCCAGAAAATCGTACAGCGTGCCGGTGATGGTCAAATCCGGTGGTCGCGCCGCCTGACAGGGAACGAAACCGGCGGAGCCGGCATAGCGAAATCGGTATTCGACTGCGGCGTCGCGCACTTTGAGGGCCAGCACCCGATCGCGCAGGAACTCGAACTCATCGCCTTGTTGAATCTGCGCGGGGAATAGCACGTTCAAGGCCGTGGTCAGGAGGGTGGAATGGACCGGGCCGGGGATCAGTTTCAGCGGCAGCGTCAAGGGAGCGGGCAGGGTCGGGCGGGGCGGAAAGAGCGAGTGGAGGGCGGATTGCAACGCGGCGTTCATGGCATCCCGACGGGTTCAGCGCTTCATGGCCTCGAAAAATTCCCGGTTGGTCTTGTTCGCCTTCAATCGCTCCAGCATGAATTCCATCGCCTGCAATTCGTCCATCGGATGCAGCAGCTTGCGCAAGATCCACATCTTCTGCAAATCGTCCGGATCGGTCAGCAGCTCTTCGCGCCGGGTGCCGGAACGGTTGATGTCGATGGCCGGGAACACCCGCTTTTCGGAAATCCGCCGGTCGAGATGGATTTCCATGTTGCCGGTGCCCTTGAATTCTTCGTAGATCACGTCGTCCATGCGCGAGCCGGTGTCGATGAGGGTGGTGGCGATGATGGTCAGCGACCCGCCTTCCTCGATGTTGCGCGCCGCGCCGAAGAAGCGCTTCGGGCGCTGCAGCGCGTTGGCGTCCACGCCGCCCGTGAGCACCTTGCCCGAGGCCGGCACCACGGTGTTGTAGGCGCGCGCGCGGCGGGTGATCGAGTCGAGCA
>RRZU012549411.1_pt1 | contig 15062 bp, 13 predicted proteins | sample 2165561 | NCBI WGS metagenome assembly RRZU01 (sample SAMN10456909, study PRJNA506462) | wastewater metagenome | isolation source: wastewater sludge | place: USA: Moscow, Idaho
CCAATGCAGGGGAGGTGGCAGGTCCGTGCCTGCCGCGCCCGCCGCCGCCGCTCGCCCAACTACCTTCCGCTCGGCAGGGTTGGCGAGCGGAAGCTAGTTGGGCGAGCGGAATGGGTGCGCGCAGGGCGGTCAGGACGTGCGGACCGTGTCCACCTGCTTGCTGGTCACCTTCGCGAGCAGTTCGGTGAGATCGACGCCGGTGGTGGTCTTCAGCAACTCCATGGTCTGCACCACGTTGTCGTTGACTTGCTTCGGCAAGGCCCCGGCACCGTCGGTGGACACCACGGTCAGCTTGTCGATGTTGGCCATCGGCGCGGCCACCTCACGGGCCACCTGCGGCAACACCTTGACCAGCATCTCCAGCACCGCGGCCTCGCTGTAGCGGGCGTAGGCGTCCGCGCGCTTGTTCATCGCCTCGGCCTCCGCCTCGCCGGTGGCCAGAATGGCCGCCGCCTGGGCGTCGCCCTCTGCCCGCAGTGCCTCCGCTTCGGCGATTCGGCGGGCCTTCTCCGCCTCACCGCGCCGAGCGCCCTCGATGGCTTCGGCCTCGGCCAGCGCGGCCCGGCGCGACTTGTCGCCCACACCGGTCAGCCGGGCCTTCTCGGCGTCCGCCTCCGCCGCGGCGATGGCGGAGGCCTTGTTGGCCTCGGCGGTCAGGATCGCCGACTGACGCTTCGCGGCCGCGTCGGTCTCGACCCGGTAGCGCTCCGCGTCCGCCGGCTTGCGCACCTCGGTGTCGAGCTGCCGTTCCTTCAGCGCGGCCTGGCGCACCGCGACCTTCTCCTGCTCGGTGAGGATCGCCTGATCGCGGTCGGCCTGCGCCAGGGGGCCGGACGCCGCGGCCTGGGCGCTGGCGGCGTCCGTCTCGGCCTTGATCTCGGACCTCTTCAGCATCAGTTCGCGTTCGGAGATGGCGATCTGCTGTTCGGCGGCGATGCGGGACTGTTCCGCCGCCTGCCGGGCCTGCGCTTCGGCGATCGCCGCCAGCTGCTGGATGCGGGCCGCCTCCGGACGTCCGAGGTCGGCCAGGTAGGTGCCGTCGTCGGTGATGTCCTGAATCTGGAAGGTGTCCAGCACCAGCCCCTGTCCGGTCAGCGACGACTCCGCCTCGTCGGCCACCCGCTGCGCGAAGGCAGCTCGGTCGCGGATGATCTGCTCGACGCTCAGCCCGCCGATGATGGCCCGCAGCGAACCGGCCAGGGTCTCCTGAGTGAACGTCTCCACCTCGTCCTGTTGCTGCAGGAAGCGCTGGGCGGCGGCCCGCACCGAATCCTGGTTGCCGCCCACCTTGACGATGGCGACGCCGTCCAGGTTGAGCTTGACCCCCTGGCCGGAGACCGCGCCGCGGATCTGCACCGGAATGCGCCGGCTCTGCAGGTCGAGCACGTGCAGACGCTGGACGAACGGCACCACGAACACGCCGCCACCCATCACCACCTTCTGGCCGGAGAGATCGGTCGACACCGCGCCGGTGACCGCGTTGCGCACCTCCTTGCCGCGACGTCCGGTGACGATGTAAGCCTCCTGCGGGCCGGCCACCTTGTACCGGCTGACGATCAGCAGGCCGAGGAGGACGAGAATCGCGACCAGTCCGACGATGGCGATCAACAGCGGGTTCATGGGTTTCCTTCGGGTCGGGTTGGTGGGGGTTCAGCGGTAGGTGGGCATGACCATGACGGAGGTGGGCGACAGCACTTCGGTGACGGTGACCTGGGTGCCGGCCGGCAGCGGTATGCCGGCCCGGGCGTTCAGCCGGGTGAGGTGGCCGTTGTTGACCAGGCTGATCGTGCCGTAGCCGTGCTCGGGAATGTCGCTGACCACGGTGCCGGGCAACCCAATGAGGGCGTCGGACGTCGGGGTGCCGCCCTCACCACTGTTACGCAGCCGCACGGTGATGGCGCCGACCGCGACACCGAGTGCACCGCCGGCGAGCAGCCCGGCGAGTGCGGCGAGCCAGCCGCTGTCGGTCAGCGCCAGAACCGCGGCCCCGACGAAGCCGACGCCGCCGAGAAAGCCGGCCAGAGCCGCGCCGGTGAACCACTCGCCGCCGCCGAGCGCGTCCAGGGCCCCGTCGACGTGGTCGCCCACGAGCAGGGCGGTGAGCAGGAGCACGATGCCGATCACTCCGAGGGTGAGAAAGACGGTCACTGAACTCCCTTCACGCCGAACTGTAACGATCGACGGGGCCAGCCCGGGCGTCGGGGTGGGTGGGCGACGAGGGGATGGACCGACCCTGCTGGGACGTTCGGGGTGGCGGCGCCGCGAACGCTCGCCCAACTATCCTGCGCTCGCCAAGGTTGGCGAGCGCAGGATAGGTAGGCGAGCGGATGGTCAGTGGGCTGCGCGCCTCGATCTCGGACGGGTCAGTGCGCGTCGTCCGCCTCGACCTCGGAGCGGTCGCCCGACCACTCGGTGTGGAACGTGCCGGCCTTGTCGATGCGGTGATAGGTGTGCGACCCGAAGAAGTCGCGCAGCCCCTGGGTGAGGGCGGCGTTCGTGCGCTTGGCCCGCACCAGGTCGTAGTACGACAGGGCCGAGCTGAAACCCGGAATCGGCACGCCGGCCTCGCTGGCCCGGGCCACCACCCGGCGCCAGGCTGCGTTGCTGTTGGCCAGTTCGGCGCTGATGGACGGCGCCTCCAGCAGGGTCTCCAGGTTGCCGGCGGCATACTCGTTGGAGATGCGGTCGAGCAGTTTGGCGCGGATGATGCACCCCGCCCGCCAGATGCGGGCACACGCGGCCACGTCGATGTCCCAGCCGTACTCGACGCCGCCGACCTTGATCAGGTGCAGACCCTGCGCGTAGGCGATCACCTTGGCGCACCACAGCGCCTGCCGCACGTCGCCGATGAACTGCTGTCGATCGTCCACCTGGATGGTGCCGTCGGCGCCCTCCAGTGCGCCCTGGGCGGCGGCCCGCAGTTCGGGGCTGCTGGACGCGGCGCGGGCGAAGACCGCTTCGGCGATCGCCGCCGCGGGAACGCCCAGGTTGAGCGACTCCTGCACGGTCCAGGTACCGGTGCCCTTCATGCCGGCAGCGTCCAGAATCACGTCGACTAGCGGCTTGCCGGTCTCGGCGTCCACCTGACGCAGCACCTCGGAGGTGATCTCGATCAGGTACGAGTCGAGGTCACCGGTGTTCCAGTCCTCGAACACGTCCGCCGCCTCGGCCGCCGACAGACCGACGCCCTTCAGCAGGTCGTAGGCCTCGCCGATGAACTGCATGTCCGCGTACTCGATGCCGTTGTGCACCATCTTGACGAAGTGACCGGCGCCGTCCGGGCCGATCCAGGTGCAGCAGGGCTCACCGTCGTACTGGGCGGCCACCTTCTCAAGGATCGGCCCGATGTGGGCGTAGGAGTCCTTGGGACCACCAGGCATCATCGACGGCCCGAGCAGGGCGCCGGTTTCGCCGCCGGAGATGCCGCACCCGATGAAGTTGAAGCCCAGGTCGGAGAGCTTCTTCTCGCGCCGGCGGGTGTCGGGAAAGTAGGTGTTGCCGCCGTCGACGATGATGTCGCCCTGGTCGAGGTGCGGCAGCAGCGAGTCGATGGTGGCGTCGGTGGCCGGGCCGGCCTTGACCATCATGATGATGCGGCGCGGCTTCTCGAGCGAGTCGACGAAGTCCTCGATGGCCTCGGACCCGATGAAGTGCGCCTCCGGATGCGCGGCCAGCACGGCCTCGGTCTTGGCGTAGGTGCGGTTGAAGATGGCGGTGCTGAAGCCCTTGCTGGCGAAGTTGCGGGCCAGGTTCGACCCCATCACCGCCATACCCACCACGCCGATCTGCGCGCTACCGGTTTTGTCGCTCATCTGCTGCCTCACTGTCGAAAGAGCTTTTCATCGCCATTCTCTCAAACCCTGACTGCTTTGGGAGAGTTCACGCGGAGAGCTGGGACAGCTTCTCCGACCAGCAGTCAACACGTGAGCGGACGATCGGCACCCGCGGTTGCCACCCGTTGCCGTTGGCCGGGCCAGGGCTCGGCCCGCGTTCAGCGCGCCGTGGTATTGCCGCCAGACGGCATCGAGAGGGGTGTTCGGTCTTCCGCATCGCAGGTGCCGCCGACCGAGCAGCCCGCGTGGCCGCATCGAGGCGACATCGCCGACGCGGTACTGGCCTGGCGCCCTGAAAACCCTGCACCAGTGCGAAGGGTCCACGCTCGCCAAGCGTGGAGGTCTGTCACTGGTGCAGGGATTTCAGGCAACCGGCCAGGTACTGGGCGATGTGCGACCAGGACCCGCTTCGGCTGTGGCCCTCGTTCGCTCTCCCCGGCCGGCTACGAAAGCTCGCACCGCACGACTACGTGCCCGGGCGGCTCGGCATGAGCTCACGCCGGATCGATCGGACGTTCCGCCGTGCGCCGCGCAGCCGAGGGCAGGAGTTCACGGTGCCGGTGGATTCGGTGTACGCCTCGCCGTGCGCCGCACAGCCGAGGGCAGGAGGCTGATCTTGGTCCAGATCTTGCCCGAGAGGTTGTTGGTCAGGTCTTCGATGCCGGCGATCGTGGCCAGGGTGGTGCGGTCGTCGGTGTGTTCGCCGAACAGAGCCGCGGTCTTGCCGACCATCGACAACAACTCCGAGCAATAGTCGAGATAGTTCGCCAGTTCGATCGCGCTCATGCCCAGCGCCACGCTCTCACTGGTGACGGCGAAGTCGCTGCGCAGTCGCTCGGGATCCTTGGTGAGCTGGTGCATGTCGACGACATGGGCCACCGACCGCAGCCGTTGCAGCGTGGCCAGGTCGCCGTGCCGTTGCAGCCGCTCGGGCAGCGCCCACAGAAAGTAGATCGCGATGCCCGCGAATACCGCGTCGTTGACCAGCGACTCGAACACGCTCAGCCAGTCCCAGCCGTGCGGCTCGCTCGATGCCGACGACTGCACCGCGATCAGCACCAACGCATACAGCAGACCCAGCACGACCAGCCCGATGCCGACCCGGCAGGCGCGGATCAGCCAGCGCCGCCGCGTGCGCCAGACGTCCTGCCGCTCGGTCAGGTGGTCGATCACTTCGATCAGCTGACCGGGCAGCCGGGTCAGGTTGCGGGCCGGAAACCGGGCCCGGATGCGGGCATCCAGCCGGACGACCGTGGCGCGCACCGACCCGGCGTCCAGGTGTTGCGGGTCGGCTGGCAGGGTCGGGTCGGACACGCCGCACACCCTACTGGCCCGTGGTCGCGGGCAACCGATGGCAACCCGTCCGCCGCGCGCTGGTCATGCTCTAGGCTCGACAGCGCCCCTACGCGAAAGGCAGGCGACGTGGCCGCTCGACTCAGCCGAACCAAGGACGGACGGCCCACGCCACCGGTGCGAATCGTCCATCTGGGCCTCGGCAACTTCTTCCGAGCGCATCAGGCCTGGTACACCGACCGGGCCCCCGACGCCGACCAGTGGGGCATTGCCGCGTTCTCGGGACGTTCCATCGGCATCGCCGCGGAACTGCAGCGCCAAGACAACCTCTACACCCTGGTGACCGTCGGGCCTCGTGGCAACGACTACGAGTTGATAGGTTCGCTGGCCGCCACGCACACCGGCACCGACATCGCCGCGCTGCTGGGCTATTTCACCGATCCCGAGATCAGCATCGTGACGATGACGATCACCGAGGCCGGCTACGTGCGCAACGAACGCGGCGACCTCGACACCGACAATCCCGACGTGCGCTCCGACATCGAGGTGATCAAGGCCGGCAACCTGACGGCGGTGCGTACCGCACCGGGCAAACTGGTCGCCGGGCTGCTGGCGCGGCGCGACGCGAGCGCCGGACCGATCACGCTGATCTGTTGCGACAACCTGCCCGACAACGGCGCCATGCTCGAGCGCATCCTGGGCGAGCTGACCAAGCAGTCCGTGCCCGACCTGGCCGACTTTCTCGGCGAGCAGGTCGGCTTCATCACCACCATGGTCGACCGCATCACCCCCAGGGCGACCGAATCGACGCGGCAGGCGGTGCAGGACGAACTGGGCATCGACGACCCCGCGGCGATCGCCACCGAGCCGTTCAGCGAATGGGTGCTGGCCGGCGACTTCAAGAGCCCGCGACCCGCGTGGCACGCGGTCGGGGCCGAGTTCGTCGACGACGTCGTGCCCCACGAGTTGCGCAAACTGTGGTTGCTCAACGGTGCCCACTCGTTGATGGCGTACGCGGCGACCATCGCCGGTCATCAAACCGTGTCGGACGCCATCGCCGACCCCGTAGTGCGGGGTTGGGTGGACGAATGGTGGGACGTCGCGCAGCGTCAACTGCCGCTGGAGCCGCAGATTGTGAGTGAGTACCGGGCCGCGCTGCTGGAGCGGTTCGGCAACCCCCGGATGCGGGATCAGCTCAGCCGGATCGCGGCCGACGGGTCGCAGAAGATCCCCATCCGGATCGTCCCGGCCCTGGTCGCCGACCGCAAGGCCGGCAACAGTCCGCTGGGGGCCGAGCGGGCGGTGGCGGCCTGGATTCTGCATCTGCGGGGGCGTGGCGCGCCGTTCAATGACGCCAAGGCCGACAAGATCGCGGACCTGCGAACCGGAACCCTGGAGGATTCGGTACGCAAGACCTGCGAGTTTCTTGAGATCGAGAACCGGGACTCGTCGGCCAGCATCCTCGCCCTGGCCCAGCAGTTGTACGCTCTGTGATGACCGCAGCAGCATCAACACCCCGCGTGGTGATCGGCCTCGACGTGGGCACCACCGCCGCCAAGGTGTCGGCCTTCGCGCTAGGTGGCGGGTGGCGCACCAGCGTTTCGCACGAGTATCCGCTGCAGCAGCCGCAACCCGGCTGGGAAGTGCAGGACCCGATGCTGGTCTGGCGCGCCCTGCACGAGGGGCTCGCCGATGTCGCGACCGAGTGCGGTGCGGCCGAGATCGTCGGCATCGGGGTGTCGAGCGCCATGCACGGCCTGATCGGGCTGGACGAGGAGCTCTGTCCGATCACCCCGTTGCTCACCTGGGCGGACTCGCGCGCGGCCGACCAGGCGATGCGGTTGCGCGATACGGAACTCGGACGGCGTCTTCACCGCACCTCCGGCACGCCGATTCACTCGATGTCGCACCTGACCAAGCTGCTCTGGTACGGCGAGAACGAGCCCGAGACGCTGCGGGCGGCACGCTGGTGGGTCGGGTTGAAGGACTTCCTGCTGTACCAACTGACCGGCGAGCTGGTGACAGAGGTGTCCAACGCGTCCGGCACCGGGCTGCTCGACCTGGCCACCCGCACCTGGAATCCGGAGGCGCTGGCACTGGTCGGGGTGGGCGCTGAGCGACTGCCCCCCGTCCGGCCGACCACGGATGCGCTGCCCCTACGCGACGACCTCGCCGATGCGCTCGGCCTGCCGCGCGGACTGCCGGTGGTGTTGGGTGCTGGTGACGGGCCGTTGGGCAATCTGGGCGTGGGCGCCTTGGAGCCCGGGGTGGTTGGGCTCTCGCTCGGCACGTCCGGAGCGATCCGCATGATCACCGACCGGCCCTACGTGGACGAGTCCGGCAAGCTGTTCTGCTACCACCTGGCTCAGGATTCATGGGTGATCGGCGGAGCGATCAGCAACGGCGGCATCGTGGTGCGCTGGGCCGGTGACGTGTTCGGCGTCGACTTCGCCGACGAACCGGGCGGCAACCCCGACGGACTCCTGCTCGACCTGGCCCGCGACGTGCCGTTGGGGTCGGACGGGCTGGTCATGCTGCCGTTCCTGATGGCCGAGCGGGCACCGCTGTGGGATCCCACGATTCCGGGCGCGTTCCTCGGCGTTCGGCGTAGTCATACCCGCGCGCATTTCGTCCGCGCGGCGGTCGAGGGGGTGGCGCTGATGCTCTCGACGATCGTGGACGAACTCGATCGGGTGGCGCCGATCGAGCAGATCCGGGCCACCGGAGGAGTGTTCCGCTCCGACGTGTGGCGCGAGGTGCTGATGGGGGCGCTCGGTAGACCGCTGGTGATCACCGACGGCGCCGAGGGCACCGCATTGGGCGCGGCGGCGCTGGCCCTGTTGGGGCTGGGTGAGGTGGACTCGCTGCGCGACGGGCTCGTGCAGTTGGGCCAGGACCCGGCCGCAGGGTTGGACGCGGTGGTGGCCGAGCCGGCCGACGTGGCGGCCTACCGCGAGGTGCGAGCAGGCATTCCGGCGCTGCTCGAGCGCTACCAGCAGGTGAGCGACCTGTTCCGGTGACCGGTGCCGAGGTGCCACTGATGAGCCTGGTTCCACCGATCTGCGCCTACTGCGCGGCCCCATCCGGGCACCCTGGCTGCGTCGGCCACGCCGACCTGGCGCCGGCGATGCGTGCGGGCGGACCGGCGTGGCGGGCCGCCGGTCTGGCGCCGCTCGCGACGGCGCCCATCGGTGGATCCAGGCTAAGACACTGTGAGTTCGGGCCTTGAGTACAGGGCCCAGACTCACACCGTGATTTCAGTCGGCCGATTGGGGCCGGCGAAAGGTCATCCGGCCGGCCCAGATGGTCGCCACCACAGGGTCGGGCAGGTCGCGGCCGTGGTAGGGGTTGTTGCGCGACTTGGACGCCGACGCGTCGCGGTCGACCACCGAGCGGGCGGACGGGTCCACGAGCACCAGGTTCGCAGGTTCGCCCACTGCGATCGGACGCCCCTGAGTCGTCGACCCGGTCAGCCGGGCCGGCGCCGCCGACATGCGATCGACGAGCGCCGCCCAGTCCAGCCGGCCGGAATCGATCATCACCTCGATCACCACGCCCAACGCCTGCTCCAGCCCGAGCATGCCGGGTAGGGCGATGTCGAAGGGGTGATCCTTGTCCTGCCTGGCATGCGGCGCGTGATCGGTGCCGACCATGTCGATGGTTCCGTCGGCCAGCGCCTGCCGGACCGCCTCGATGTGCTCGTCGGTGCGCAGTGGCGGGTTCACCTTGAACGTGGTGTCGTAGCCCTCCACCTCGCGGGTGCCCAGGTAGAGGTGGTGGGGCGTCACCTCCGCTGTCACCTGAACGCCGCGCGCCTTGGCCCAGCGGATCACGTCCACACCCTCGGCGGTCGACACGTGGCAGACGTGTAGCCGTCCGCCCGAGAGTTGCGCCAGTTCGACGTCGCGGGCGATGATCGCCGACTCCGCCTGCGCGGGCCAGCCGGGCAGGCCCAGCCGTCCCGAGATCTCGGATTCGTGGCAGCAGGCCCCCGGCCCGGCCAGCCGCGAATCCTGTGAGTGCTGAGCGATCACCCCGCCGAACGTCCGGGCGTAGGTGAGGGCGCGGCGCATCACGAGCGAATCCATCACGCAACGTCCGTCGTCGGAGAACATGCGCACCCCGGCCGCCGAGCGGTGCATCAGCCCCATCTCGGAGAGCTGCTCGCCGGCCAGGCCCTTCGTCACGGCACCCACCACCACGACCTCGGTGTGTGCGGTACGGCCGGCCAGCGCGGCCAGGTGCTCGGCGGCCTCGGCGGTGTCCGTGACCGGGTTCAGATTCGCCATCGCATGGACGGCGGTGTACCCGCCCCTCGCCGCGGCCAGCGTGCCGGTCGCGAGGGTCTCGGCGTCCTCGCGTCCGGGTTCGCGAAGATGGGTGTGCGGATCGACCAGCCCAGGCAGGGCGAGCAGCCCGTCGGCGTCGACGCGTTCGGGATCGGTCAGGTCTGCGGCGTCCACGAAGCGTCCGCCGGCCACCCCGAGATCGCCGGACGACCCGTCCGCCAGCCGGGCGCCGGTGATCAGCAGGTCTCTCATTCGGGGCTTCCTCCCAGCAGGTGGTACAACACGCTCATTCGCACCGAGACGCCGGCGGTGACCTGCTCGAGAATCAGCGAGTTCGCGTCGTCCGCGGCCTCGGAACTGATCGCGAGACCGCGGTTCATCGGGCCCGGATGGCAGATCGCCGCGCCGGGCCTGAGCCGGGCCAGGCGTTCGGGGGTCAGCCCGTACAGCTCGGTGTACTCGCGCTCGGTGGGAAAGAACCCGCCGTGCATGCGTTCGCGCTGTACTCGCAGCATCATCACCACATCGACGCTTTCGATCACCTCGTCGAGGTCGCTGGTCACGCCCACCCCCCACTGCTCGACGCCGGTCGGCAGCAGAGTGGGCGGAGCCACCAGCGTGACGGAGCTACCGAGGGTGCGCTGCAGCAGCACGTTGCTGCGCACCACCCGGCTGTGCAGCAGGTCGCCGACGATCGCGATCCTCTTGCCGGCGAAGGCCTCCTGGCCGCCGCTGCCGGACGCGCCGAGGGTGCCGAAGTGGCGGCGCATCGCGAAGGCGTCCAGTAGCGCCTGGGTGGGGTGCTCATGGGTGCCGTCGCCGGCGTTCACCACATGCGCGCGCACCCACGAAGCGGCCTGTGCGACGGCGCCTGAGGATCCGTGCCGGATCACGAAGCAGTCGGTGCCCATGGCGCCCAGGGTGAGCATGGTGTCGCGCAGCGACTCGCCCTTCGAGGTGGACGACCCCTTGGCCGAGATGTTGATCGTGTCGGCCGACATCCATTTGCCGGCCATCTCGAAGCTGGTGCGGGTGCGGGTCGAATCCTCGAAGAACATGTTGATCACGGTGCGACCGCGCAGGGTGGGCAGCTTCTTGATCTGCCGCTGCTGAATGGTGTGCATCTCTTCGGCGACGTCGAGAATGGACGTGACCTCGGCCAGGCTTAGATCGCCGGCGCTCAGCAGGTGTCGCATCAGGCCTCCGGCAAGCTGATCGTGACCGCGTCGACTTCGTCGATCTCGGCCATGCGGACGTTGACCCGCGCCTCGGCGGGCACCTGCAGCAGCCGCCCCACATGGTCGGCCTGGATCGGCAGTTGACGATGCCCCCGGTCGATCAGCACGGCGAGTTGCACCATGCGGGGGCGGCCCACCTCCTTCAGGGCGTCCAGGGCGGCGGCGATGGTGCGTCCGGTGAAGAGCACGTCGTCGACCAGCACCACCGTGGTGTCGTCGATGGAACGGGGGATCGAGGTGCGTCCGACCGCGCGGGTGGGCTGGCGGCGCAGATCGTCGCGGTACATGGTGATGTCGAGTTCGCCCACGGCGACGGCCTCGCCCTCGATGCCGCGGATCGCATCGGCCAGCCGGCGGGCCAGCAGTACCCCCCGGGTCGGAATGCCGAGCAGCACGACATGCTCACTGCCGCCGTTGGCCTCGACGATCTGATGGGCCATGCGGGCCACGGCACGCGTGATCTGATGGCCTTCCCACGCGATGCGGGCGGATGGGTTGGTCACGCGAATGCTCCTAGCGGGGTCGTCGGCGACGCCGCACCCGAGTAGGTTGGGGACGCCTCGGGGCTTCAATCTAGCGTTCGGGAGGAGCGTCCGTCACACCCGTCCGCCGAACACCCGCCGAACCACCATGCGCCTGCGAAGCTTCACGGGCGCGAGATAGTTCGGTGGGCGTTCGGCTGGACGACCCCCACACGCTCGACCCCGTGCCGGCGGTGCAATACCCTGTCACCCATGATCGGACTGATCCCGCTCGACACCCTGCCCGGCTGGGAACCGGCGGCCGACCCGACCGCCCTCCAGACCCTCACCGTGCTGCTCGGTATTCCGACGGCCATCTTCGCCGTGATTCTGCTGCTGACCATGGCGCCCAGTTGGTTCCACCGGGGTGGCGACGTCGCCGTCCGCACCGACGACTGAATCTCGCCCACTCAGCCCGAATCTGGGCTCAGCGGCTGAATCTCGGCTCAGCGGCCGAACAGGCGCCCGAGCAGCCCTCCGCCCGACCGCGTGGCCTGGTGCGCGTGACCGCCGCACCATTGGGCGGCCGGAACGCCGGCCTTCACCGATGCCACATGCTGGCCGCAGCCGGCCCAGGTGGTCTTGCCGCACTGCTTGCATTTCACTGCGTAACACATCGTTCGGATGCTCCTGCCGGTCGTCGATGGGACGTAGGGGTCGAGTCGGGCGCGCTCAGGCGAGGGCGAGGAAGAGGTCCTCGAGTTCGGCGGTGGTGATGCCTTCCTCGGGGTGGTTGCCGTCGGGGTCGGCCAGGCATTCCTTCATGGCGGACACCACGATGGCGAAGCCGGCCCGGTCGAGCGCCTTGGAAACGGCGGCCAGCTGGGTGACCACCTGTCGGCAGTCGGCGCCGCCCTCCACGGCGCGCACCAGCGCATCGAGTTGGCCCTGGGCGCGGCGCAGCCGGTTGCGGATGCGGCGCTGGACGGCGGGGTCGGTCGGTGGCATGGGTTCCTCCTGCTGGTGACGCGAGCCGGTCAGCTCGGACGGATCAGACGGACACGAGGGCGGGGGTGACCAGCCGGCCGGCCGCCTCGGCGCCCAACCAGGATCGCAGGGTCAGCATGCCGCCCGACAACGACGCGGCGTCGAAACCCGCCTGGGTGACGATTCGGTGGGCGATCGCCGAGCGGACGCCGGACGCACACAGCACCCGCACCGGCCGGCCGGCCGCCGCCTCGCGCACCTCGTCCAGCCGTCCGCGCAGTTCGGTGTGCGGAACCATCAGGGCTCCAGGCAGGGTACCGGTGGCGACCTCGGTCGCAGAGCGCACGTCGAGCAGCAGCGCCGAGCCCTGCACCTGGTCGAGTTGCTGGGCGTACCAGAGCCGTAGCGTGCCGTCGAGCACGTTGGCGCCGACCATGCCGACCAGGTTGACCGCGTCCTTGGCCTGGCCGTAGGGCGGCGCGTAGGCGAGGTCGAGATCGATCAGGTCGGTCACCCGCAGCCCGGCCCGGATCGCCGTGGCCAGCACGTCGATGCGCTTGGCGACGCCGTCCGGACCGATCGCCTGAGCCCCCAGCAGGCGGGCGTCATCGCTGGCGACATGCACCACGAGGTGGAGTTGCTTGGCCCCCGGAAAGTAGCCGGCGTGCTGGTTGGGGTGCAGGTGCAGGGTGTGGAAGGCGATGCCCGCCCGCTCCAACTCCTCTCGGTTGGCGCCGGTCATGGCGATGGTCAGGGCGCCGATCCGGACGACGGCCGTACCGACCGGCGCCGGCAACGGACGGGCCGAACCCGGCCGCACAATGTCGTCGGCGACCTGGCGCCCGGCCCGGTTGGCCGGACCGGCCAGGGCGACCGGACGGCGCACGCCGGTGACCGCATGACGACTGATCACGGCATCGCCGACAGCCCAGACACCGTCGAGGTTGGTGCGGCCGTGCTCGTCGACCACGATGGCGCCGCGCTCGAGCGCGATGCCCGAGGAGGCCAGAAAGCCGGTGTCGGGACGCACGCCCACCGACAGCACCACCAGGTCCGTGGCGATCGTGGTGCCGTTGCCCAGCCGGATCAGGGCATGATCGGCAACGGCTTCGATGGCGGTGGCCGGAACCCCGGTGTGAACCGCGATACCGAGCCCTCGCAACTCGACTTCCACGTCGTGCGCGACCTCGCGTTCCAGCGGCGGCAGCACATGTGCGGCGAGTTCGACCACCGAGACCGCCATGCCCTGTGCGGCCAACGCCTCGGCGACCTCCAGGCCGATGAACCCGGCGCCCAGCACCACAGCGCGTCCGCCTGGACGGGCGTCCACCTCAGCCCGCAGGCCCACGGCATCCTCCACGCTGCGGACGGTGTGCACCAGGGCGGAGTCGATGCCGGGGATGGCGGGCCGGATCGCCGCCGCCCCGGGGGAGAGCACCAGCGCGTCGTAGCGGATCTCGTGGTGGCCCGAACCGGTGCGTACCGTGACGACCTTGCGGGCCGGGTCGACTCCGGTCACCTCGTGACCGGTCCGCACGTCCAGGTTCAGGGCCGAGCGCAGCGACTGCGGGGTCTGCACCAGCAGCGCGGCGGCATCGGCGATCTCGCCGCCTACGTAGTACGGCAGTCCGCAGTTGGCGAAGGACACGTGCTCGCCTCGCTCCAGCACGATGATCTCCGCCGATTCATCCAGCCGGCGGGCCCGTGCCGCGCAACTCATCCCACCGGCGACGCCGCCCACCACCACGATCGTCCTTACTCGTTCTCCACTCACACCAACACCATATACCCCAGGGGGTATGTATCGCTGGTCTGGGCGCGGAGTGGGAGGGTCGCCAGGCTATTCGGCGGCCTCCTGGCAGCGCAGCGCCCGTTCGACATCGTCGCGACGCTCACTCACCATGCGCCGCACGGAGTCGTTGAGGTCCGTCCCGGCCATCCAGTCGTTGATCCGTGTCACCAGGGCACGGTCACCCAACGGACGCGGGAACAGCAGTTCGCCCACGTTCTTGCGGATCGCCAGCGAGCGCTGGCCCCATCCGTTGCGCTGGGCAGAGATGTCTTCCATCACCGCGAACCACCGGTCGACGTAGGGTGTCAGCACCTCGTTCTGATCGAGCTGCCAGAAGTGGGCGCACAGTTGGGTGTGGGTCTCGTTCGGCACGGACGGATCCTCGATGGCCAACTGCCAAGCCGCCGCCTTGGCCCCGGCATCCGGGCGCGCGGCCCTGGCCCCGGCCGCCTTCTCGGCACCCGTGGCGGTGTTGTCCCGGGCCAGTTCGGCGGCGATGCCGGGCTCGGCGATGCCGCCCAGCCGGGCCAGGTTGGTGACCAGCCGCCAGCGCAGGTCGGCATCGACCGCCAGTCCTTCCGGCACTTCGTCACCGGCCAGCCACGCCGACAACAGTTCAGCGCCGGCAGGCGTGGTGGTCGACGTCGCCAACGCGCGGACGAGGGCGAGTTGGTGGTCCGATCCCGGCTCGACGCGCTTCAGCAGGCCCGCCAGTCCGGACGTCCAGCGAGCCGCCAGCGCGGCGCGTCCGGCAGGCGGAGCGTAGTAGCGCACAGCGGTTTCGGCCTGGGCGAGCACGGCGCCGACGGCCGTCAGGTCGGTTTCCACCGGGACGCCCCGCACCACCAGGTCCACGTAGTCGGCCGCACTCAGCTGGGCATCGCGGCACATGTCCCAGGTGGCACCCCACAGCAGCGCCCTGGTGAGCGGATCGGCGAAGTCCTGGATGCGCTGCACCACCACCTGCAGCCCGCGATCGAGCCGGATTTTGGCATAGGAGAGGTCGCCGTCGTTGACGATCACCACCGCCGGGGCAGGGACGCCGGCCAGCGCCTCGACCTCGGTCACTGCACCGTCGATATCGACCTCGACCCGGTGCACCCGCTCGATGCCGGTCTCGGTCTCGTCGTAGAGCCCGACGCCGATACGGTGCCGGCGCAGCGTCGGCC
>RRZU012097076.1_pt1 | contig 15060 bp, 14 predicted proteins | sample 2165561 | NCBI WGS metagenome assembly RRZU01 (sample SAMN10456909, study PRJNA506462) | wastewater metagenome | isolation source: wastewater sludge | place: USA: Moscow, Idaho
AGCCAAAACAGCGCCAACATCAGCATATGCATCGGCAATAGACCCACCAGCATCGGCAGCTTGCCGTTGGCCACGGCGTCACGCAAAAAGGTAAGGCCGTTTTGATAGATTAGAAACAGCCCCACGGCAATCAAAATATTATAGGTGTGGCCGCTGCGCGGGTTGTAATAGGATAAAGGCAATGCCAACAGGCTGAGTATCAGCACGCTTAGCGGCAGCGACAAGCGCCACATCAGCTCGGCTTGGTGCTGCGGATTGCTGCTGTGCCACAGCTGGCTGGTGGGAACGGTGCGGCGGTTGGCCGAAGCGTCGACAATTTTGGTGCCGGTGCTCACAATCAGGCTTAAGCTTTGGAATGCGGCGCGTTCATAATCGGCCTGGCCGGGCGTGCCGCTGTAGCGGTGGCCGTTTTGCAGCGCCAGTATGCGTTTGCCGTCTTCTTGCGTGAATTGGCCGCTTTTGGCCAAAATCACGCTGTCGCGGCCATTATCTTCTTTTTCGCGGATAAACAGATTGCGCGCGTCGCCGCTGTCGCTGTCGAACGACTCAATAAAATACACCCGTGGCAGCTGGCCGCCCACTTCGCGGAACACGCCCGGCTCAATCAGCGACAATTCTTGCTTTTGTTTGAGGATTTCGGCAAATTCGCGGCTGCGCAATTCCGCCCACGGCATCAGCCACAGTGAAATCGCCGCCACCAGCAGCGCAAACGGCACCGCAAAACGCAGTACCGGCTGCGTCCAGCTTTTTAAAGCCAAACCGCACGAGAGCCATACCGACATTTCACTGTCGCGCCAGTAGCGGGTGAGCACGGTGAGTGTGCTGATGTAGGCGGTGAGAATCAGCAGCAGCGGGGTAAGGCCCACCGTCCAAAAGCCCACCAGTGCCGCCACCGCATCAATGGCCACGCGGCCCGAAGCGGCGCGCCCAAGCAAATTGATGGCTTGGGTAGACACCAAAATGGCCAGCAAAATCACAAAGACGCCCACCGCAGTAAACGAGAGTTCTTTGATAAATTGGCGTTGATAAATCATAAGTTGGCTAATGGCAGTGGGTAAGACCGCAGCGGCGGCATGTTTCAGGTAGCCACTTGCGTTACAATGGCAAGGTTTGCAAAAGCAGCCGACATATCTTATTTTGGCTGCCGTCACATCAGGAGATGAAAGAATGAAATTTAGCATAAAAGCCGGAAAATTGCAGCCCAATACTGCGGCGGCGGCCTTGTTTGTGTGCACCGATGCTTGCCCGTGCGGGCAAAACGGTGTGGATGAAGTGGTGGCGGCGCTGTGTGCGCAAACTGCCGCCGACGAGCAGCGTTTTGTGGGCAGCCAAGTATGGCACAACGGCAGCTTGCAGGCGTTGGCGGTATTGCGTTTGCAAGACACCGATTACGCCGCGGTGCAAAAAGCGGTGGCCGAAGCGGCGGCATGGGCGGCAAAACAGCCGCAGCTGGCGGTGGATGTGTCGGCCTTGGATGCTGCGGCTGCCGCTACTGTGGTGGAAGTGCTCACCATTGCACTGGCGCAAGCGGTATACCGTTTTGACGGTTTGAAAAAAGACGCCAAGCCGGCGGCCTTGGCCGAAGCGGTGTTTTACAGTGGCGAACACGCGCTTCAGGCAGCCTTGAATGTGGCCGAAGCCACCGTTTACGGCATGGATATTTGTAAGAATCTGGGCAATGCGCCGGGCAATGTGTGCACGCCTAAATACCTGGCCGACACCGCCCGCCGCGAAGCCGAAGCCGTGGGCGGTCAAGCCAAAATCATGGATGCAGAAGCCATTCAGAAGCTGGGCATGGGTTCGTTTTGGTCGGTGGCCAAGGCCAGCAGCGAAGGCGCTTATTTGATTGAGTTGCGCTACAACGGCGCGGCGGATGCCGATGCCGCACCGGTGGTGCTGGTGGGCAAGGGCATCACTTTCGATACCGGCGGCATTTCGCTCAAGCCGGGCGAAGCCATGGACGAAATGAAATACGATATGTGCGGCGCGGCCAGTGTCATCGGCACATTCTGCGCGGCGGCCAAATTGAAGCTGCCCATCAATTTGGTGGCAGTGGTGCCCACCTGTGAAAACATGCCCGCGGGCAATGCCAGCAAGCCGGGCGATGTGGTTACCTCCATGAAAGGCCTCACCATCGAAGTGCTCAACACCGATGCCGAAGGCCGCTTGATTTTGTGCGACGCGCTCACCTATGCCGAACAGTTCAAACCGTGCGCGGTAATCGATGTGGCCACCCTCACCGGTGCCTGCATTATTGCTTTGGGGCACACCGCCAGCGGCGTGTTGGGCAATAATCAGGCCTTGGTGGACAGCCTGCTGGCTTCTTCGCGGGCGGTGAACGACAAAGCATGGCAATTGCCGCTGTTCGACGAATACAAAGAGCAGCTCAAATCCAATTTTGCCGATTTGCAAAACATCGGCGGCCGTCCGGCGGGCACCATTACCGCAGCGGTGTTTTTGTCGTACTTTACCGAAGCCTATCCGTGGGCGCATTTGGACATTGCCGGTACCGCATGGAAATCGGGCAAAGACAAAGGCGCCACCGGCCGTCCGGTGCCTTTGTTGCTAAACTATTTGCGCAGCCAAGCACAGCAAGGCTGAGCAATCAATGGCCACGGTAACGTTCTACACCCATGTGGCGGCGGTAATGCCGTTTGCCTGTCGCCTGGTGCAAAAAGCCTGGGCTTCAGGCAGCCGTGTGCTGGTGTGGCTGGAAGATGAATCGGCGCGGCAAAGTTTTGATGCTTTGCTGTGGTCGTTTGAAGCCGCCAGCTTTGTGCCGCATACCGTGTGGCTGCCTGAAGAAACAACACAGCCGCCCATCGGTGCCGGTGTGGCGCTGGCGTGCGGTACGGCTTTGCCGCCGCTGGCCGCCGATACGGTGGTGCTGAATCTGGCCGATGTTTATTGGTGCGATGCACCGCAGCCGCCGGTGCGGGTGCTGGAAATCATCGGCGATGATTTGGATGAGCTGGCCGCCGCCCGTAATCGCTTCCGCGCTTATAAGCAGGCCGGTTTTGCCGTGCAGCACCATAATCGAACGGGCAAAGATGGTTGATGTGTGTTTGAATAAACATGGCAAAAGAAAAGACGGGGTTCTGTGTTAACAGAACCCCGTCTTTTTACCTCTTCAATCAAGCGCCTATATTCAGGCAGGCTTAATCAACGGGTTTGATCGCTGCGCCGGTTTACATTAAACGTGTTGTTTAATCCCCGGCACGGCACAATTATTTAACTTCAGAAGCGGCAGAAGCAACAGCGGCGTTAACTTCAGAAGCGGCAGAAGCAGCGGCGGCGCTTACTTCAGAAGCGGCAGCAGTTACTTCAGAGGCAGCAGCAGTTACTTCAGAAGCGGCGGCAGTTACTTCAGAGGCAGCAGAGGCAACCGGAGCAGCTTGTTCGGCTTGGCCGCAAGCAGCCAACAACAAAGACATCAGGGCCGCAGCCAACAGGGATTTTTTCATGGTGTAATACCTTATCAATCAAACTTAATTATGGTTAATGACGAGTTTGTTTACTTAAGGCATGGTGAATACCGCGTCAAATAAACAATTCGGCTGCGATTATGCACCAGTGGATTTTGTATTGCAATGCAACATGAAAAGAATATTGAGCTTGGCGGCGTTTTTAAAATAAAAAAAAGCGATGTAAGGCGATTGCGGTACGGAATCATCGGTTTATTGTAAATATTAATTTTTAATATATTGATTTTAATAAAAATTTATTAAAATCAACGAGCTTGCGTTGAGCAAGGCATTGCTTTGCAAACTGGATGCTCATGTTGTAAAACAACAACATGAGCATCCGATTTTGATGTCTTGTCATCAAAAATTAACGCTTTCACTCGAATGGTCTTAGCGTTCGCTGATTCTGGCTGCCAGTCGTTGCAGCTTGGGGGCGATGTCGCGCACAAAGTCGTTCACATGCCAGCGGCTGGCCGGTACGCTGGCGTTTAATGAATGGGTATAGCGTGCTTCGGCACGGTTGTAAACGCCCACGGCAATGGCGAGGATGTCGGGTGAAAAGTCGCCGTTGGACAAGCTATAGCCGTGCTGGCGGAAAAAATCGCTTTGCTGCAACAAGAGCTGCCATTGCGGTTCAAATTGCGCGGGCATCAAGGTTTGCATATTGCGGCCGATGGCTTCGCGCTGCAGCGCATCGGACACGGCAAAAAAGGCGCGGCCGATGGCGGTTTGTGCAATCGGCACTTTCGAGCCCACCATCAGCTGCACCGCCAGCCGCGCGGGGCTGCGAAAGCTGGCCAGATACAGCATTTCGCCCATTTCTTCTTTGGCTAGGCTCACTGAAACCTGGTTTTCCGCCGCAAAAGCGGCCATTAAGGGCTGGGCGGTGCGGGTTAAATCGTATTGCGCCCATGCAGTGGCGCTAAGCCGGATGCTGGCCATGCCTAAGCGGTAGCCGCCATCGCGGTCGGCGGCCAGAAATTCGGTTTTCAATAAAGTGTAGATTAGGCGCGACACGGTGGCCTTGGGCAGGCCGGTGCGCTCACAAATGGCTTGGTGGGTGAGGGTGATGCCGCTGTTTTCAAAAGTGCTCAACAGGCTTAAGCCGCGCGCCAAGGCAGTGATAAACTGACGGTCATTGTCGTGCTCGGCCTTGTCGATTTGCTGCAAAATGGTTTTTAACACTTTACTTCTCCGCTCAATTTAGGTACATTGTTCCGTATTGTAAAACATAATTTCGCATTGCGGAATTTTATTTGCCGATGCTCGGCTTAAAACCAAAACCGATTTCTATTTTTGAGGAGACACCCCATGGCCAAAAACCACAGCCGCGCCCCGTTTAACTGGGACGACCCTTTGCTGTTGCAACAGCAGCTCACCGAAGAAGAGCGCATGGTGGCCGAAACCGCCGAAGCGTTTTGCCAAGATGCCCTGATGCCCGGCATTATTCAGGCCAACCGCGAAGAATTGTTCGACCGCAACATCATGCGTGAAATGGGTGAATTGGGCTTACTGGGCGCCACCATCGACGGCTACGGCTGTGCCGGTATGTCGCATGTGGCCTACGGCGTGATTGCGCGGGCGGTGGAGCGGGTGGATTCCGGCTATCGTTCGGCCATGAGTGTGCAATCGAGCTTGGTGATGCACCCGATTTGGGCTTACGGCACCGAGGCGCAAAAAGAAAAATACCTGCCCAAGCTGGCCACCGGCGAATGGGTGGGCTGCTTCGGCCTTACCGAGCCGAATGCGGGCTCCGATCCGGCAGGTATGCAAACCCGAGCCAAGGCCGTGCCGGGCGGCTATTCGGTTTCCGGCAGCAAAATGTGGATTACCAATAGCCCGATTGCTGATGTGTTTGTGGTGTGGGCGAAAGACGATGCCGGTGAAATCCGCGGCTTTATCTTGGATAAAGGCATGAAAGGCCTGAGCGCACCCAAAATCGAAGGCAAATTTTCGCTGCGCGCGTCGATTACCGGCGAAATCGTGATGGATGAAGTATTTGTGCCGGAAGAAAACGCCTTCCCGGATATCCGCGGTTTGAAAGGCCCGTTTGGCTGTCTGAATAAAGCGCGTTACGGCATTGCTTGGGGTGCGATGGGCGCGGCGGAGTTTTGCTGGCACGCCGCACGCCAATACACCTTGGATCGCAAGCAATTCAACCGTCCGCTGGCGGCCACACAATTGGTGCAATTGAAACTGGCCAATATGCAAACCGAAATCGCCTTGGGGCTTCAGGCAGCCTTGCGTGTCGGGCGCTTGATGGACGAAGGTGCAGCGGCACCGGAAATGATTTCGCTGATTAAGCGCAACAACTGCGGCAAAGCGCTGGACATCGCCCGCGTGGCGCGCGATATGCACGGCGGCAACGGCATTGCCGACGAATTCCATGTAATCCGCCATGTGATGAACTTGGAAGCCGTGAACACCTACGAAGGCACCCACGATGTGCACGCACTGATTTTGGGTCGTGCGCAAACCGGTATTGCCGCCTTCGGTTAAGCGGTTTTAAGGCTGCCTGAAACTTTATTTAAAGGTTTCAGGCAGCCTATTTACCTTTATATTTTATATATAGTAGTGCGTAGGTCGGATTCTTGAATCCGACGCTTGTTTAAAGAACAAGGCGTGTTGTTTTGGCCTGTCCGGCCAAATGTCGGATTCAAGAATCCGACCTACGCCAACTTTATATAGACGCTTTACATCAATTTTAATCAATAAGGAATCCCCATGACGCCCCAAGCATTAAACGGCATTAAGGTTTTGGATTTGTCGCGTGTATTGGCCGCGCCCGGCTGCACACAGATTTTGGCCGACTTGGGTGCCGAGGTGATTAAAATCGAGCGCCCGGGCGAGGGCGATGAAACCCGCCAATGGTCGCCACCAAACTTTGCCGACGGCACCGCCGCCTATTTTGCCACCGTAAACCGCAATAAAAAATCGCTCACTGTCGACATGGCCAAACCCGAAGGGCAGGCTTTGTTGCGCCAACTGGCGGCGGAAGCGGATATTGTGGTGGAAAACTTCAAAGTGGGCGGGTTAAAAAAATACGGGCTGGATTACGACAGCCTCAAGCAAAGCAACCCCGGCCTGATTTACGCCTCGCTTACCGGCTTTGGCCAAACCGGACCCGATGCGGCCAAACCCGGCTACGACTATATTATCCAAGGCTTGAGCGGCTTGATGAGCATCACCGGCCCCGCCGACGGCCTGCCGCACAAAGTGGGCGTGGCGGTGGTGGATTTGTTTGCCGGTTTGCAGCTCACCATCGGCATTCAGGCAGCCTTGATTGCGCGCGCCCAAACCGGGCTGGGGCAGCAGGTGGATGTGTCGCTGCTCGACAGCGCCGTGGCCATGAGCGCCAATGTGGGCATGAATTGCCTTGCTTCCGGCAGCGTGCCGCCGCGCTTGGGCAATGCGCACCCGAATATTGTGCCGTATCAAGTATTTGAAGCGGCGCACGGCCAACACCTGATTTTGGCCTGCGGCAACGACAAACAATTTGCCGCCATCGGCCGTGTGATGGGGCAGGAATGGCACACCGAGCCGCGCTTTGCCACCAATCCGCAACGGGTGGCGCACCGCGATGAATTGGTGCCGCTGATGCAGGCGGTGTTCGGCCACAAAACGCGTGATGAATGGATTGCCCTCTTTGAAGCGGCGCAAGTGCCGTGCGGGCCGATCAACAATATCGCCGAAGCCTTGGCCATGCCGCAAGTGCAACAGCGCGGCATGGTGGTGGACTTTGCCGACAGCCCGGTAAAAGTGTTGGGCAACCCGATTAAATTATCGGCCACACCGGTGCAATATCACAGCGCCCCGGCTGCGTTGGGCGCGCACAGCGCTGAGATTTTGCGCGGCTTGGGCTATAGCGAGGAACAAATCGTGCAATGGCGTGCCGATGGGGTGGTGTGAATGGGTAGGTCGGATTCTTGAATCCGACACTTGGCGGTTAAGGCCAAAATATCAATATCTTGTTCGGTGAGCCATGAAAAAGCTGCCTGAAAGCGAAGCTTCTGCGAAGCTAAGGAAGATACTTTCAGGCAGCCTGATTGGGTTTAAATTATTTTTTGATTTCTTGTTTCCATTCCTCGCATTGCTGCTCGCTTTGGCTTATAAATAAATCGGCGGTTTTGCTGCCTCTTTGTTTGCTAATGGCTTCATATTTAGCCTCTGTTACTGTTTTCCACGCATCAATGGCCTTGCTGACATCGCCATTGCTTTGGCTCAGCACCGCATTTAAGCCCATTGCGGTAACCGCATTCAGTTGTTCTTTTTGAGCATCGTCCAAAGCGGCAAAGCCTTTTAAAGCATCAACGCAACTGGAGGGCAGTTTGCCGCCGCCACAAGCGGAGAGGGAAAACAAAGTGGCCAAGATTAGTGCTGTTTTTTTCATTATGAAGTCCTTGTCAGGTGAGTTTTAAGGGGTGTATGCGTTTTTGTTAATACCGAAAAGGACACATACAACAGAAGTATATTGTTTTTTTTTTTTGCAATGTCAACATCAATTGAAAATATTTAATGAGTAAGGAAGTTTGAATAAGCCAATTGAGCTTGAATACACCATTTCTATATTCAGGCTGCCTGAAAGAATAAAAACATCATTGCAATCGGCTTTATGGGGCATTTATTCGGTTTTGCCGCCCAAGCCCGTCGGCAAATTGGCTATAATTGTTCAGAAGTTGATGATGTTTCAGGCTCTAAAGCAAAAGCATCAGCAGGCTCGCTATTACACCATGATAAAAACATTAAAACCGCAAGGGAATTAAGGAACCGCCATGACCGAAACCATTGAACGCGACAGCATGCAATACGATGTGGTGATTGTGGGCGCCGGCCCCGCCGGGCTCAGTGCCGCCATCAAACTCAAACAGCTGGCCGCGCAAGAAGAGCGCGATATCAGCGTGTGCATTGTGGAAAAAGGCTCCGAAGTGGGGGCGCATATTTTATCCGGCGCGGTGATCGACCCCAAATCGCTCACCGAATTGCTGCCCGATTGGGCGGCGCTGGGCGCACCGCTCACCCGCAAAGTCACCTCCGACCGCTTTGAATACCTCACCCGCGAAAAAGCCACTAAGCTGCCCACGCCGCCAAGTTTTCACAACGAAGGCAACTACATCATCAGCTTAGGGCTGCTGTGCCGCTGGCTGGCCGAGCAGGCCGAAGGCATGGGCGTGGAAATCTACCCCGGCTTTGCCGCCGCCGAAGTGCTGTATCACGCCGACGGCTCGGTGAAAGGCATTGCCACCGGCGATATGGGCATCGGCAAAGACGGCCAGCCCACCGACAGCCACCAGCCGGGCATGGCCTTGCTGGCGCAGCAAACCATTTTTTCCGAAGGCTGCCGCGGCTCCTTAAGTAAGCAGCTGATTGAGCGCTTCCAATTGGCTAAAGACAGCCAGCCGCAAACCTACGGCATCGGCATCAAAGAATTGTGGGAAATCGACCCGGCGCAAGCACGCCCGGGCTCGGTTACCCACACCATCGGCTGGCCGATGGACAGCCAAACCTACGGCGGCACTTTTTTATACCATCTGGACGACAATAAAGTGGCGGTGGGCATGGTGGTGGGTTTGGACTACCAAAACCCTTATTTGTCGCCGTTTGAAGAATTCCAACGCTACAAAACCCATCCGGCCATCCGCCCCATTTTTGAAGGCGGCCGCCGCATTGCCTACGGTGCGCGCGCCTTGAGCGAAGGCGGCATTCAAAGCCTGCCCAAGCTTACCTTTCCCGGCGGCGTGTTGGTGGGCGATGCCGCCGGTTTCCTGAATGTTCCGCGCATTAAAGGCACCCACACGGCGATGAAATCCGGCATGTTGGCCGCCGAAGCCGTGTTTGGCGTATTGACTGAGCCGCAAGAAGCCTACGACAGCAGCGTTGAAGCCAGCCGCTATCCGGTCTTGTTTAAAGCCAGCTGGCTGTACGACGAATTGCACGGCGTGCGCAACATCCGCCCGGCATTCAAATGGGGCTTGTTCCCGGCCTTGGCTTATGCCGCGATTGACGAGTATGTTTTCAAAGGCAAAGCCCCGTGGACGCTGAAACACCACGGTACCGACCACGCCATCCTGAAAAAAGCCAAAGACTGCCAGCCGAGTGATTACCCGAAACCAGACGGCAAGCTCACCTTCGACCGCCTCTCCAGCGTGTTTTTGTCGGGCACCAACCATGAAGAAAACCAACCGGCCCATTTGCAGCTGAAAACGCCGGGCGTGGCCATCGACATCAACTACCGCGAATACGCCAGCCCGGAAACCCGCTATTGCCCGGCGGCGGTGTATGAAATCGTGGAAGAAAACGGCCAGCCGCATTTGCAAATCAACGCCCAAAACTGCGTGCATTGCAAAACTTGCGACATCAAAGACCCCACCCAAAACATCAATTGGACGGTGCCGGAAGGGTCGGGCGGGCCGAATTATGCCGAGATGTAAGCCCAAAGGCCTACATAAAAAATCCCAGCCATTGGCCGGGATTTTTTATGGATGGTATAGCCAAGAAAATAAATAAGTCATACAAGGCGGAACTGATTTACTTGGTGCTTCAGCACCCTAGTAAATCGTTCTCTTTGAGCTGAGCCGCAGACAGTACAAGTGGTACGGAATAGATTTTTGTTGGTGCTTTAGCACCTTACAAAATCGTTCGCATAGCGCTAAGGTGAGCCAACGCTGTAGGATTATTTAGTTTCTTTGCTATATTACTGTTTTTCGCGGAAAAAAGCATAAGTGACATCATGAAACAAATCGGTGTGCGGGCTATTGTCGTATTGCAATTCGGCCAGCTCGTCTTCAAACGCCAATTGAATCGACTCCACCGCGTCTTGGGCGATTTCGGCGGGCAGGGCGCGGATCAGGCCTTTTAAGGCAGTGGCCAGCACGCGGTTTTGCATGCGCAACACTTCTTGTGCTTCTTCCAGATAATCCAGTTTCTGTTCGTTTTCGCTCATATCGGGCTCCGTGGCATGGGCATCAAAGAGCCGCAGTTTACCATGAAGTGACGCAGCTGCCGCTCAAGGCTGCCTGAAATATAACGGGCAGATAGGGCTAGGCGATGTGCCGTAACCGTATGGATGTGGGCTATAATCCGCCCATTAAGACAAAGCAATATTTTTCAGGCAGCCATTAGAGTGAATTAAACTTGGGGCCGGCACAACACGCCAACAGTAGGAGGCCATTTTGAATCCAAAAACATTACACAGCCAAAACATGGTGTTTACACTGGAAGAAGACGCGCCGGTGGCCACCACCAATCCCGCCCCCAGTACACAGCATGCCCATACCGATGATGACGGCGCCGACTGGGAGCGCCGCCTTGAGCGCCTGCGTCAAACCAAACAGCGGCAAAGCAGCCCCACCTTGCCGATAGACGATATTTTTGCCACTGCGCCGGTGGTGGCCAGTGGCGGCAGAAGCGCCATCCGCCGCGATGTTCGCCATCATGGCCAACATGCCGAACGCACACCGGTGGCCGAGCCTGCACCCGAATTACTGGATCCGGTGCAGCGCGAGCGTGTATACCGCGCCTATTTGCAACAATGGCAACACCAAACCAGCTTGGCCGCCGAGCAGCAACAAGCCGCCTTAAACGACACCGCCGTGCTGTTGCAGGAAGACTGGCTGGCAGCGCAGGAATGTTTGCAATATGCCAGTGCCGACACACCCGCCAGCTGTGTGGTGCGCTTGAATGCGCAAACTGAGGAAGCCGAAGTTTTACCGGTGCAGGTGCCGCCCGAAACAGTGGCGCTAGATGCTGCGCAACAGGAAACAGCGGCTGCGATGGATGAAGCATCTGAAAACACAGACACCGCCACCGCACCGACCGTTGCGCCGATTGATGTGCATTTGCATGTGATTGAGCCGCAAGGTGTGCATGGGCGGGCGGTACAGTGTTTGTCGGAAGCGGATTTATTGGCACGGTTGGAGGAAAAGCTGCGTCCGCATTTGGCCGATGCCATGGCGGGCATGGTGCGGGTGGCGGTGCAAAAGCAAACTGCTCAGCTGGTGTCGCAATTGCAGCAGCAGCTGTTGGCCGAAATACCGGCCACGGTGGCAGAGGTGCTGCAGCACAATTTGGTGCACATTATGCGGCAAATCAAGCAGGAGCAATCGCGCTAATGGCGGGCGGCTTGTCAATTTTCTGTCACACTCGGTGCGTATAATGCGGGTATTTACTTGTCAATGATGATGGGATTACGGTATGTCCGAACATATTTCGAGCCAGTTTAATATCGAACTGGAAAACGTCCGCACCGCAGTGATGCAAATGGGCGGCATGGTGGAAAAACAACTCACCGACACGCTGAACGCCTTGCTGGGCATGCAGGGGGCGGAATTAAAGCCGGTGATTGAGTCAGACAGCATCATCAATAGCATGGAAGTGAAAATCGATGAAGAATGCCAATTGATTATCGCCCGCCGCCAGCCTGCCGCCGGTGATTTGCGCTTGGTGCTCACCGTGAGCCGGGTGATTGTGGACTTGGAGCGCATTGGCGACGAAATCAAAAAAGCCGCACTCAAAGCACACGAGCTTATCGATCATTCACGCGCCGTGGCCAGCGATTTCTATGATTTCAACCGCATGTGCGGCCAAACCATCACCATGCTGCGCCGCGCGCTGGACGCCTTTGCCCGCATCGACACCTCCGCTTTGCTGGAGCTGATTGAAGCCGACAAACAATTGGATCACGACTACCGCAGCAGCACCCGCAGCCGGGTAACCTATATGATGGAAGACCCGCGCACCATCAGCACCTCAATTGATTTGATGTTTATGAACAAAGCCATCGAACGCGTGGGCGATCATGCGGTGAATATTGCCGAGCATGTGGTGTATCTGGCCAAAGGCATTGATGTGCGCCATACCAGCGTGGAAGTGGTGAAAGAAGCGCTGTCGGATAAGAAATAAGCATCGCTTGTTGATAAGATAAGCATAAAAGGCTGCCTGAACATTGCTAAACCCTGTTCAGGCAGCCTTTTGATTTTTATAACTTTTACTGATTAAAAAATTTATATTGCAATATCGGTATTAAAAATCATACAAATAACCTTAAATTAAACTACGCAAAATACGGCATAGGATGCGCCTTGGCGCATCGGTTTCCGCCATTTTTAGGTTTGATGCGCCAAGGCGCATCCTATACTTGGATGAATTTTAAAATGGTTTATTTTTTAGAATTGGTATCAAATCGCTCTGGGCGCTGGCGCGGCGGTGTTGAAAAAAGCGTTGCAGCAGTGCGCGTGCTTCGTCGGCCAAGACGCCGCCCAATACCGCCGTGTGCGGATTTAAGCGTTTGTCGGCAAACAGGTTGACCACGCTGCCGGCGGCGCCGCTTTTCGGTTCGGGTGCGGCAAAAATCAGGCGGCGGATGCGTGCCTGCATAATGGCACCGGTGCACATGCTGCACGGCTCCAGCGTAACATATAAATCGCAATCATCCAGTCGGTAATTGCCCAATGCTTGGCTGGCGGCGGTGAGGGCGCAGATTTCGGCATGGTGGCTGATGTTGTGGTCGGCCACGCAGCGATTAAAGCCGCGGCCAATCATTTGGCCTTGATGCACCACTACTGCGCCCACCGGTACTTCATTATTGGCCAATGCCTGCTCCGCTTCGGCCAATGCTTGGTGCATCCAGTATTGCATTTGCGCAGGCGGGTCGAACACGGCCACCGGCGGGTGCTGCTTGATGCGGCGGCGCCAATATTGTTTTTCCTCGGTATCCACGCTATGCGGTGCACGGTTTTCGGCCACGGCCACCAATTGCCATAATACCGATTCGGTAATGGTGAGCCCGGCGGCTTTCAACAACAAAAAAGCCTTGTCCGCTCCCGTTTGGCGCAAGGCGGCCTGGTCGGCAATGCCGAGCTGTTGTAGGGCGGCCAAGGTTGTGGGCGCGAATGGCGGGGTTTGCAAAAGCATGATGGTGGGGCAGTAAAAGTCATTAAAGATGAATGATGGAAATCATGCCGCCACCTTGTTTCAGGCAGCCTGAAACAAGGTGGCGTATTATTTTATCTGCACGCAGTATAGCAGCTGCGGCCACAAAAAAGCCGCATCATCATGCGGCTTTTTGAATGGGGCTGGCGATGGTTAGCGCAGGCAATTGCGCAGCCAATCTTGGCGCTGCTGTGGGTTGAGCACTTGCAAAAATGCGTGCTGTACCTTAAGTTCGTCCACTTCCATTTGCATGCGGGGGGTGTATTTTTCCAGCACATAGCGTCTGGCTTGGTTGTCATCGAATTCGGGTTTGGTGAGAATATGCGCGATTTGGTTCATGCGTGTATTTTGCGCATAACCAGCATTATTCAAGGTATTGTCGGTGGCGCTTTTGTGCGCTTGGCGGATAAAGCGCAGTTGGGCTTTTTGAATCGGCGTCAAATCCAATTGACGCATATCGCAATTGGGTTGTCTATCATCGGCATAAGCGGCGGGAATGGCGCCAACCAAGCCCAAGCCTACGCAGCAAACCCAGCGTTGAAAATACAGTGAATGAAACACGCCCATCTTCCCCATGGTTATTGTTATGGCGCGAGTATACAACAGACGGTGTGAAGCACGTATAATGGCCGTAAACTTGCGTAAATTAAGCCCTGTCTGTTGCTTCAGGCAGCCTGAAAACCCTTATTGATGTATTGATGCTTTATGACCGATTACCGTATTGCCCCCAGTATTTTGTCGGCCGATTTTGCCCGTTTGGGCGAGGAAGTGTCGGCGGTGATTGCCGCCGGTGCCGACTGGATTCACTTTGATGTAATGGACAACCATTACGTGCCCAACCTGACTTTCGGCCCCATGGTGTGCCAAGCGCTCAAGCCTTATGCCACCGTGCCGATGGATGTGCACCTGATGGTGGAGCCGGTGGACGCCATGATTGAAGCCTTTGCCCGCGCGGGTGCCGATATCATTACCTTTCACCCCGAAGCCACCCGCCATATCGACCGCAGCCTCAGCTTGATTAAAGACGCTGGTTGCCGCGCAGGCTTGGTGCTGAATCCGGCCACGCCGGTGTACGTGCTTGAGCATGTGCTGGACAAGCTGGATGTGGTGTTGCTGATGTCGGTAAACCCCGGCTTTGGTGGCCAAAGCTTTATTGAGCAAACGCTGGTGAAAATCAGCCAAGTGCGCTCTTTGCTGGATATGTACTACGGCGAAAGCGGCCAGCGCATTTTGTTGGAAGTGGACGGCGGCATTAAAGCCGACAATATTGCCGCTGTGGCCGCCGCCGGAGCGGATACCTTTGTGGCCGGTTCCGCCATTTTCGGCCATGCCGACTACGCCGCCCAAATCGCCGCCATGCGTGCGGCACTGGCTGGTGTGGCGCATCCCTGATGTGTGTGATGATGGGCTAATGAGCTGCTAAAACCAAGCGGTTTCAACAACAAGGCTGCCTGAAATGGTTTCAGGCAGCCTTTTTATGCATACGATAATCTGCTTGTTGACCGCGAGCCGCATTTACACGGCCTTTCAAGCCAGTGGCTTTGCCAGCTCGCTGTGACGGTGGGCAGATGCCGCCGGGCTGTCGATAACGCTGCAATCCAAGCTGCGCAAGATGCCGCAATCGTGGTTGGTGTGGGCGTTTTGGCATTGGCGGCGCAATTGGATTAAC
>RRZU011596440.1_pt1 | contig 15059 bp, 12 predicted proteins | sample 2165561 | NCBI WGS metagenome assembly RRZU01 (sample SAMN10456909, study PRJNA506462) | wastewater metagenome | isolation source: wastewater sludge | place: USA: Moscow, Idaho
AGAAGCTCAACAAAAAGTAAAAACTTCATCTGAAACTCAAGCAAGTGCAAATCCATCTGCTCAGGCACAATCTACAAGTACGAAAAGCAATTCTACAAATGATACACCCTCTAGCAATACACATATTCAAACAAAGCAAACCCGCAGCCACAATCCAAACCAGCGCAGCCAACAATTGGCAGCAATAAAATTGGCATTAATGGCATTTACAAATCTTTCGTAAATTATGGTGCAGCAAGTACAGATCAACTACAAGGTGGAATAGATGCCGGTCAAATAGTAGCTGGGATCTCATCATTCAGTGGAAATGATGGATAAACTACTTATTTTGGCGGGCATAATCCAGGCATTATGAACTTTATGGCAAATAATATTTATAATGGCGCTTTGGTTACGATAACAGACTCAAATGGCACACCATTTCAGTATCAAATGATTGATAAAGTGGATGTGGATGTTTAGGGAGAAGGCGTCTTGCAATCCATCGGTCGTAGTGCAATTGATGTTTATATGTACGGTGCAAACACCGAATCAATTCTCATTCAATTTTGCAATACAAGCAACAACCTCATATCTTTCTGGTATGGGGGAAAAATTTAATAGATAAATAAGTCTACCAGCAAATTTGTTGGTAGGCTTATTATTTATCTAGATGCTAAGGACGTTAGAGCTCACCAATTTTAGTTTCAAGACTTATAAGTATTGTTCGGAAACCAAATGTAATTTCAAGAGTTATAAGCCGTCGTTAAAAAACCAAATAAAATTATAGGAGTTTTAAACTGTTGTTAAGAAACCAAATTCTATTTTAGAAGTTATAGATCTCTTTTAAGAAACGAAAATAATTTTCAAGAGCTATCGACCATCTTTAGGAAACCAAATACGATTTCAGAAGGTATGATTATATAAAAAAATAGTTTACTGGAATCAGAAGAGATTTCAGTAAACTATTTTTGTTTTTAATCAATAAAACCTACAACGTGGAACATTGGTGCACTCGCAATTGTAGTATAATCTTGCGTTATGTTCCAAGATAAGATTTCATTGTAAATATTGTTTAAGTAAGATTGGTGAGTATGAATAACTCCTTTAGGTGTTCCTGTAGAACCACTTGTGTAAATAAGCATGGCCATATCTTCTAATTCATTATCCACGCTAACAAATGGTTCATGTTCTGAAGCATCGACAATTGTATTATATTCTTCTTCATCTACGTTATACTTCAGATATTCTTTCGGCAAGTTCGTTAATCGCTCTACGTGGTTATCTGCATAGGCAATATATTCGATTCCAGCATTTTTGATAACGCCTTCAATTTCTATTGGTTTTAAACGCCAGTTTAACGGCACAAATACTGCCCCAATTTTAATGGAAGCAAATAAAAAATCTAGAATCGCTACATCGTTTGGTACGTTCACTCCGATACGATCACCTTTTTTTACACCGTCACGAATCATTTGATTGGCTAGATTCTCTGCACGAATATTTAGTTGCTCATATGTCCACTCCGTTTTCTTTAGTGGGTCAATAATTGCCACCTTATCTTTGTGCGTGATTGCTCTCGTTTTAATCCAGTCGAAATTCATTATTCAGTCCCCTTTATATTTTTTATAAACACTTACCCTATTCGTTACAAGCGTTTACATTTGTTGTATATACTATAACCGTTAATTATTTTCCTGTAAAATTAATCTAAATTGTGAAAACTATTAGCTCATCTTATCAAGTGTTGTCATTTGACTTATAGAAACAAAATTGGTTATAATTTTTATTTAAAGATAAAAAGGACTGTCAGAATCGGTAACTTGCGCCTTAGGCCAATTAAAATGGATTAAGATTTTTACTTTTAATAAGAAAATCTATTAAATATTTGCTCTCAAACGTTCTATCACTTACATTATTCTGCTTATAGAGGCGATACTTCTTATACAACATTAAGATAAATTCGTTCGTTTTTATGCCTCATTAGAGAGCCAAGACATGAAAATGAAATTGATAACCCACCAAGCCTACCAGTGGAATATGAAATTCAAATTGATGTTCCACTACCTCGTAAACTGAGACACCAAATCGGGTTTCGTGTCTTGAATTCTCTTTTTAAACTTAGAAATAAAACACTAGAAATTGCATCCTATTAGGCTCTATTTAATCATTGTTTATACTATAAAAAGGGATGTCTAGCAAAATGCTAGACATCCCTTTTTTGGAAGTTTATATTTATATGATATTAGGGGTAGAGCTTAATAAAGCTTAATAAGTTGATTCACGCCAGATAGCTGTATCCATTAATTCGCTGACCATTGCGTCAACTGGAGATACACCTGTAAATTCAGATTCACCAGCTAATTTAGCAGCTAATGCTTCTAAAGTATTTGGCATACCATCATACGCGTTGATGTATGTTCCAACTTGAGGCATGTCTGCTAATGCGAATGGGTGTTGGATCGATACAACAATTGTTGGTACTTCGTGTACGTAGAATGGTTGATCTGGTGTACCTTTTGCAGCTGGCCATACAATACGTTGTACCGTACCACCTGAGTTGACATCGACTAAGTTCAAGATTAAGTCGTAGTTATCTGTTAGGTTTGAGATTGGTTGTTTTTGAGCGTATACGTTAGCAATTGCTGCTGCTTGTTCTTCTTTTGGTAATTGCATAATTCGCTCTTCAGTTGATTCCCAAACTGTCACTTCGTGTCCACGCGCTTCTAAAATTTCTTTCATTGTATCTGAAGCACGCTTCTTGTCTCCAGCAATCATTGCACCGAATCCACCCTTGTGGCCTTCAACGTCAACGATTAATACACGTTTGTAACGCTCTGGAGTAACAGGGAAGATATCTTTTTGCTTATCTTTTACTAAAGTAATTGCTTTGTCAGCTACTTCATCCGCAACTGCTTTGTGCTCTTCAGTATTAATTAAAGCTAAAGCTTCTTCTTTTTCTAGCATGATTTCTTCACGACGACCTTCGAATGTGTGTAAGCCTAATTTAGCTTTTAATCCCAAAGTACGACGTAATGCATCATGTAGACGCTCTTCAGTTAATAAACCGTTTTCGTATCCTTCTTTCATCCATTGGAAATCTTCATCTGGATCGTTAAAGAATAAGAACAAGTCACATCCAGCTTCGATAGCTGTAGGTAACATTTCACGACGAGGCATTGCTGCTGTCATCGCAACCATGTGAGAAGCATCTGTAACGATTGCACCATTATAACCTAATTCACCACGTAGCAATTCATCAAGTAATGTTTTACTTAATGATGCTGGTAGCATTTCGTCTAATTCACGGTCAGGATGCATTTCTTTTTCAACATTTGGTAAGTGAATGTGTCCAGCCATGATTCCTGGAAGACCAGCATCTGCTAATCCTTTGTAAATACGGCCAAATGTTTCCATCCACTCTTCTTTTGTTTGACGGTTTGATGCGTAAGATAAGTGATGGTCACGCTCGTCAATACCATCACCTGGGAAGTGTTTCGCAAATGGAATAATTCCTTCTTCCATAATTCCACGCATATATTCTAGACTTAATTCTAGCACTTGGTCTGTGTTTGAACCCCAAGTACGGTTTGCGATAATTGGGTTTCTCCAGTTTTGAGATAAGTCAACGATTGGAGCAAATGATACGTTACATCCAACAGCTGAAGCTTCAATACCTGAGATTTTACCTAATTTGTAAGCATCTTCTGGATCGTTAGTTGCAGCGACTTTAATTTCGTCACCAATTTTTGTTCCGTCCGTAACTGCACCGTCTCCACCAGCTTCTGTGTTCGCTGCGATTAGCAAAGGAATTTTAGATTTTGTTTGTAGGATATAGTTTTGGTCATAAACTTCAGATGCAGGTCCTTTGTTATAACGAACTGCTGCAATTTTGTATTCATCTAGAACACCTGTTAAGTATTCTTCTGATCGTTCAGCACCCATATTAACAAATAATTGACCAATCTTTTCGTCTATAGACATGTTTGAAATTGTATCTTCTATCCAGTCAATAGCCTCTTGATCTAAATTATATGGCTTCTTAGTTAAATCTACTAAGTTTGTCATTTATTCAAATCCTCCTATGAATTATTTTTTTAAATTGTTCCAGAATTTCTCTACATATTGATCATGGTCTTCTTGAGTGAACTCACCATTTACAAATTTATCCGCAACATTTTCACGGAAATCTTCCCATGATGCTTTTTCATTCCCCACAATAATTGGGAAGAACCAAGCACCATTTTTTTCTGCCGCTTCTAAATCACCCGGTGAATCGCCTACCATAATAATATGGTGTGGGTCAGTTCCATCAGCAATAAAACCAGCAAGAACGTCTGCTTTTTTACCACGGTCTTGACAGTATAAGTCATCCACGTGATCCATTAAGCCGTGACGTGTCCATTCATCTTCAACCGCTTCTCGGTTCGCTGAACTTACAACATAGACAGTACCTAGTTCAGCCATTTTAGCTAATCCATCTAATGCACCTTCAAAAGGTTCATCGTGCCCTTCAGCTTTCGCCACATTATCGTTAACTGCGATTGACCACTCTAGTGCTAATTTTAAATCTTCTGAATTATGTTTCTCAATTTCAGCTTCAAGAGAATCGTTTGATAATGAATCTGTTTCTTCTACCCAACGGTATAAGTTATCTACGTTCATTCCATCATAGTTCACAGATTGTAGTCCTAAAACAAGTCCTTCAAATCGGTTCACTCCACGAGTTGTTGTATAAAGGTTGATGTCTTCCCAATTTTTTTGGAAAGTTTCTCGGTCTTTAACTTCAAATTTATCTGCCGCTAAAGGTCCAAAGAATAACTCATGTTTGTAAGTCATCGTATCCATTGCACAACCGTCTGAATCGACTGCAAAAATATATTCACTCATTAAATCCGCCCTTTCTTATTCAGTTAATTATTATTCTTATTCCACACTACTACCTTTTCGCTTTTCAAGAATTTGTTGGTTTTCTAATGTTATGTTTTTATTTAATGGATACACAAACCATACGAATAGTGCCGTAATTAAAAATCCAACAGCTGGTCCTAAAGTAGAAATCGTAAAGATTCCAGAAATAGTTTCGGCTGTTTGTGTAACGACTTCTCCACCAGTGGCTGTTTGGTAACCTGTATATGCCAAGGCATAACCAGCAACTAAACCAGCTAAAGCTTGTCCAATCTTACGAGCAAATGAGTTAATCGCATAGACTGTCCCATCATCACGTGATTTTGTTTTTACTTCAATATCATCAATAACATCTGTAATCATCGCCCATACTAAAGCGTTAAAGATTGATAGACCAGCATAAGCTATAGATGATAACGCAATATACACCCATACATTTTGTGGTTCAATAAAGTAGATGGCGAAATAAACTAGCGCACCTAAAAGTAAACCAGCTGTTGCTGTTTCTTTTTTACCATATTGTTGTCCAAATTTTGATGCAATAGGCGACACAATCACAAATACGATAATTGGGTTTAAGAAACTAATTATAGAAATCGCATCTGAATAGTTGTAATAATGAGGGAAAAGATAATTGTACATTGAACTCATTAAAATAAGTGTCATTAATAGAAAAATAGAACTTCCTGTAATTGATAATAGTGATTTTTGAGAAATTAAGTTTCCCATTTTTTTGAAGAAACCACTAATTCCACTTTCTTCATCTGTCTGTTCCACTTCGTCAATCTTTACACGCTCTGTCGTAAATGAGTAAGTCATCCAGTAAAACACAAGTGTGAGTATAGAAAATATACCCGCAACCCACGTAAAGGTAGAATCTTGTTTTACAGCGTTCCCATCCGTATAAATTAGTAATGGAGTTAGTACTCCAACAAACATTTGTCCGAGCACTTGACCACGTGTACGCCAAATGGATAATTCTGTACGCTCATTTGGATTTGGCGTTAGAGCAGATGCCATTGATCCATAAGGAATATTAATCGCTGTATAAGTGAAACTTCCCCATAAAATATAGGTAACATACATGTAAACAATTTTCACAGTCATCGAAGCATCTGAAAGTCCCGTTTGGTACATTAAAAAACTTGCGATGGCTATCGGACCCATGACCCATTTTATCCATGGTCGGAATTTTCCGTCTTCTCTTGCAGGTACTTTATCGACAAGCACTCCCATACCCACATCTGTAAATGCATCTACAATTCGTGAGGCGGCAAATAATGTACCAACTACGGCCGGGTTAACTCCCCAAACCTCTGTATAAAAAACCATTAAGAATAGACTCGCAAATTGGAAAGTTAAGTTATTTGCTAAATCTCCAGACATATATCCGATTTTATCTTTTATCCCGAAAGGTGGTTTATTTTGTTCCACTGGGGATTGATTTGTAGTAACGCTCTCGTTACTCGCCATTTCATTTCCTCCTGAAAATTAAAGATTTATTTCTTTTAATTAAACTCCTGAGAATGCGTTGAATCCACCATCAATTGGTAATACAACACCGTTTACAAAGCTCGCTAATTCTTCATTTGCTAAGAAGAATACTCCACCAACCATTTCTTCTGGTTCACCGAAACGGCTCATTGGTGTTCCGTTAAGAATTTTCTCTCCACGAGGTTTTGCTGTTCCATCTTCGTTAAACATTAAATCACGGTTTTGATGTGTAACTAAGAAACCTGGAGCAATAGCGTTCGCACGGATTCCAACTTTTGAGAAGTGAACCGCTAACCATTCAGTAAAGTTTGCGATAGCTGATTTAGCACCTGAGTATGCAGGGATTTTTGTTAGTGGTGTAAATGCGTTCATACTTGCAATATTAATGATATTTGCACCTTCACGGTTAATCATATCTTGAGCAAATACTTGAGTAGGTAGTAACGTACCTAGGTAATTTAAGTTGAATACGAATTCAATTCCTTTTTGATCTAAATCAAAGAATGTTTTAACGTCTTCAGCTAATCCTTCTTCATGGTATTCGTTATCTGTTGTCGCGTGTGGGCTATTACCACCTGCACCGTTAATTAAGATATCTGTTGGACCAAAATCATTTAAGATTTCTTCACGAACTGCTTCTAGAATTTCTTTATCTAAAACGTTTGTTTCATATGCTTTAGCTGTTCCACCATTTGCTTCAATTGCGTCTACATATTCTTGAGCTGCATCTTTATTTAAGTCTAATAAAGCTACTTTCGCTCCTGCAGCTGCAAATTCTTCAGCAATCTTTCCACAAATGATTCCACCTGCACCTGTAACCACAACTACTTTATCTGTAAATTCGATTTCTCTTTTTACCATTTGTAATTCGCTCCTTTTTAATAACTTTCATAAGCAAGCAACGGTCGCTTATAAGTAAGCGACCTTGCCTGATTTAAAATAATTATTTTTCGATGTACTCTTTGCCGTCTACTTTACGAACAGCTTCCCATAATCCTGATAGGTATGTTGCGCCTAAAGCACGGTCATATAAACCGTATCCTGGGCGACCAGTTTCTCCCCAAACCATACGACCATGGTCAGGACGAATTGCGCCTTTCCAGTCATAATCACTTAATGCTTTAATGACTTCGTACATATCAATTGAACCGTACTCTGTTGGGTGAGCTGACTCTTCAAACGAACGACCTTCACCAGTTAACTTAATATTACGAGCGTGCATAAAGTTTACACGTTCGCGTTCTAAAGCATAACGTAGAATATCAATTGTATCGTTTTTAGGATCTGAAGCGTATGAACCTACACACATTGTAATTCCGTTATTCGGGCTATCAACAATGTTTAAGAAGCGCTCAACTGCATCTTTTCCAGTAATAATTCTTGGCAAACCAAAGATTGAGTAAGGAGGGTCATCCGGGTGGATTGCCATCTTCACGCCTGCTTCTTCAGCAACTGGAATTATTCTTTCGATAAAGTATGTTAAGTTGTCCCATAAATCTTCAGTTGAAACATCTTCATACATGTCCATGATTTCGTTCATTTCTTCAGATGTGTAACTTTCGTCCCAACCTGGAAGAGATAATGTTCGAGGATCCATTTTCTTGACTTCTTCTTCATCAAAGATTAAAGCATTTGATCCGTCTTCTAGTTCATAAGCTAAATCTGAACGTGTCCAGTCAAATACTGGCATGAAGTTATAACATACCGTTTCGATTCCGGCCTTACCTAAGTTACGAATTGTTTGTGCGTAGTTTTCGATTAATTCGTCACGAGTATCCAAACCTAATTTAATATCTTCTGGCACTGGAACAGATTCAATAACCGATAATTCTAATCCTGCATCTTCAACTGTTTTCTTTAACTTTTCAATTCTTTCTAGAGGCCAAACTTCACCTACTGGGATATCGTAAATAGCTGAAACGATTCCACGCATTGTCGGAATCTGACGAATATTTTCTAATGTTACTGGATCGTCTTCACCGTACCACCTAAAAGTCATATACATAATTATTGTTCTCCTTTATGCTTGATTTTTTATTTACTATTTAATTAAAATAATTAAAGGCATTTGTGTAGCAAATACCTTCAATTAATGGACGTAATAACGCTTCGTCGTTTGGAATTTCCTCTTCATCTACCCATTTACCAATATAAGAAGCTAAGATACGACGGAAGTAATCATGTCGTTGGAATGACAAGAAACTTCTTGAGTCTGTTAACATACCGATAAAGTGAGCGAGGATTCCTTGATCTGCATAAACGTTCATTTGGTCAATCATACCTAGTTTCGTATCGTTAAACCACCATCCAGCACCAAATTGAATTTTACCAGCTATTCCCTCATCGTTTGCTTGGTAATTTGCTAATGTGTTTGCAAGAACTGTATTGTATACTGGGTTTAAGTTAAACCATACCATTTTTGGTAAGTTACCTTCACGAGCTAAACGATCAAGAACTGCGTTTAATCCGTTTGCAAATCCTGTTTGATCACCAATTGAGTCAAATCCACTATCTGGTCCAAGTTTATCTGAGTAAGGGGAGTTATTGTTACGAACTGCTCCAAAGTGAACTAATGTTACAAAGTTATTTTCTTTGTATAAACGTGCTAATTCAACAAATACTTCTGTTTGCCATTGAACAACTTCTTCATTCGTTAATTCTTCGCCTTTTATAGCTTTGTTGAAGATATCGTTTAACGTTTCTTCACTTGTCTCTTCATAAACTATACCGTCTAAACTGATATCACTCGCACGAGCACCATTTTCAGCAAAGTATTGAATACGATCTTCCATAGCTGTCATGAAAGAAGCATAATCCGTAATCTCTTTCCCTGTTTTTTCGGCTAGTTTTTCTGCGAATCCTGCAAAGTTTGCATGGCTCACATAAGCTTCATCCGGACGGAAAGTCGGTGCAACAACTGTATCAAAAGAGTCGTCTGCTTTAATTTTTTTGTGCCACTCTAAATCATCAAGTGGATGGTCAGTTGTACCAATGTATTTTACATTTGATTTTTTAATTAAATCACGAGGGCTTAATTCATTTTCTTGAATAAAATCATTCATCTGGTCATAAAGTTCTTTCCAGTTATCTTTTGTGATTACGTCTTCGATTCCAAAAACATCACGCATTTCTAAATGACTCCAGTGGTATAAAGCATTACCAAAGGCAAGACTTACTGTCTCAGCCCACTTTTGGAATTTTTCTTCATTCGAAGCATCCCCAGTAATGTATTTTTCCGCTACTCCATTTGCACGCATTAAGCGCCATTTGTAGTGGTCTCCACCTAACCATAAGTCAACAATGTTTTCATATGGCTTATCTTCATAAATTGCTTGTGGTTCTAAGTGGCAGTGGTAGTCAAAAATAGGTTGTTCTTTTGCTATTTCGTAAAGCTTTTTAGAAGCTCCACCTTGTAGCATAAAATTTTCATCGTTAAACGTCATACCATTACTCCTCTTTTCTTAAGCTTGTAGTCTCGAAACAAATTCTTTAGCGTTTTCAGTTACACTTTCGTAACCTTTTTCTGCAACGTCTTTACTTAGTGCACTTCCTACGCCAACTGATACAGCGCCATTTGCTTTCCATTCTGCAATATTATCTAAAGAAACTCCTCCGGACGGCATTAGTTTAGCTTCTGGAATAGGACCGTGAACATCTTTAATAAATCCTGACCCTAAAATTCCACCTGGAAACACTTTAATGATCTCGCACCCAGCATTCATAGCGTTTACTACTTCAGTCACTGTTCCACAGCCTGGCATGTAGTAAGTACCCACTTCGCGAGCATATTCAGCAATTTCTGGTGAAAAATGTGGACTCACTAGAAATTCAGCACCTGCTTCGTGTGCTTCTTTAGCAAGGTCAAGTGTCATAACTGTACCCGCTCCCACAACTACTGAATCGTCGTTTTTATATTCTTCTACTAAGTCTTTAATGACCTTAGCAGCATTTGGAGTACTAAATGTTAATTCTAAATTCTTAATTCCACCTTCAACCGATGCTTTAGCAATGTTGAAACCATCTTCTTCCGTTTTACCACGGATAACTGCGAAGATATAATTGTCTGTCATTGTAGTTAAAACATTTCCCATTTCTGACTTCCTCCTTATATTGAGACAACCTTTAGATAAGGCTTTTAAAAGTCGTCTGATGACTTGCTCATAATATAGCATATTTTATTCCTTTATACTAGTGTTTTCATACAATCCTTTAAACAATTTGTGCGCTTTCTTTTTCTTTCCGATTCATCTCGAGTACTCGTTGGTTATTGGCAATGTGCATTTGCATCGCATACTTCGCCTGAATCGGGTTACCTTCACGTATTGCCTCCACAATTTCTTGATGGGATTCAGTCGTCTGAGCTTTACTCTGCTCGTTTGTGTAGTACTCGTTGTAAAGTGTGATTGAGTGATTGACAACTGGAATCAAATGATTCATTGCGATGTTTCGACTCATTTGAGCTATAATTGAATGAAACTCAATATCTAACTCAAAATGTTTATGGTCTGTGATATCAATTGTGTTCTCAATTTCTTTTCGCACGCGTTCTAACTCTTCAACTTCTTCTTCTGTGCGGTATTGCGCGGCGAGCATAGCCACTTCCGGTTCTAATATATAGCGTAGTGCAAACAAATCTTCTGTTAACTTCAAAGAGTCTTCCACAAACGAAAAACCGAGTGGATCTTCACCGATCCCGATGTTTTGACTCACATATGTTCCCGAACCTTGAAGCACTTCTAGGATATTCCGTGAGACAAGGGAGCGAACAGCTTCTCTTAAAGTACTTCTCCCTACTCCCAAATTCAGTGCCAAATCATGTTCATTCGGTAGTTTATCACCCGCCTCTAAACGATTTTCTTTAATATAATTGGCGATGGACTCTGCCGTCCTATCTACTAATGGTAGTTCCACAACTTTTATTTCCTCTCACTAATGTCGTCAGATAGTTACTTTATTTTTTTATAAAAAAATGGGTACAGTGACTTTATTCTTCATTGAAAAAATAACATTCATAGGAAACCTAATCTTTTTCTGAATATTCACACCCATTTTTTAAGCAACAGTCATCTTACAATTATCTCTATTTTACTAATTATCGAATGACATCACCAGTATTATACATAAAACTTGTTATTTCTTCGCGACTGAATGGATTCACATCACCATATACAGTATGTTTCAATGCTGAGGCAGACATCCCAAACTCCACGATTTCTTCAAGCGAGCTTTTGCGAATAATGCCATCAAGAACTGCTGCCGTATAACTATCTCCACTACCCACTCGATCAATTACAGTATGATTATTATATTGTTTTGAAATAGCACCTTTTTCTTCTTTTGCATCCCATATATAACCAAACATTTCATAGCTATTTGGATTGATGGAATTGCGAATTGTTCCATATAAATATTGAATATTTGGATATTTTTCAGCAATACCTTTTAAGTAATAATCCCACTCTGCTTCTTCTTTTTCAGGAATATCCATAAAATGTATAGCATCCAGCTTTCCAGCTGATAAATAATCAACGTGCGTAAGGACTTTTTCATAGGCTCCTTGTGCAACTTCATATGACCACATTTTCTGACGGAAATTCATGTCAAAACTAATTTCAATTCCACGTTTTTTCGCTTCTTGTACAAGCTCTACTCCAATTTCATGCCAAGATTCCGAAATAGCGAGTGTAACCCCAGTAATATGGAAAATAGAAACATCTTTAAATAAATCATCTAAATCCCATTCATTTTCTTCCATCATAGATAATGTAGAGTACTTTCGATCGTAAATAACATTTGATGCTCTGAATCCCGAACCTACTTCAAGATAATAACTACCTAAACGACCTTCACCATAAATAATTTCAGAACAATCCACCCCGTATCCCCGAAGTTGTTGCGCCAGACTGTCTGATAGACCGTTATCTTTTGGTAATTTAGTGGCATACTTCACGTCATGCCCAAGTAGAGCCATATTCATGGCTACGTTTGCTTCCGCCCCGCCATAATGCAAATGGAGGCGAGTTGAATCTGACAAGCGTGATCCTTTCTGCGTAGATAAGCGAGCTAGACTCTCACCTAATGTTAAAATTTTTATCATGTGTCTTCCCCTTACTTTCTAAATAAAAAAGAAGAATGGAAACCCACTCTTCTTTTCAATGCAAATTTCACTTTTATTAAATGATTATTTGATTTTAACTGCCTCTTTTTGGGCGAGTAAGCAGAGTTCTTGTGCTTTAAAGATATGTTCCTGTGTCATCGCATTTTCTGTACGATTTACACAGTCTAAAATCATCTCACCGAAAAATGGGAAGCCAATCTCACCATTTACTTTATGATGTTCTACACCGTCTTCAGTTACTAAAAATACATGATCACCTGTATTTTCTTCGCCTAAGTTTAAATACTTACGAACTTCAATTGAACCTTTTGTTCCGGTAATAAACGTACGTCCATCACCCCATGTAGGTAATCCGTCCGGTGTGAACCAATGTACTTTCATAAAGAAAGTAGCTCCGTTCTCTCGTACTAAAGTAGCATCACCATAGTCATCTAAATCAGGTGTATCTGGATTCGCATAGTTTGCGATTTTACTGTGTAAAATTTCTGCATCTTCGTTTCCAGTATAGTATAAGAATTGTTCAATTTGGTGACTTCCAATATCTGTTAAAATTCCACCATACTGCTCACGGTTAAAGAACCAGTCTGGTCTTTTTTCCTTGTCTAATCGGTGAGGACCAAAACCAGTGACTTGAATAACATCTCCAATTTTTCCTTCTTCGATTAATTGACCAGCATATACTGCACCTTCGACGTGTAGACGCTCACTGAAGTAAACCCAGAATTTTTGACCTGTTTCTTCAACAACTTTTTTTGTTTCTTCTAATTGTTCCAAAGTTGTAAAAGCTGTTTTATCTGTAAAGTAATCTTTACCAGCACGCATTACACGATTTCCTAGCTCACTCCTTAAATTTGGAATCGCTGCTGCTGCCACTAAATGAATGGAATCATCTTCTAAAATAGTTTCTAAAGAATCAACTACTTCAACATCTGGAAATTGTTCCAGATATTCTTTAACCTTTTCCTCATCTGGATCGTAAACATATTTAATTGTAGCCCCTGCTTCAATTAACCCATTTGTCATTCCATTAATGTGCCCGTGATTTAATGCCGTAACGCCTACATTAAATTCACCAGGTTCCACTACGTGATTAATTTTACCCTGCGGTGCATAATTCATACCATCTTTTTTCTGTGCGCCCAATGCAGCATCTCCTTCCAAAAATTAACGAACGTTCGATTTGATTATTGATTAGTGATTAAAATAAGTCTTCGTAACCTAATTCAATTAAATGGTCACGTGAATCGGCTAGACAATCAAGTGGGTCGCGTCCGTATAACATATCTTGTTCTACTAGAGCGTAACGAACACCACCAGCTTCAATCGCAGCTTCCATAATTGCTTTATAGTCCATTGATCCTTGACCTAATTCAGCAAACTCAATGATATTTACAAATTGTGGGTAGAATTTAGCAATATCTCCTTCTTCTAACGCTTCAAATGCTTCAGCTGGAATCTCACCTACACGATAATCTTTCAAGTGAATTAATTCTGTACGGTCGGCATATTGCTCAATTAAATCAATTGGATTTGCTCCACCACGTTGTACCCAGTGCAAGTCTAGTTCAAAGCCTAAATCTGGACATTCTTCTGCAATGATATCTAACATGAATTTACCGTTATATTTTCTGAACTCCACATGGTGATTGTGGTAGTAAAGATTAATTCCATGCTCTTTTAGACGTTTTGCATACTCATTTGCTTCACGTGTAAATTCTAGAACTGTATCTAAATTACGCATATTGTTAAATGGCAACATACCAATTCTTAATAAGTCCACTTCTAGTGTTTTACAATCTTCAACAATTTTGTCGAATTTTGTTTCTAAATCGTCGTTCCCACCTGAACCTTCATTTGAAACAACACAAGATAATGAAGCAATTTCCATACCTAATTCATCTTTTGCTTTTTTAATTTCTGCTACATTTTCAGGCGTCATTGGAACTTGTGAAATTTCAACTGCATTATATCCTAATTCAGATACTTGCTTTAACGTTTCAAATGTTCCAATTTCTTCAAACTTCTCTTTTAACATCATTGCTTGAACACCAATTTTTATTTTAGCCAATGTTTGTTATCTCCTTTGCATATGCGATATCTTCCGTCTCACTTGATTTCTTCAACAAATCAATCATCAACATACTTCCGAGTGCTTCTTCAAGAGTAATATAATCCTCAGTGTCATCAATCACCGCATTATAAAATTTCTTAATGGCTAATTGGTGACCTTCACCGTAATAAGATTTGGTTCCTGCGAAAATATCGTCACTTGTAATAACAGTCCCGACATCTCCTGCACTCTTATACTCATACAGTTTATAATTATCAATTACAAAGCGTCTCTTTGTCGTAACGACTTCAACTTCTACTGGTGAATTCACCGCATAAGCATTGGTCGCAAAATATATCCCTGTTCTACCTTGTTCAAACTCATAATTTGCTACTGCAGTATCTTCTACTTCAATAGCATAGTCCGTTAGATTCATGACTTTTCCTTTACAAGATTTTACTTCTCCCGCAAAATAGTGCATCAAGTCTAAGGTATGAATCGACTGGTTGA
>RRZU010414847.1_pt1 | contig 15056 bp, 13 predicted proteins | sample 2165561 | NCBI WGS metagenome assembly RRZU01 (sample SAMN10456909, study PRJNA506462) | wastewater metagenome | isolation source: wastewater sludge | place: USA: Moscow, Idaho
GGTCGCAGGTTCAAATCCTGCCCCCGCAACCAAAAAAAGTCATTAAAGCCAATCACTTAGCGGTGGTTGGCTTTTTTGCGTCTTGTTTCCCTTGGGCACGGTGCCCATCTTGTGCCCACGTTGTGCCCATCCCGTGCCCAAGGGGCTGACGCCGGCCGGCGCAGACAATCCTGACGTCCGACACGCGTGGCGTTCATTGCCTTGTTACCCTTATTCCTTGCCGAGCCAGGGTGAGGCCTGCGTAGACCGCTTGGCTGCCCTTTGGCTTCGCTATTCCTCGTGGCCACGATCCATGCTGGGGCTCTCGGTACCGTTAGCGCTATCGGGGACGTACTCGAGAAGCTCGTTCAATGAGCAATCCAAGTACCTACATAGTCCGTCTAGGACGTCGAGCTCGAGCCGCTCTGCGGTTTCGTGATAGAGGCGCGTGAGCGTTCCGCGATTGATACCTGTCTCTCGCGAGACCTCGGAGATCTTTAGACGGCGCTCGCCTAAGACTCGCGACAAGTGGCACTTGATCATCGATCCCCCGAAAGATCTTCAGCAAGGCAAATTGCCCACTTGAAAGTTGCTTTCTCTGCGTTAAATTGATCTGCAGTAGATCAAAAAGAGCTCTTGTCGGCTCTTTATCAACTACTCCAGCAGTTACATTTTACAGGAGAGCAACCATGACTGAGCAGGCCACCTACCTCACTACTGATGAGCTGGCACAACGTATCAAGTACGACGCGAGGACAATTCGAGAGCGTTTGAAGGATGCAGTGCTGATCGAAGGGGTGCATTACTTCCGGCCCTTCGGTGGCCGGAAGATTCTCTACCTTTGGGAGCGTATTGAGCGCGACATGAAGCGCTCCTCGCTTGACAACCCGTTTGCGGCTTGAGGGGCGCGCCATGGGTACGATCAGAACCAGATCTGACAACGGCAAGCTGTTCCTAGATTTTCGTGTCGAGGGCAAAAGGTGCCGGGAGCAAACGGACTTGGACGACACCGCGCTCAATAGAAAGCGCTTGGGCAAGGTGCTTCAGCGCCTTGATGCAGAGATTGCCGCGGGCACCTTCGACTACGCCAGCTTCTTCCCTGGCAGCAAGAAGAACTCAAGAGCCCAAGGAGGCCGGGTAGAAACGCAAGCGGCCGCCACCCTCGTTCCGCCTGCGCCGATGCCGATGCCTATCGGGGCTTCGTTTGCTGCTCAGTGGGGAGCGGTTGCACGAGAGACGCCGCGATTCGAGCAATTTGCCGCTACCTGGATCTCCGAGAACGAGGTGGCCTGGCGTCGCTCGTACTGGCGCACGGTCGACGACATCGTGCAGAAGTACCTGCTCCCGCGCTTCGGTGAGCGGGTGGTCGGAAGCATCGCACGGGAAGAACTGCTTCAATTCCGTTCCGAACTCGCCAAAGTCCCCGGACGGAAGAAGGAGACGCTGTCACCCCGCCGCATCAACGCGATCATGAACATCGTCGGGTTGATTTTGAAGGAAGCCTCCGACCGCTTTCAGTTTATCTGTCCCTTCTACAACATCAAACCGCTCAAGATCCCCAAGAGCGAGGTGCAGCCCTTCACGCTCGAGGAGGTCAAGCAGATTCTCAAGGCCGTGCGCGAGGATTTCCGCGATTACTTCACGGTGCGATTCTTCACCGGCATGCGCACCGGCGAAGTCGATGGGCTGAAGTGGGAGTACGTCGACTTCGCGCATCGGCTGATTCTGATTCGAGAAACGCGCGTCATGGGCGAGCAAGAGGACGAGGCCAAGACCACCGAATCGATTCGCGACATCCGCATGAGTCAGTTGGTGTTCGAAGCGCTGCAGCGCCAGCGGGCAAGGACGGCGCGGCTGGGCAAATACGTATTCTGCTCTCGCGACGCAAGCCCGCTCGATCACAACAACGTCACCAAGCGGGTCTGGTATCCCCTGCTGCGCCACCTGGGGCTGAAAGCGCGACGTCCTTACCAGACGAGACATACCGCGGCCACATTGTGGCTGGCAGCGGGAGAGAACCCGGAATGGATCGCCCGCCAGATGGGGCATACCAGCACGGAGATGCTTTTCAAGGTCTACAGCCGCTACGTGCCGAACCTCACGCGCCAGGATGGCTCGGCCTTCGAGCGTCTGCTCGCGCGAGCCATCGGTGGTGGAGTCGAGACGTCGGTCGACGCGAGTGAACCGACGGTTGCTCACGGCTCGCTGTCAGGCACGCTCGAGGAGGCTGATCATGAATGAGCGCCATTCCGTCACGACCTTGGCGGTGCATGCACTGCCAGTTGGGGACGATCATGTCGTGAAGCATCTGCCGCTGACGTTCCGGGTCCAGTCAATCGCGAGGCTGTACTTTGACGGCCATGACAAGATGAATCGGGCTGTGCTCTTCCACGAGCGGGCGAGTCTGACCGTAGAGTGGCTGTCGCGCAGCGTGGATGTTCGGATTGTCACCGGCGGCCTGGTAAGCATCAGGTGGCTGGGACGTCCGACCTGCGTCAAGGGCGCGGTGCGCATTGCGCGCCTGGTTCCGCTCGACCGGCCCGAGCCGTCGCTCAACCTTTTTGACACGGTGCCGTCGAACTGGCTCGCTGACCGTGCGCTTCTCAGACGTGCCGGCGCGCACTGGGACGGGCTACAGCCATCCTTCCGGCATCTGTTCAATGCCATCTTCTGGCAGGGCGATCGATTTCGTCGCTATCTCAATGCCCCGAGTTCGCTTTCGGGCCATCACGCGGGCCGGAGCGGAAATCTGCGGCACACCGTCGACGTGGTCGAGCGCGTCGTGGCACTTGGTATACATGAGAAGCGGGTTGACCTGGGCATTCTCATCCTTGCGGCCTTCCTCCATGACGCGGGCAAGGCGGACGAGTATAGGGTGGGCTATCGCAATCTCGAGCTATCGGCGCGCGGGAAACTGATTGGGCACCGCCTGACCGTCATTGAATGGATTGCCGCCGCACAGGCACAGCACCGCGTTTTGATCGACGAGCAGCACTACCTTGCCCTCATGCACGTGCTGGGTTGCGCGAAAGGGGCTCCTGCCTGGCTTGGGCTGAGGGAGCCGCAGAGCCTGGAGGCCATCCTCTTGAGCGCCGCCGATCGTCTATCCGGGCAAAGCGATCTGATCAACCGATGTGCCCCCGGACAGCCCGGGTTTGGTCGGTACCACCGCCATCTGGGCGCGCGCCCGTTCGTCGTGACTGCACAGCCATAGCGATCAATGCACAGCGGCGGTGATCGGAGGCACACGGCACGGATTGCCCGAGCCTCGTTGTGTGCCCTTGAACATCTGCGTCTCCGCGGCAGCGTGAATCGAGTTTCCCCGTAAGGAGGCTGCCCATCCTTGAAATTCATGGTGCCACCCACCGTGCATCGACTCGAGGGCGTGGGAGAGAGATAGAGACAGTGCACCGTACGCGCCCGGTTCAGGTTCGGCGAGGGCAGTGCCAATGGCCGTGTTCTGATCCGCAGAGATCAGGGCGACCTTGAGATCGAACTGTCCGCCTCGCAGGTCCTGAGCAAATCCTACGACCGCTGAACGGTCTCTTTCCCGACATGAGGAGGGTAGAAATGCCCTTGTTAAGCCATAAAAAAAATAATTGGAATTTGCCCTCTTGAACATTCTGCCCTCTCCGGTAGCTTGATCTTCAGGTTGGTGGGTGCGCACCTCTTAACCAACGAGTGGCTGAGCTGACCCCGCATGGGGGCGGTTGGCTCTGCTCGCCTTGTTAACTAGAGAGTTGGAGGTGCCCAATGGACCTGAGTGCTTGTAGATCGGCATCCTGCTGGGGCGTATCGGCAGAAATTCCTCACAAAACGCCCAGAAAACCGTGGTTTGTCAACGTGGCTGCTCTTGTCGCTCGCGGTATGTTGGACCTCTCTTTACCCGGATTACCGCACTAATGGACAGAGAGAGGAATAGCCATCTCGGCCTCGTGCTGGGCGAGACCCAACGCCGCTTGCTGCTGACTCTTCATGCCCCTGCAGACCAGCCCGCGCTTGAACAAGCCCTCGGGGGGGCTGCACTGGCGGTTCTGGCGCTCGGACGGTGGATCACTGAGCCAGACTTCTATTTGCGCGAGTTGTGCGCCGAGCTGACTCTGCCTACATCGGGCTCGAAAAGAAACGCCTCGTCGGTGCTGTGGAGGCGCCTCGCCAAGTACCCAGCGTGGCGCCTGGTACTGACCATCACCGAGGAGGTCCAAGCGGACCTGCTGGCTGCAATCGGTGCCGAGATTGTCAACGGTGTGCTTGAGGGGAGGCCGTTCCCTCCGGGCCGTGCAAACCGGTTGAGAGAGCTTGTCGAAGGTGGTGTAAGGGTTGGTGCCGATCCGCTCGTATCCACGATCCTGCACGAGGCAGAGGTTCGCTTCTCCGCATCGTCGGCGGCTCCGGTCGAGAAGTCGCAGCCAGCAAGGGTCATGAGTTACTACCGCGCGCGGTTGCATTATTCGGGCGAGCACACTCAACAAGCGCGGGCCTCGCATCGAGCCCTTGAATCATCTCAGTTCATCAAAGCGTGCGAGTTCTTGCGTGGAAGCGTCGAGGATGATGACCCGCGCGCGATCCTTCACGCCCTTGTCTTGCTGACGGGGCTCAACATCGAGCTCACCCGCAGCCTGCCTCTGTTGTCGCGCTGGGCTGGGGATTGGACTGCCGCGATCGATATCGAAAGCGGGCTCTACCTGTTTGACCTGAACGCGGTTGCGCCGCATGCCCGACGAGCCCGGGGCGCCGGAAGCGTCGCTGCGAACAGGGTAGTGACGCGTCCTCTCCCCCAGTTTCTGGCTGCCCGGCTTCGAGGATTGCAACAGGAAAAACCGGCTGCGCTCACCGTGGATGAGATGCTTGACGCCCCTGAGATCTCGGAGGCTGACCTTCTTTCACACAGCTGTAGCGCACGCATCAAGCCGACCCTTGCGCGCGCAGGGAACACGGTAGAGCGCTTTTGCGTTGCCGAACTTGGCATGCATCGCGTGCTAGCAGCGTTCTTAAGCGGCCGGTTTGAAACCGTTTCGCATAGCAAGACGTACTACACATTGCTGGCGCGCGATATTGTCTGGCAGGCTGCCGGGGCGCTGTTTGATTGTATTGGTTGGGGCGCGCCCGTGCCACTTGTGGCCGGATTGCCCGTGGGGGCCCTCGGCGTTCCAACCGATCAGACAATGCAGCGCTGGTTCGCCTGGATGAGTTCAGCAGTGGAAGCAGTGGCTCCCGGGCGCAACGCAGGCCTTGGAAAGCTAATCGAGTATCACAACACCTACACGCGAGCGGCCGCCTCGCTTCTGGTGTTTGTCCTGGCTTCGCGGTCAGTGGCCCGCCTACTCATTACTGCCGATGTTGACATTGATGCCCTGGTGGTTGGGCTGCTCGACAAGCGTTCGCCCTCCGCCTGGGCGCCGGATGGTCGCTCGGCCGGCCCGCATCCCACCCCGTTCGCTAAGCTTGCACGCTACCAAATTGAACTGTATCGGCGGCATTGCAAGGCATTGGCCCGCAGACTGCGTCGCTTCGAGAGTTTCGCGGACGCTGCAGCTACCCTTGAGCGGATCGGGGCGTGCGCTCCGGTTGAGTTGCTTGTCCAGATCACTCATCAAGGCGAGATCCAACCAGTCGGCTCAAGTGAGCTGGTGCGCTGGTGGCCAGAAGAGTTCAGCCTCGCGGAGAACTTCGGGCGGGCATATTGGCAAACGCGGCTCGTGGAGCTGGGCGTTTCGAGTCGCGCAATCGACCGGCTGATGCGCCACGTCACGCAGGGCGAGCACCCCCTGTCCAGCGATAGCGGCGACAGCCCGCTGGCACTGGCGCTGGAGGTCGTGAATGGGATGAACGCAGAGCTTGCGCGCCTGGGGGTGGAACCGCTGCGGGGAATCGTCGCATGAGTCGCAACTCTCACGGGATTGGTGCTGCGCCCCGTGGAGCAGTCACTGTGCGCGGTGACCGTGCCGGGCGCGTTCGCTACAGTACGACGAGTTCCAGTGTTGCCGAGTTGCGCCGATTCATGGCCTTCCAACAGGCAATTCTTCGCGAGGCGTCACTCGGTGGGGAGGCGCGACTGCTGGGGTTGCTGATCGGGACTGAAGCGGTGCTCACCCGTCGTGATCTCACACTTGCGACTGCTGCACTACCCGAAGGCCTGTTTGCCGATCGATCGGGCCGCCTCTTCCTTGAGTGGACATGGGGGGAAGGGTGGTTGGACCGACGCATGCTCGGCCCCGTCGTCTGTGCGGTGCTTGAACAGCCTGGCGTACAAGTGGTGAGCGAGAACGCTGCCATCGCGGAACTGGCAGGGTTTGTGCGGGCGACAGTCCCGTTCTGGGATGAAGAGAGCGATGAGATCGTCGTCGAGCGGGTGCTCACAGCGGGTCGTGCATGGGCTGTGCTGTCACTGCCAGGGTTCCTTGCCGCCCATGTGTGCCGTGACTCGCCATTGTGTGCGTTGCCAAGGTCTGCCTGGGCGAGGCGCGAGTCGGGGCTCGCTCTCTCAATCACAGGTGCGCTTGCTGCACCGCGGGCAGACATCTCCACAATGGGACGTCTCCTCGATGCAATCCATGTGGCTGACACCGTAGGGGGCGACGCTCGCGCGCTGCTCGATGTCTTGAAGAAATCGCTCCGTGAGGGCGCCCGCATCGGAGGCACGCACTACCGCGTGCGTCAGGAAATGCTGCGCTTGATCGGGGCGCACATGGAAGCCGCATGTCGATCAGGATGGCAAGCAGCATTGCTATTCGCCTGGACCGTTGATCTGATCGAGTCGGGCACGGAGCGTGTGCCGGAGCTCGCGGTGAACACGATCCTTGGCTATGTGCCGCCGCTCCTGGAACCGATCATGCTGGAGTTGCAGGGGATCACCGCCCTGACGCGCGACGCCGCAGCATGGTTCGAGATTTATCAGCGTGTTCTGGCATCAAAAAGCGCTGGCAGCCGCAAGAATTTGGCGTCGGCGATGGCCAGTTTCCATGATCATCTGGTGAGGTGGCACGGCATCAATGCACTCGATCAGGCTCTGCACACACAGCTGCCTGATCCACCTCCGGCTGCGAACACAGTCTGGCCACACGAAATGGACCGTATCCATCAGTGGCTCGCGCGCTGTGATCTCGATGATCGCCTGCGCGGGGCGATTTCCGTCTCGCTCCGCTTGGCATGGTCCTGCCGGCTGCGGACCGAGGAGCTGATGACGTTGCGGCTGCGCAACGTGCAGGGGGCGGTCCTGGAGGTCGCGCCGATGATCCGCGATCGTCAGCCGAAGTCGGACAGCAGCGTGCGGGCCATGCATCTTGATGACGTCGCTGTGTCCGCGCTGGATGACTGGGTCAGCAGGCGCCGCACCGAGGGAGCAACGGACATTGATCTCCTTTTTGGCGACCCGCACCACCCAGATCACGTCTATCGGCGCGGCACCCTTCATGCCGCGCTGATCGGGCTCCTGCGCGCGGCGACGGGCGACCCCTCGGTCGTTTTTCACACCCTTTCACACGCGTGGTGTGATCGCCAGATTGTGGGGGGAAATAGAGAGCGGGGCGATGTCAATTGGCTGAACCCGATTGCTGCCGGGATGGGCCACTTTTCAGCAAGTTCCCTGCGATCGTACGCACATCAATATGAACTTTGGCTGCAGGGGGAGTTGCACGCCGTGCTGTCGAGCATGATCACCCTCAACGCCACGGACTGCGCTCGTCTGATCGGTGAGCCGCCCGCGTCCGTCAGAAAACGGCTGGAGCGGCTCAGGGCGCGGGAAGGGCAGGGCGACCGAAATGCGCAAATCTGGAGCTTGCTTTATACATACAAAGCCAAATCAACTTGGCCTGATGTCGCCGAAGGGATCGCGTTGGTCGAGTCCGTGCCACCGTCTTGGCTGAAAGACGATCCGCCGCCCAGCGCTGAGCGCGTGGCCTGGATTCTTGAGGATTTAGCAACCCAGAGGCCGCCCGAGGATCTGGTTGCGTGGGTCTGCAGGCGAAATGCGTGCATGCCGAAATTGGTGCATTCAGTCGTGCATGCCGCGATGCAGATTCTGCGCTTGGTCGGAGCCTGGAGCCCCAGTCGGCGGATCTGGAGAAGCGGCGATCACGATGCCCATTTTCTGCGGGAGTTCCTGCTGTGGAATGCCTCAGCCCGAATGGATTTCAAACGAAGGCATGCTGAAAAGTATCTTCCTTTGCTGTCGGTGCTGCCCGCCAGTGTCGAGGCCCCCGCCTGGATCATCTGGGCCGAGGGTTACTGGCGATCGGGTTACTTCGCGCTCGACCCGACACGTGCCGCGACGTTGTTCGATTGGTTGCGGCGATGTGGGGTGTCCGGTCTCTCAGTGGGGATTTCAGTGTGCTCCGACGCGACGGAGGGTCTTGCGCGTGAGCGAGCAGCCATTCGGGGGGCGTTCCGCGCAGCGTTTGGGGTGCCCTGCCCAACGTTTGAACATGTGCCGCACCAGGCGCGTCCGAAGATCTACTTCCTGTGGAGCGCCCAGCCTATCGAAGAGGACGTGCGGCCACCGTCCGCAGCGATCTCCCTGGATGGGTTCCATGCGTGGATGCTTGCTGCGGGTGTTGCTGCCGTTCTTCGAGAGCAAGTTGCGGATGTGTCTGGACTACTGATGCCATCTCTTTTGAGGAAGGGGAAGTGAATATGGCTGATGAGTTCTCCAGGACGGTCTCGATGCCAATCAGTGCCCCAGGGCAGCGGCTGCCATTCGAGCGCGTACAGATGCGGGTCAGGGATCTTGAGCGGGAACTGCGCTTGTTGATCCCGGAGCCCCGCCGTCACGACATATGCTTGAAGCTGCATGTGAGCGCCGTGGATAGCCAAATGCTTGCCGAGATTCACATGGTGGCCGCACCACAGGCTGCGCTGGGGCTGGATGAGGTCAGCGCAATGCCGATCAAGATCGCGATCGCAAGGGAGTTGGCGGATCTCGAGCATAGAATTCGAGAGGAACACGCTACCATCCTCGTGCGTCTGGATGACGATAGTGCGCCTCCGCTGTCACCACGACAGGAGCAAAGGCTTAAAGTGCTCAAAGGTCGTTCAGTGCGACTGGATCTGGCGACCGGCCCTCTTGATCTGCAGGGCGTCGAGATCCCCGCGCCTATCGACGGTGAGCTTCGCTTGTTGCGGATGCAGGTCTATGCCCATTTCCGGCGATTGTTGATGGTGACTGACGTCGTCGACGCGGCCGACGGCAGCGCATTCGAAATCCCTGCGCGGGCGGGCATTCCCCTGCTGCTCGAATCTGCCGACGCCGAAGAGCAGGCTCGGCTGCATCGCGCAGTCGGCGAGTTGTTCTGTGCAGCCCGGAGGGGGCAGATCGAAGTGCAAGCGAGGGTACAGGTATCGCCGGTTAATCAGAAGCCTGCGCGGCTCATCTTCGAGCGGCTCGTTTGAGTTGGCTGAAGGATGTATCCGATTAAATTACCGCGAACTAAGTAGCGCCCGACAGTCGTGGGGCCCAGGGTTCGACAGTTCTCCCCTATTCTTGCCGCTTTTAAGGAAGCACCTTCAGCGCTGGCGCCGGTTTGAAGGCTTCAGCTACCATATCGACAACAAGGCGAAGCGTCTTGCGGACATGATGGACGGTAAGCTGCTGCTGGTGACCAACGCCGCGGGCCTCGCTGCGCAGAACGTGATACAGCGCTACAAATCGCTCGCCGACATCGAGTGCGATTTCAAGGTGCTCGAGTCCGAGGTCGAGATCGGTCCGGTGTATCACCGCCTACCCGAGCGGATTCGTGCGCACGCGTCGATCTGCTTCATGGCGCTGATCCTGCATCGGGTGATGCGCAGCCGGCTTAAGGCGGCGGACGCGGGTTACACGCTCGAGCGGGCGCTCGAACAGTTGTAGCGCATCCAGTATCACTGCGTGCCCCTGAACGGCGGCGAACCGATGGAGCGCGCGTCGGCGATCAGCACGGAGCAGAAGGAGTTGCTTCATGCCTTAGGAATCGCAAAGCCAGCAACGACGGAGCAGTTGTCTTGTGGCCGAGCAGCGCCTGGAGAATGCGGATGTCGACCTTCTGTTCGAGCAGGTGGGTAGCGAAACTGTGGCGCAGGGTGTGCATCGAGACGCGCTTGTCGATGCCGGCCACCGTCGCCGCCGCCTTAATGGCGCGATTGAGTTGGCGAGAGCTCAAGGGCTCGACCGGGTTCAGGCCCGGAAACAGCCAGCCGCCGTCGAGCATCTTGCCTTGAGCACGAGCAACGCGCCACCAGACGCGCAGGCGTTCCAGCAGCACCGGCGAGAGCATCGCATAGCGATCCTTCTGCCCTTTGCCTCGCTCGACGCGCAGGGTCATGCGCTGGCTGTCGATGTCACCCACCTTGAGGGCCGTGACCTCGCTGGCGCGCAGGCCGGCACCGTAGGCGACCGATAGCGCCGTCTGGTGCTTGAGGTTGCCGGCAGCCGCGATCAGCCGGGCAACTTCTTCACGACTCAACACCACCGGCAGCGTGCGCGGCACCCGTACCGGTTGCATCTTGGACATTAGCTCCGGCCGGTCGAGCGTGACTTCGCTGAAGAACTTCAGCCCGGTGATCGCCGCGTTGAGCGAGACCGGCGAAATGCCGTGATCAACAAGATACAGTTGGTAATTGCGCAGCTCTTCAACCGTGGCCGTATCGGGCGAGCGCCCAAGGTACTTGGCAAACTGCCGTACCGCACGCAGGTAGCCGGTCTGGGTCTTGTCGCACAGCTTGCGCATCCGCATGTCGTCGATCATGCGTTGCCGTAACGGACTGATAGGCTTCTGGGTTTCCATGGCTTGCTCCTGTCGGAAATCGAGGCGGGATTGCCTCGTATCCAACATCGGCAGCTTCCTGCCGTTGCAAACCACTTGCTTCCCAGAACTACCATCTACAGTTGCATACCACCCCTACCGCGCGAGCGGTTTAGTCCTCGGTCATTGGGTTGCCACCACCCCAGCGGCCGTAAATTGGCTGATTGCAGTCCCTCGAAGATGAAACCCACGTAACCTGCAGGCATTTTGGGGAACGAAAGACGACTGAGCTCTGCAAGTCAGGGCGCCTCTCGTATAGTGTCTCCCGAGCGACGTTTGATGCTTAAGCCGGTCGTATTGTTCAGCAAACTTTGTGTCGCCACCTGGATGAACGCATCGAGCTTTTCCTTCAAGGCACCTTCCTCGCTGTCGTTTGTCAGCTCATCGGCGCGAGGACTCGTCCAGAGTTGGTATCGATAGATCTTCAAGGCTTTCGACTTTGACTGCACGACGATTTTGTCGCCATTGATGATGGCAACCGTCTGGTCGTTCCCCGACGGCTTGATGATCCCGAAACCGGGGTCGCCCTCGGGCAGGGTCAACAAATCGCGCCCCCAGCATTGATGACGGACATCGCCGCCCAGTCGTCCCACGATGGTGGGAGCTACATCGACCTGCGTTCCCACCGTGTCCCTCGTCTTCCCGAATTTTTCCTGGATGCCGGGGGCGATAAGCAGCAGGGGGACGTTGAAGCGCGCGAGATTCATCTCGGTCAGTTGCTCTCCTCCGCCGAAACCGTGGTCGCCGACAATAACGAACAACGTCTCTCTGTAGTAAGGGGCGTTACGGATCTTCTCGAAGAACTGGCCAAGCGCCCAGTCGGAATAACGCATTGCGGTGAGATGCGGGTCCAGCGAACCGTGACCCGTCACGGGATCGACCGGCAATCTCTCGGGCAAAGCATACGGTGTGTGGTTCGACAGCGTCTGCAGGATCGCGTAGAAAGGCTTTGCCGCGCTTTGCTTTCCCAGTTCCTCTGCGGCGCGGTCAAACATGTCCTGGTCCGAAACACCCCAGGTCGGGTCGGAAACCACAGGGTTCTTGTAGTCGAATCGCCCGATGAACTTGGTGACGCCCTGTCTCCCAAAAAAACCGGACTGGTTGTCCCACGCAAAATCGCCGTTGTAAACATACAGATTGTCCATTTTCCGCTGCCCCAGCAACTGGGGCAGCCCGGAAAGGTCGTTGCTGCCCTCCGGGGTTTGCATCAGGTATTCAAAGCCCGGCAGGTTCGGGAAACAGGCCAGGGTGGCGAATGTTCCCTGGTGCGTGTGCGTTCCGTTGGCAAAAAATCGCGTGAACAGCAAGCCCTCTGCCGCGAGCTTATCGAAGTACGGGGTGATGTTGCCCTGCCCGCCGAGGACGCCCACGTAACGGCCGGAAAAACTCTCCATGAGGATCACCACGACATTCCGGATTGGCAACGTCGTTTGAGCAGGGGGAACGTAGTTGCGCAGGATGGGAAGCTGATCCTGCTGCAGCGGGGTGTCGCTGTCGGTGAGCAGCATTTGGCGGACGACGGCAAGTGCGCGGTCGGGCGGGAGCGAGCTTTTCCATATATTGCCCCGCTGATCCGACATCTGGGCTTTCGCGGCGGAAACCAGCATCAGCGTGCCGTTCAAGCCCAATTGGTTGGCAAACGTCGAATCCGTGGTAAAGGCGTCGCCCCAGCGTAAGGGCGGCCCCTGGCGCAAGGTGCCACGCGCAGCAACAACAGCGAGTAAACTGCAGAGAATGAAGGTAGCGACCTGGGCGGATCGCTTCCGCCATGCCGGATGAGTCGCGCTGATCCGGTTGCTCCCGGGACGGGTGACGAGATCCAGCTTCCGGAAGGTCCATGCCAGCATATAAGATGCGGCGCCCCAAGCCAGGAGGTAGCGCACGACCGGAAATCCGTACCAGACCATGCTCAATACCGTCTTCGGATCTTCCTTCATGTACTGAAATACTAGACTGTTGAGGCGCTGGTTGAACTCGCGATAGAAATCGAGTTCGACGATACCGAGAAACAGGGTCAGGCTGGCAAATACGGTGAGCCAGTGGCGGAAGAACGCGCGTGCCGAGATGGCCCGGAGGCTCGGTAATGCAAGCAGCAACGGCAGGCAGGCCCAGACGGCGAGCCGCAGGTCGAAACGCAAGCCGTTGAAAAAGGCTTCGGCGAGGACGGCGACCGTGGCGCCTCCCGTCTGCTCGCGGTTATAGACTAGCAGCGCCACGCGCAACAGCGAATACAGGCCCATCAAGACGAGAAGGCTGCCGGCCGTGAAGCGTAGATGGCTCTTCAGGTCGATCGCTTGCTCGCCGGATCGGGAGGGGGAAAACACGTGTCGGCTAGGAATAATTGATCTATTGCTTGGCATGGGGCGTTCGCTTCACTTCGAGAATCCGTCCGCGTCCCTGTTCGGCGACGAGAAGACGCTCTTTTCCGATTGAGAGGATGGTTTGCGGGGAACGAAGGTGCGAGAGGATCGTATGCATTGCCCCCGAAGTGTCCAGCAGCAGCAAACGGGCACGGTGCGTCAGGTCTTCGGTGATCCACAAGCCTTCAATGTTGCACATGAGGAACGACGGCGCTTGCAGGCCGCGAGCGATGACTTCATCGCTGTTCCCGGGGCTGAATTTCTTGATCCAGCCTTTCTTTTTCTCCGTGTAGAACAGACGCCCGTCGGGGCAGACCGTCACCCCTTCTCCTTCCTCTAGACCGTCTCGAAGCGTCGTTGTTTCCTTCGTGTCCGGGGCGTATTTCAAGAGTCGGCCGTTCTGCTTCACGTCTTCAATGGCGAACAGATCCCGGCCATCGCTGGCCAGTCCTTCAATGCTGTCACCCGAGAACAGCAAGCGGGTCTCGCCACCACGCCACCAGAGAACCGGATGCTTGCCCCCTTCCTGCGCAATCGCTATGCCATTCTGGAACAGCGCCAGGCCATCGGGCTTGGACAGCTTGTTCACGATTTCCTGCCGCGAACCGTCGGCATGAAGCCGGACGATGGCACCCTTTTCGTTCCTGAACTCCTGGGAGACATAAAGGGTATCGCGTCCGTCGATGAGCATTGCGCTGATCATCGGAATGTCGTCCTGGAATGTGCGGAATGACCAGCCATCAGCTGCTTGTACGGGATAGAGATGTTGCCAGCCGAGGAACGAAAAGACGCCCAAAACGAAAATACCCAAGGCAAACCACCAACGGGAGTTTCCAATACGTGAAAGGAGCGAGGAGGTATGAGGCATCGCGGCAGAGAAATTGTTTTTAGGTGTTCCCTCAGAATCGCAGCAATCGTATTCGGGAGGGGGCGTCATTACGTACCGTTGGTTGACTAGAGAAGAATGATTCCCCAGGTGAGTACGATCAGCAACAAAGCCAGCATCTGAGCGGCGCTGCCCATGTCCTTGGCCTGTTTTGACAGCGGATGGATGGCCAGCGAGACCCGGTCGACCGTCGCCTCGATTGCCGAGTTGAACAACTCTACAATCAGCGACGCGAGCGGCGCAACGATAAGCAACACCCGCTCGCCACGCGTAACGTCCATTGCGCAGGCAACCGGAATCAACACAAGGTTCAGCAGCAACAACTGGCGGAACGCCGCCTCGCCGCGGTAGGCGGCTTTCAGGCCGGCCAGGGAATATCCGGTGGCGTTGGCAATGCGCGCGATTCCGGAGTGGCCTTTCAGAGCCGTTGCATCCGTTTCAACGCGGGGTGGCACGGCGGTCATGCTCCTGAACTTGCGCTGGCCAGGGCGCGATCGTGGGCCTCCTGCAACACGTTCCAGTCAACCTCGCGCATCGTCCCGCGATGCCGCCACAACTGGCCTAAGTCGTGTCGGGCGGCATCCCGTACACGCCAGCGACGGCGGCTTTTCTCGAGATCAAGTAGGGCGATCTCAATCCGCGCGTTTTCGCTTTCCGGCGGCTGTATTTTGACGAACAAGTGTTTGGGATAGCAGCAGCCATGCTGCCAGCGCGAAAGGTGCAGACGGGCGAGCGTCGTGCCCAGCTCCCGAAGAATGGCGTGATGGACAGGCGCGTCCAACTTGTGCGCGGGCGTGTTTTCATACCATCGGTCAAGGCTGGTGAACCCCTCGCCCAGCGCTTCGGTGATCAGCAGCGCTTGCCACTGCCCACGCTGCTTTCGCGCTTCACAATAGACTACCTGTGGCACTGTGATGCCAAGGCCTAAGAAAGACTCGTAGGCCTGATGTTCACGCAATATGGTCGGGCGCCCCAAAGGATGCCGAAGCGAATGGTATAGGTGACCGGTCTGCCGTTTGCAATAGAGGATGGGCTGGTGTGGGTCGTCCTGTTGCA
>RRZU011650089.1_pt1 | contig 15053 bp, 14 predicted proteins | sample 2165561 | NCBI WGS metagenome assembly RRZU01 (sample SAMN10456909, study PRJNA506462) | wastewater metagenome | isolation source: wastewater sludge | place: USA: Moscow, Idaho
ATTTATGAAGATAACTGATTTACTATATGAAGTATTGATAAGTCATATTAGAAGCTTTAGTAATTCTAAAATGAAGGTTGGGGTTGAACTAGAATATCCGATAGTACATAAGCAAGCTAAAAATATTGAAAAAAATATTATCGAAAATTTGTTTAAAGGACTGCTTAAAGCTGGCTTTAAACCGCTATATAGTTCCAAATCACAACTGATTGGTGCGGAAAAGCAAAACGAGATTGTTATAACGCTTGATACCTCTTATAATAATTTGGAACTAGCGTTTGCGCCACAGCCTTCCTTATTAAATATTGAAAAAAGTCTAACTTACTATCTACAGATTATCAGAAATTATTTACAAGCTAACGGATATAGTTTGATTGACAAGGGGTTAAATCCTGATTTTGCGTCAATCAATAGTACGCTGATTGACGATGAAGAAATAAAAGCAGAATGTAATTTTTGGAGTATTTTGCTCCACCAAACTTTCATGGACACAAAGATTTATTTGCTTTTATTTCTTCCAGTCAAACTCATTTAGAAATAAGTTTAGATAAAATGCCATTGGCCTTAAATGTTTTTTCTAAACTTGATTTTATTGAAACGCTGTTATTTGCCAACTCCAAGCTGGATACTCCGGAAGGAATTTATTATTCGGGACGACACTATATTTATAGTCGCAGTGCTTTTCAAAAAGCTAATCTGGTAGGCAGTATTGATGAGATAGTTGAAACTATTGATGATATAGTCGAGCTGTATGCAAAAAAGTGTTTATTTTTACGGTATCGCGATAAGTGGGAATTTATAAAGCCCATATCACTAAAAGATTATTTTGGTGAGAATGTTCATCAAGCAAAAGCAGAAGATTTAAATAGTTTTTATAGTTATTGCAATACTGAATTGAAAGTATATGGTACATTAGAACGGAGAGGTGCTTGTAGCCAAGCCTTTGATAATGCGTTAGCACCGTCGGCTTTTAATTTGGGGCTGGGGATAATGATTGAAGCTGTGGAAGAACTATTAAATAAATTTTTTCATGACAATAAAATTATCTTTAGCAATAATGAACTATGTGAACTTAGTGCCAAAAGAAATCTTGATTGGATTCAGCACAAGAAACTTAATGACTTAATAAGTGCTGTGTTGATGATGGCTGAAGCTGGTTTGAAACAGAGGGGCTATGGTGAAGAAAAATATCTCAAAAATGTCGGAAGGTTTTTTTAAAAAGAATAGACTTTTCAGTCTGAAAATTATTTATAAAAGTTGTTAATAATTATGAATTTTATATTGCAGGAAATACATATTAAATGTAGAATAAAATCACGTTAGAGTAAAAAGGAAATTTTATGTAGTGAAGGGGCGTTTATATTGTTTGGGATGTCAATGGATATAGGAGTAGATTTAGGTACGGCTAATGTGCTGGTTTACATAAAGGGTAAAGGGGTTGTCTTAAGAGAACCGTCAGTAGTGGCGATTGATCGAGATTCTAACAAAGTTTTAGCGATTGGTGAAGAAGCCAGAAAAATGTTGGGGCGTACACCGGGCAATATTGTTGCGATAAGACCGCTTCGTGAAGGTGTTATTGCGGATTATGATACTACGGAAAGTATGTTAAGACATTTTATTGAAAAAGTAGCCGGCCGAAGCTTTATTTTCAAACCGCGAATTATGGTTTGTATTCCGTCCGGGGTGACGACGGTTGAAAAAAGAGCAGTATTGGAAGCAGCGGTACAAGCCGGTGCAAGAAAAACATATTTGATTGAAGAACCGTTAGCAGCAGCGTTAGGAGCAGGTCTTGATATATCAGAGCCTTATGGGGCAATGGTGGTTGATATTGGTGGTGGAACAACTGATGTGGCGGTGATTAGCTTAGGCGGAATTGTTGCAAGTGAATCGCTCCGGATTGGTGGCGATAAATTTGATGATGCTATCATGCGTTATGTTAAAAAAGAATATAATATGATGATTGGTGAGCGGACTGCTGAAGAAATCAAAATGAATATTGGTACGGCGATTAGAGGTCGTCGTGAAGGTAGTATGGAAGTTCGAGGTCGCGACTTGCTATCAGGGTTACCAAAAACAGTGAGAATGTCAGCAGTCGAAACCGGCGAAGCTTTAAATGAACCGGTCGAAGCAATTGTTCAATGTGTAAAAGCTGTTCTTGAGACAACTCCGCCAGAACTTGCTGCTGATATTATGGACAGAGGAATTGTTATGACCGGTGGTGGCGCATTATTATATGCGTTAGATGAATTAATTCAAAAAGAAACAGGAATTCCGACGTACTTAGCGGAAGATCCGTTATCTTGTGTAGCCTTAGGCACTGGTAAAGCGTTGGAATCGATTGGAAACTTGGAAGACAGCTTAAGTACTTTGAAATCTAATAGTATTGCTTAAATGAGGCGGGAGGTCTTTTTGTGATAAGAGGACTATATACTGCGACAACCGGAATGATTTCAGAAGCAATTAGAACTGATGTTATTTCCAATAATGTTGCTAATGTTAATACAACCGGTTATAAAAAAGATGAAGCGATTAATAGCGATTTTGCTTCAGTTTTGTTAAAAAGAATAAATGATGGTGAAGTTCAAGAAGTCGGCAAACTAGGGCGAGGAACAGTTGTAGCCGAAGTGGTGGTAAGTCAAAGCCAAGGTGCGGTGCGAAAGACTGATAATGACTTTGATTTAGCAATTGATGGCAAAGGCTTTTTTGTGGTTGATACTCCACAAGGTGAGCGGTACACTAGAAACGGCAGTTTTTTACGCTCGGCTAATGGTGAACTGGTTACCAGTGATGGTTATAAAGTAATGGGTACTGCCGGCGTGATTACGGTGGATGAAAATGCAAAATTCACGGTAAGTCCTACCGGAGAAATTATTGTCGATGATGTCCCAACCGATAATTTAAGATTGGTTGATTTTGCCGAAAATGTTAAATTAGAAAAGGAAGGCAGTACTTTATTTAAAGCGCCGAATGGAGCGACGCCGACCGATAGTACCGCAACAATTGTCCAAGGCAGTATTGAAATGTCTAATGTCAATGTTGTTGGTGAAATGGTTAAGCTGATTACGGCTTATCGTGCCTATGAAACAAATGCTAAGGCTGTGCAAAGTCATGATGCAATGTTAGACAAAGCGGTTAATGAAGTAGGAAAAGTTTAATAGTAAAAAAATTATCCGATGAGTTTTCATCGGATAATTTTGCTTAATTTTTTTTTATAAATGTCGATATAATTAATATAGTTTGAAATTTGGGGAATTATGACCTAGAGCTTTAAAAAATTTTCCATGTTATAGTTTTAATAATAATATAGTGGGGGTTTTAATTATGATGCGTTCATTATGGACGGCTGCGTCCGGGATGTTAGCACAGCAAACAAATATCGATATTATTTCGAATAATATCGCCAATGTCAACACTTCCGGTTTCAAAAAAACCAGAGGTGATTTCCAAGATTTAATGTACCAAAATATGCGTAAAGCCGGTACGACTACTGGTCTTGACAACCAAGTGCCGACTGGTATTAATATTGGTAATGGTGTTAGAATTGCAGCGACGCAGAAACTATATACTCAAGGTAATTTCCAAAGTACTGGTAATATGTTGGATATGGCAATTGAGGGTGAAGGGTTTTATCAAATCAGTATGCCGGATGGAACGATTAATTATACAAGAGATGGTTCGTTTAAACGTGATTCACAAGGGTTGATTGTAACTTCTGATGGTTATCCGTTAGAACCGCAAATTACCATCCCGGAAAATGCTACGGATGTTTCAATTTCTGCTGATGGCAGGGTTGCAGTAACAATTCCAGGACAAACTGAACCACAAGAGATTGGACAAATACAAATTGCGCGTTTTGTTAATCCGGCCGGTCTTGAAAACATTGGCAAAAACTTATTAAAAGAAACAGCTGCTTCGGGAACGCCGGTAGTAAGTGCGCCGGAAGCTGATGGTGCTGGCAGTATCGCTCAGAAATATTTGGAAATGTCCAATGTTCAGATTGTTGAAGAAATGGTTAATATGATTGTTGCGCAAAGAGCTTATGAAACAAACTCTAAAGCCATCACAACTTCTGATAGTATGCTAGAAATTGCAAACGGCTTAAAACGTTAGGGTGAGCTGTTATGTTTAAAAGATTTCTAAGGGTAGCATTGTTTCTTGGTTGTTTGCTGACCACTAATATAAGCTATGCTTCAGGAATTAATATTTTTATTCCGGAACAAGTCTTTGTAAATAAAGCCCAATTAACTTTGGGTGATATTGCCGAGATTATTGGTGCTGATAATGCTAAAGTTGAGACTTTAAAAAAAGTTAATTTAGGTAGTGCACCGTCACCGGGGAGCAGAATGGTTTTAAATAATGAGCTGTTGGGAATGAGAATATCAGCAGCATCTTTAAATTATAATGATGTAACGTGGTATATTCCTGATAATATTACGATTATTGCAAAATCACAAACTATTTCAGGACAAGAATTGTTAGTTACAGCACAAAACTATATAAAAAGTAATATTCCGCAAGCTATAACCGATTATACTATTGAAAATGTTAATTTGCCGCAAGATTTGCTGATTAGAGAGGGAACGGTAACTTTAAAACCGGTACTACCGTATGGTGTAAGATATAATGCACCGACGAATGTGTTTATCAATGTAATGGTTGATGATGTTTTGGTGAAAAAAGTTGAGCTAAGATTTAATGTAAAACGGTATGAACAAGTAGTGGTTTTAACAAACCCCTTAATGCCTAATCAAATAATCACTGGTGCGGACTTAGCGATTGTTAGAATGGATATTAGTAAAATTCCACAAGGCTATATCAATGACATTAATAAAATTATTGGTAAGGTTGTGTTAAGAGTATTAGCGGCAGAAACAGTGCTTAATAACGGTATGCTCTATAATCCAATCATTATTAATAAGGCTAGTACCGTTGAAATTGTATATCAAAACAATGGTATTGAAGTAAGGGCAGTGGGGACAGCACTTCAAGATGGCCGAGAGGGCGAAATGATTAGAGTGCAAAATGAAGTTTCCAAAAAAATAATTTCAGGACTGGTTCTTGATAAAAATACAGTGTTGATAAAAGGTAGGTGACGGTAGTGCGCAATAAAAAGTTCATGGTGGTAGTAATGACGGTAATGGCACTGCTGGTGATGCCAAGTGTTTTTGCGACATCATTATGGGTTGATGACAGTACCGGGTTGAATTTATTTGCAGATCACAAAGCCGGAAAAATCGGTGATAACTTAACTATTATCATCAATGAAACCTCAAAGGCTAGTCGTTCTAGCAATTCTTCCAATAAAAAAGAAGGCTCGGTTGATTTGCAGGCTGGAACAGGGATTTTTGATTTTTTAGCAGCGGCTACAGCGAGTGGCTCTGATAAATCCAGTTCTTCCGGTGCTATCAATAATTCTAATTCGGTTACCGGAACAGTGACTGTTCAAGTTATTGAGGTCAAGCCTAATGGTAATCTTGTTGTTTCAGGAACGCAATCAATAAAACAAAACAAGGATCTTCATCAAATTACGATTACCGGTGTTGTGAGACCTGATGATATTAAACCTGATAATACGGTTTTATCATCATATGTGGCTAATGCTGAAGTTAAATTTGATGGTAAGGGTCCGTTAAATAGTAAACAACGTCAAGGTATTTTAACTCAAGTCTTTAATATTTTATTTTAAAGTGGAGGATTTATGCGTAAGTTTAATATTATTTTTTTAGCAATATTATTAATACTGTGTAGTATGTCTTCTGCTTTAGCACAAGAACAGAGTAGTGCCAGGATTAAAGATATTGCAAAAGTTCAAGGGGTTAGATCAAATCAACTAATTGGCTATGGCTTAGTAGTTGGCTTAGCCGGAACCGGCGATTCTAATAAAAGTTTAGAGACAATACAGTCAATCACCAATATGTTAAAGACTTTTGGGGTTACTGTAAATCAATCTCAATTACAAACGAAAAATGTTGCGGCAGTAATGGTTACGGCACAGCTTCCACCATTTGTTAACAATGGTGATAATATTGATATTACAGTATCTTCAATGGGTGATGCGAAGAGCTTGCAAGGTGGAACATTATTGCAAACTCCGCTAAAAGCTGCTAATGGTTTGGTTTACGCGGTAGGGCAGGGGGCTGTTTCAACCGGTGGCTTTATTGTTGGTAAAAGTGTACAAAAAAACTTTGTGACTGTAGGAACTGTTCCTAATGGCGCAATTGTTGAAAGAACAGTAGAAACTAAATTGGGAAATGGTGGCAGTATTTCATTGTCGCTTAGTAAACCTGACTTTACTACAGCTAATAGAATTGCTACCGCGATAAACTCTCGTTATGGTGCTATTGCCAGATCTACTAATCCGGGAACTGTCGATGTAACAATACCCTTTCAAGAACGTGATAACTTAGTTGGGTTTGTTTCTTCGATCGAAGAGTTATTTATTACGCCGGATAATATTGCTAAAGTAGTTATTAATGAACGTACCGGCACAATTGTAATGGGTAGTAATATTTCTGTTGATAAGGTTGCGATTGCTCAGGGTGGGTTATCCATTAAAATAACAAAAACCCAAGAGGTAAATCAGCCACCACCGTTTTCTGGCGGTGATACGGTCGTAACTCAAAATACTGATGTAAAAGTAGATGAGCCCAAAGCGAATGTTTTAGTGTTGGAGGCAACCGCCAATGTTGGTGATATTGTAACAGCGCTTAATACCGTCGGCGCTACGCCACGGGATATTATCTCCATTTTACAAGCAATGAAGGCTGCTGGAGCCTTGCATGCGGACTTAGAGATTATTTAAAAGCAGGTGTATTTATGCAAATTAATGGAATATCAACATCACCGGGTCTGGCAGGTTCGGTCGAAACTGCCAAAAATAAAGCTAATAGCGATTTTGTCAAGAAAATGGCAGAAGCGACTGGCGATAATAGTAGCCAAAAAAAATTAAAAGGTGCTTGTGTTGAGTTTGAAGCGATGTTTTTAAATCTTATGTATGGTGAAATGCGAAAATCGGTGAATGAGCAAGATGGGTTATTGCCTAAAACACAAGCGGAAAAAATAATGCAGTCAATGTTAGATGAAGAATTGACTAAAAATATGGCTAAAGCCGGTGGCGTTGGTTTAGCAGATGTTCTTTATAAACAACTATCCTTTGAGGAAAGTTCGAAAAAAAATAAAAACACCATTGATACCAGGCTTTAAGCCTGGTATTTTAACTTAAAGGGAGGCGGTAGTTAATGAAAAATTATCATAAAATAATGGCAATATTGTTATCACTACAATTATTGTGGCAGGGGCTGGTACTAGCGGCGCCTTCTTATCAAATCAACAATATTAGATTTAGTCAAACTCCGGCAGCGACAAGGATTGTTTTTGATTGCGATAAAGTTCCAGAATATAAAATCAATATTTTAAATAATGGGTTGAGAATTGTAATATCTTTTAGCAATACCGTAAATTTAAGTAAAATTAAAACAGTAGGACTAAATGATGCTGCGATTAAAACTATTAGTATTACTGAAAGTGGCGGAGAAACTACCGCTATTATTGATTTGAATTATGGTGTTGCCTATAAGGTTAATAGTCTTAAAAATCCGGAAAGATTTTATATTGATATTATCAAGGGATATGAACAAAAGTTGCAAGAAAATATTGCTCCAGGAGTAGAACATAAAACAATTATTAAAAGCAATGAAAAAGGCAATATCACTGCCCATATTATTGATATTGCACCAACAGCAAATTATAAATTGAAGCCGATTTTATCTAATGAAATGATTACTGGTCTAGAGACGGTAAGTTCTATGAGTAGTAGAAACAAAGCGCTGGCGGCCATTAATGCGTCTTATTTTAATAAAAATGGAGAGATTTTAGGATTAACAAAAATCGATGGTAAAATCATTAGTGCGGCTGGTTTAACAAGATCAGCAGTAGGGTTATTGCCTGATAATAAACTTCTGTTTGGACAAATTGATTATAATGGAATGGTTAGGTTGCCTAATGGTAAGATTTTAGCGATAACAGGAATTAATTGTGAACGCGGAGAAAATGGCGTTGTTATTTATAATAAATATTATGATAGCAGCACGAACACTAATGAATTTGGCAAAGAATATATTTTACAAGATAATAAGGTCATTGCGATAAACAATAACAACTCATCATTGCGTGATGGACAGGTCGTTCTATCAGTGCATGGAACGGCAATGGAGCAGTTTAATACTGTTCAAGTAGGCGATATCATCCAAATAAATGAAAGTATTAATGAAGTCTGGAATAAAATCGATAATATTGTAGGGGTAGGCCCGATGCTGATTAAAAATAACAGCATTTATATTTCCAGTAAACAAGAACAGTTTGGTAGTGATGTAGCGGGTGGTAAAGCACCGCGGACGGCAATTGGTTTGACTAAAGATAATCACATTTTGTTGGTGGTGGTTGATGGTCGCCAGAGCCATAGTGCCGGAATGACTTTACTGGAACTGGCATTGTTTATGCAAGAAAACGGTGCAGTGCAGGCTCTTAACTTTGATGGTGGGGGCTCTAGTGAAATGGTTATAAATAATAATATTATCAATAAACCTTCGGATGGTAAAGAACGCAAGGTTACGACAGCATTGGCAATTGTAAAAAAGTAAAATCTTGATATTGTCAAGCAATGATGTATAATTGAATTGGAAGATATTATAAGAAAGGGGTGTTTAATATGCTCCATAAAAAGAGAATTTATATAATGGCAGTGCTATTTATGTTTCTTTTTGGCATATATACAGTACTGGCTGGTAGCTTGTTGGATCAAAAATCAGTTTTAGCAGGAAAAGTAGTAAGCAAAATAAGTGTTGGAGCTTCGGTACAAGAAGGGGCTGAGTTAGTAAAAGTTTCAACTTTAGCGGGCACAGCAACAGCCTCAAGAGCGACAACTGATGGCATAGTCAGAGAAGTTTTGGTAGACGTTGGCGAACAAATTAATAGTGGAACTATTGTAGCGCGAATTGAACCTCAACAAAAATAACGAGAAAGGGTGTTTAATTAGTGCGAATAATAAAAATTTTAGTAATATTACTGGCGATATTTTCAACACAAATTGGCATAACCAATGCGATGAGTATTATGCCAACCAATGAAATTCAGGCTGGAATGGTTGGAGTTGCAAAAACTGTTATTAAGGGAAGTGCAATTGAAGAATTTTCAGTAGAAATTGTTGGTGTGTTAAATGAATCACCAAAAGAAGAAGGCTATATTTTAGCGAAAGTTTCCGGCGCTACTATTGATCAAACCGGTGGTGTCTTACAAGGCATGAGTGGTAGTCCGGTTTATATTAATGGAAAATTGATTGGAGCGATTTCTGGCGGTTGGAAAGATATTGATAATAAACTCTGTATTATTACGCCGATTAGGGAAATGCTTAAACTGTGGAATTTGCCGGATGAAAAAAATATTAGGCAAAGTAATTTATTTAAACTTGATAAGAATGCTGATAAAGTAGCTACTACGACCTTAACCGGAGCAACCTCGTTAAGCGGACCATTGATGGCAAGTGGCTTTACCCCGGCAGGTTTAGAATTATTGAATGAAAAACTAAAACCGTTTGCTATTTCAGCTTATGGTGTTAGCAATAGTGTTGGTGGTAACAATAATAAAAATCAAGCTATAAAGTTGGAAGCTGGTAGTGCGATTGCCAGTGAGATTGTTAGAGGTGATCTTAGTTTAGCCGCTATTGGTACGGTAACTGCAGTCGAGGGTAATAAAGTTTTAGCCTTTGGCCATCCTTTTTTAAGAAGGGGCAATGTTAGCTACTTTATGAGTGCGGCCAATATTATTGGTACTGCCAGTGGCCTTAATAATGGCTTTAAAATTGGTGAACCAGGCTATGCTTGGGGGCTGATTAACCAAGATCGGAATATGGGGATTGCCGGTAAAATTGGACAAATGCCATATATTATCCCACTGAGAGTTCAAGTTTATGACAAAGATTTAGATTTGCAAAAAAATTACTCGGCACAAATTGCTTATGATGAAGAAATAGCACCAGCGGTATCGACCAGTGTTTTGTATAATTTTATTGATAAAACAATTGATCGCAGTGGTCCGGGTAGTGCTAAAATTCAGTTTGAAATTTTAACAAGAGGCATTAAAGATAAAAACAGTGCGATTGTTAGAGAAAATATGTTTTATAATTTACAGGATATTGGACAACTGGCGGTAGCAGAGTTTTTTGATATCATGAATATTATTAGCAATAACAAGTTTAATACTGTTGATATTATTGATGTAAAGGTTAAAGTGGAAATGGAAGGTAATAGAAAAACCGCTACAATTATTGAGGCTAAGCCTGATAAAACTAGCGTTAAACCTGGTGAGACTGTTAACATTGCTGTGAAATTAAAGCCTTATCGCTCTGCTGAAATAACTAAAGTTATTCCTTATAAAATTGATAAAAATCAACCTAAAGGAGTCCTTAATTTAGAAGTTAGGGGCGGAGGGTTAATTCCGTTGCCGGTATTACTACTGAAGCAACAAGGGATTGATCTTGTGACTGAAGAAAACAAGAATAAGACTTTGGAAAAAGTTGTGGCTGACTTTGAAAATTCCGGTCGTAATAATGAAGTGATTATTGATATTTTGCCACCACTGCCGGAGCCTGGTCAAAAACCTAATGAAAAAGTTGTAAAAAAAGTTATTAAAACTGAAAACAAGAAAATTGAACCTAAAGCCACTAATATTAACGATAATAAAGTAAGAGTGTCTACTGACTATATTATTGAAAATGTTGTCGAAACAGCAATTACAATAAATTGATAAATAAAACTACCTTAATTGGTAGTTTTATTTATTTTTTTTAATGGAATAAAAAAGATATTATACAATTAATTTACTATAAAAAATAATAAAAGCAGGTGTTTTCAAAAAAATATTGAATAAAATAATATTAACTTATAGAGAATGGAGTCCGGATAATGAGGCTTTTAGAAGGAATAGGAAGTTTTGTTTTAGAAATTTTAGAGTATATAGGCTCCATCGTCTTGTTATTACTGGAGACTGTCTACCACTTTAAAAAGCGCCCTAATATAAAACACATTTTTCAACAAATGGCACATTTAGGGGCTGATACATTGCCTATTGTTTTATTGACAATTTTATTTACCGGAATGGTTTTAACTTTACAAACGGCGCAGGAGTTTATAAAGTACGGTGCACAATCTTCAGTAGGTGGAGTTGTGGCGATTGCAATGGGGCGTGAGTTGGCGCCGGTGTTGACGGGTGTTGTTACTGCCGGAAGGGTTGGTGCGGCTATTACTGCGGAAATAGGTTCAATGAAGGTTACTGAACAAATTGATGCATTGAAGGTTATGGCTACTAATCCGGTGGCATATTTGGTGGTTCCAAGATTAATTGCCTGTGTGTTAATGTTGCCACTCTTAGTTGTTTTTGCGGACATGATTGGTACTTTTGGTGGTTATTTAGTGGCGACACTTTATGCTGATATAAATTCTTTGACTTATTTTCAGTCAATAAAAGTATTCACGGTAGTCAATGATGTCACTGGCGGTTTGATTAAAGGAGCTGTTTTTGGTGCCATAATTGCTCTCGTAGGTTGTTATAAAGGGCTCACTGCGCCTAATGGAGCGGTAGGGGTTGGTAAAGCAACAACTGGTTCAGTCGTTAATTCAATCATTGCTATTTTTATTTTGAATTATTTTTTATCGTTGATTTTGTATCGCTAGGAGTACTTTTATGATAAAGCTTGTTAACATTAAAATGGAATATGATAAGAAAGTGGTTTTAGATAATATCAATTTAACGGTAGCACCGGGGGAAACTGTGGCCATTATTGGACCTAGTGGCTCTGGCAAAAGTACGTTATTAAGGTTGATGGTAGGGTTGACTAAGCCTTCTGCGGGCGAAATTTGGATAGAAAATGAGGAAATATCACAATATAAAGAAAATGCTTTAAATAAAGTTAGATTAAAAATGGGGATGGTTTTTCAATATTCCGCCTTATTTGATTTCTTATCGGTGGGAGAAAATGTGGCCTTTGGCTTAAGGCAGCATACTAAGCTGTCTAATAAAGAAATTCAAGCAATTGTTAAGGAGAAGTTAAGAGTTGTGGGATTGGTAGGCAAAGAAGATTTTATGCCGAATCAATTGTCAGGTGGAATGAAAAAACGTGTTAGCTTAGCTCGGGCGATTGCTATCAATCCACAAATCATTTTATATGATGAACCGACTGCCGGGTTAGATCCGATTATGTCTGCTAAAATTGATAAAACGATTATGAATACACAAAAAATAATTGGTGGGGTATCTGTTGTTGTTACCCATAATATGGCCAGTGCTTTTGCGATTGCCGATAGAATAATTATGATTTATGAAGGGAAGATTATTGCCGAAGGATCAACGGCGGCGATAAAAGAGTCAGATAATGATATTGTGCAAAAATTTATAGGTGATTATAAAAATATTAAACAACTAGTTCATGAAAATGAGGTGCTGGAGATTGAAGACTGAAGCAAAGGTAGGCGCGATTACAATAGTTGGAATGGCGCTACTAGCATATATGGTTATTTTTCTGGGGGGCTATAGCTTCCATGAAAAGGGTTATGAAATAAATATTATTTTTGATCAGGTTAATGGTTTAAAACCCGGTAATGTTGTGCGGTATGCCGGTATGGAAGTTGGTAAAGTAGTTGAGATTGAAAGCAATAATGGTATTATTACTGTTCATACCAAAATACGACCTCATGTAAAAATGTTTGAGGAATCTTATGTTTCCATTGGTAGTGATGGTTTAATGGGAGAACGATACATTACAATTACTCCACAAGTTAATGCGAAAAATATTTTAGCACCCGGAGCAACTATTAAAGGGCAAGCGCAACAAGGGATGGAAGAGTTAGTGAGCAATGCTAATAGTGCCATTAAAGACTTCCAAAAGCTGATTAACTCTTTAAATGAAATTTTTTCTAATCAGAACTTAAAAACTTCGGTTATAGAGTCGGCGATTAATATTAGAAAAATAACGGAAAATATGAATGTGATGAGTGCGACCTTGGCGCAAATGGCACTAGAAAATAAAGCTGATATTAAAAATATGGTCAATAATCTTAATGAAATGTCTAAGAGCATGATGTCGGCAGCTGGGACGGTTGACAAGATGTTGACGGAATTTGATAATGATGGGCAGACCGCCATTCAGCTTAGAGAAGCTGTTGGTAATTTGCATAGCACGAGTATCAGAGTCGAAAAAATGGCTACTGCCATAGAAGGGGTGGTCACTGATCCGGAAACAGCTGAGAATATCAAACAAACGTTAAAAAATGCCCGCAGTGTTAGCGAAAAAGCTGATAAAATGTTAACTAAGTTTTCTAATATTAAAACGGCTGGCTCAGTAGAGCTGCTTTATAATAAAAGTTCCGAGGATTATCTTACCAATGCTACAATGAAAATCAGTGCCAATGAAAAAGATTTTTTATTAATGGGTGTTAATGATATTGGTGAAGAAAATGAGATGAATTTTCAACTTGGTAAAGGTGACGAAAATTTTGCCGGTAGGGTAGGGTTGATTGATAGTAAAGCGGGATTGGGGATTGATGCCAAGTTGTTTGATAAGTTTACGGTATCGCTAGATGCCTATGACCCTAACGATTATAAATTAAAGCTGAAAACTCAATATCAATTGTCGCCTAATACTTATCTGATCAGTCAAACCAATAATTTAAATAAGTCACAAGAGCAAGAAACATATGTGGGTTTTAAACAAAAATTTTAGTTGAAATATTACCAATTACTTTGGTTGACAGTAATTTTTAGCAGTAATATAATTAAAAATAGACTGAGGTTCGAAAAATAGGGGGTATTTTTGTGAAAAATAGATTTAAAAAAGGCTTAGTTACATTGGTTTTAAGTGGACTGGTAACTTTTAGCGCAGGAACGGCATGGGCTGAGGCTGTTCAATTATCGTTAGAAGAAAGTATTAATATGGCACTTAATAATAATAAAACTATTAAAGTGGCATTAGCAGATAAAGAAGCTGCAACCTGGAAAGTTAATGAAGCAAAGGGTAATAGTAATATTAATATCGCAGCTCGTCATTCTACGGCGCGATATCGTTCTTACAACTCGACTAAAACAGCTTACGGTATTGCTGATTTATACAGTAATAGTATTACCGCTTCACTGCCAATTTATACGGGTGGTAAGATTGAAGGCACTATAAAACAAGCTGAAGTAGGTGCTGAGATTGCCGATTTAGGATTAGTAAATACGGTGCAACAAGTTAAAATGGATGCGACTGTTGGCTACTATAATATTTTACAAGCTAATAATTTAGTGCAAGTAAGTCAGCAATCTGTTGATAGTTTAAATGAGCATTTAAAAAATGTTAAAGCGCAATATAGTGTAGGAACGGTTGCAAAGTCTGATGTTTTAAGATCAGAGGTTGAACTTGCCAATGCTCAGCAAAATCTGATAAAAGCACAAAATAATTTAGAATTAGCTGTTTCCAGCTTTAATAATATTGTGGGGTTACCGCTGGAAACAGAGGTGACAGTTAAAGATGAATTAAAATATCAACAATATGATAAATCGTTGGAAGAAAGCATTGCTTATGCTAAAGAACATCGTCCGGATGGTTTGCAAGCAACTAAATCCATTGATGCGGCCAAAGCAGGAGTTAAGGTGGCGGAAAGTGGCAAATTACCGCAACTATCGTTCCAAGGAACAAGTGGTTGGAGTAATGATGAGTTTCCTGGCACTCATTACTCTACATGGCAGGTCGCTGTAGTGGCTGATATGAATTTGTTTGATGGCAACGTTACTAAAGCTAAAGTAAGACAGGCAGAAGCGAGTCTTACTAAATCGGTAGAGCAAGCTAGCCAAAAGCAGGATATTATCCAATTAGAGGTTAGACAAGCCTATTTAAATATGTTAGAAGCAGAAAAACGTATTACTACAAGTAAAGTGACAGTTGATAAAGGGCAAGAAGATTTTAAAATTGCTCAAGTTCGTTACAGTGCTGGGGTGGGAACTAACTTAGATGTTATTGACTCTCA
>RRZU010767290.1_pt1 | contig 15049 bp, 12 predicted proteins | sample 2165561 | NCBI WGS metagenome assembly RRZU01 (sample SAMN10456909, study PRJNA506462) | wastewater metagenome | isolation source: wastewater sludge | place: USA: Moscow, Idaho
CAAGCAGGTGCAGGCCCTGCCGATGGCGGGCAAGACCTCGCTTCTGGGGGTGCAGACCGAAGAAATCTATCTGGAATTCTCGTCCGTGCGGCTGGCCGCGCTGGGTGTGAACCAGTATCAGGTGATACAGACCCTCGCGGTCCAGAACGCCATCGCGCCCTCGGGCATCGTTCAGGCCGGCCCCGAACAGGTCCTTGTGCGCGTGGGCGGCCAGTTCGGCGATGCGGCGGCCATCGCTGCCGTGAACCTTCGGCTGGGGGATCGCTTCTTCAATATCGGCGACGTGGCCACCGTTCGCCGCGGGTATGAGGATCCGCCCACCGCCCTGTTCCGCTATAATGGCGCGGATGCGATCGGATTGCAGATCGGCATGCGCAATGGCGGCAATATTCTGGAATTCGGCCAACAGGTGGACGCGCTGATGGACCGGGTTGCCCGCGACCTGCCCGTCGGGATCGGCATGGCCAAGGTTGCCGACCAACCCCATGTCGTGGACGAGGCCGTCGGCCATTTCGTCAAGGCACTGGTCGAGGCGGTGGCAATCGTGCTGTTGGTCAGTTTCATCAGCCTTGGCCTGCGCGCCGGCTTTGTGGTGACGCTTACGATTCCGCTGGTTCTGGCGATCACCTTTATCGTCATGGATATCTATGGCATCACGCTGCAACGGATTTCGCTTGGGGCGTTGATCATCGCGCTGGGGCTCTTGGTCGACGACGCGATGATCGCCATCGAGACCATGATTTCGCGCCTTGAACTCGGCGAAAGCCTGGAACGGGCGGCCAGCTATGCCTGGACCTCGATCGCCTTTCCGATGCTTACGGGAACGCTGATCACGGTTGCGGGCTTTATCCCTATCGGGCTGAACAGTTCGGCGGCGGGCGAATTCACCTTTTCGCTCTTTGTGGTCATCGCCGTCTCGCTGATCGCAAGCTGGATCGTCGCGGTGCTGTTCTCGCCGTTGCTGGGCGTCACCCTTTTACCCGCGCGGGTCAAACATCACAGCGGCAATCCGGGCTGGCTGCGCCGCCGCTTTCATCGCGTGCTGCAATGGAGCATGCGCCACAGATGGCTGACCATCGGCATTACCGTGGCTATTTTTACGGCCTCGGTGCTGGGCATGCGTTTCGTCGAACAGCAGTTCTTTCCGACCTCGGACCGGACCGAGATCGTCATCGATATCAACGAACGGGCCAATGCCTCGATCGCCAAGACGAATGCCAGCATCGCCAAGCTTGAGGTCATGCTGGCCGAACAGCCGGATGCCTTGTTCTGGACCAGCTATATCGGTCATGGCGCGCCGCGTTTCGTCCTGTCGATGGAGGTGCTGACCCCCGGCCCCTATATGGGCCAGATGGTGATCCAGACCCCTGATCTGGTGGCGCGCGACCGGCTCAAGGCGCGGATCGTCGAATTCGGTCAGCAGGAACTGGTCGGCACCGATCTTTACGTCAAGAACCTTGAAATCGGGCCGCCGGTCGGCAAGCCGATCCAGTATCGCGTCACCTCGCCCGATCTGGATCAGGCGCGCGACACCGCCCGCGATCTGGCGGCGCTGCTGTCGACCGAGCCACGTCTGCGCGACATCACGCTGGACTGGAACGAACCCGCGCGGATGGTGCGCCTGCATGTCGATCAGGATCAGGCCCGGCAGCTGGGCATATCGAATGCCGATGTCGCAGATTCGCTGGCGGCGACCTTTACCGGCCGGACCATCACCCAGATCCGCGACGATATCTTTCTGATCGACGTGATCGCGCGCGGGGCGGAGCTGGACCGCACCTCGCTGGATTCGATCCAGAACCTGCAACTGGCCACGACGACGGGGACGCCGATCCCGCTGGCGGCGCTGGCCAAGCTGGAATTCGGCACCGAACAGCCGCTGGTGATGCAACGCGACAGCATGCCGACCGTCACGGTCAAGGCCGATATCGCGGGCATTGACCAGCCCGCGACGCTGGTCAATGCGCTGGCCGGAAAGATCGCCGCGTTTCAGGCCGGATTGCCGCAACAGGTCCATATCAGCGTTGGCGGCACGGTCGAGAATTCGACCGAAAGCCAGCAACCGATCGCCGCCGTGGTTCCGGTCATGCTGTTGATCATTGCCGTTCTGGTGATGGTCCAGATGCAAAGCTTCCGCCTGTCCTTTATCGTGCTGGCGACGGCACCGCTGGGGTTGATCGGGGTGGTCGCGGCACTTTTGCCCTTTGGCGTGCCGATGGGGTTCGTGGCCATTCTGGGCATTCTGGCCCTGGGCGGCATTCTGATCCGCAACTCGATCATTCTGGTTCACGAAATTCAGGTCCTGATCGCCAAAGGCCATAGCAAATGGAACGCGGTGTTCGAGGCATCGGACAGCCGCGCGCGGCCGATCCTTTTGACCGCGGCGGCGGCCAGTCTGGCGCTGATCCCGATTTCGCGGCAGGTGTTCTGGGGACCGATGGCCTATGCGATGATGGGCGGCATCATTGCCGGCACATTGATCACGCTGATCTTTGTGCCCGCGCTTTATTGCGCGATCTTTCGCGTCCCCCTGCCCGAAAAGGGCGGGGACAATCCCGGTGACATGCCGCGCGCCGCTGGGGAAGCGTGATCAATCGGCCTCGATCTCGGCCAGAAAGGCAGCGCCAAACCGTTCCAGCCGCGCCGCATCCAGATAGCGCGAAAGCTCACGGGGGCGATCCTCGGCAATGCGGCGCAGGGTCGGGTTTCCGACCGAAAGCGGCTTGCCCGTGCCATCCTCACCGCGCGTAAGGCGCCCCTGCGCCTGTGCCAGACGGTCGAACAGCGCCGCCGCGGGACGCCCGGCAAGGGCCCGGCGCGCCGGGTGCATGGGCGCGACCTCACCCGCGATGACACTCAGAAATGCCTCACCATAGCTTTCGAGCTTTTTCGCCCCAACGCCGTTCACACGCGCCATCTCGTCCAGAGTCTGGGGCCGGGACTGCGCCATTTCGATCAGGGTGCGGTCGGGAAAGATGACATAGGCGGGCACGCGCGCCGCCTCGGCCAAGGCCCGGCGTTTGGCCTTTAGCGCCGAAAGAAGCGGCGCGTCCTCATCGTCGACCTGGGCGCGGATGACGGTGGCGGGGCGCGCGCGTGCCGCCGGATCATGGCGCAGGGTGATGCGAATTTCACCGCGCAGCACCGGATGGGCGGCCAGCGTGATCGCCAGCCCGCCATGGCGTTCGGGATCGGGGCGGATCAGATCGCGGCCCAGCATCTGACGGATCACCACCTGCCATTGCGGCTTGGACAGGTCGCGCCCGACGCCAAAGGTCGGCAATTGATCATGGCCACGCTGGCGGATGCGGTCGGTCATGGTGCCGGTCAGCACGTCGATGATATGGCCGGCGCCAAAGGTCTGGCCGGTGCGCAGCACCGCCGACAGCGCCTTTTGCACCGCCTCGGTCGCGTCGAAGGTTTCCGGCGGCGCATCGCAGGTATCGCAATTGCCGCAGGGGCCGGCCTCTTCGCCGAAATAGCGCAACAGAACCTCGCGCCGGCATCCGGGCGCCTCGGCCAGACCCAGCAGCGCGTTCAGCCGGGCGTGATCGGCGGCCTTGCGTTCGGGGGGCGCCAGACCCTCGTCGATCTGGCTGCGGCGCAGGCGGATATCGTCGGGACCGAAGAGGGTCAGCGTTTCCGCCGGCCCGCCATCGCGACCGCCGCGACCGATTTCCTGATAATAAGCCTCGATGGATTTCGGCAGATCGGCATGCGCGACCCAGCGGATATCGGGCTTGTCGATGCCCATGCCAAAAGCCACGGTCGCCACCACGATCAGCCCGTCTTCGCGTTGAAACCGGGTTTCGACCTGCCGGCGGCTGTCGGCCTCCATCCCGCCATGATAGGCGGTCGCGGCCAGCCCGGAATCGTTCAATGCCTGGGCCAGCGCCTCGGTCTTGGCGCGGGTGCCGCAATAGACGATGCCCGATTGCCCGCGCCGGGCGGCGGCGAAATCCAGAATCTGGCGGCGCGGCCCGTCCTTGGCCTGAAAGGCCAGATGGATATTCGGGCGGTCGAACCCGCGCAGAAAGCTTTGCGGCTGTGCCCCGGCAAAAAGCCGGGCGACGATTTCCTCGCGCGTTTCGGCATCGGCGGTGGCGGTGAATGCCGCAAGCGGCACATCCAGCGCCCGGCGCAATTCCCCGACGCGCAGGTAATCGGGACGGAAATCATGGCCCCATTGGCTGACGCAATGCGCCTCGTCGACGGCGATGCCACGCACGCCGGCACGGCGCAGCATCGGCACCGTCGCCCCCGAAGCCAGCCGCTCGGGCGCCATGTATAAAAGCCGCAGCTCGCGCGCGTTCAGGGCGCGGATCACCTCGGCGTTCTCATCCTCGGAATTGCCGCTGGTCAGTGCGGCGGCGGCCACGCCCGCCTCGGTCAGGGCGCGGACCTGATCCCGCATCAGCGCGATCAGGGGCGAGATCACCACCGTCAGCCCGTCGCGCATCAGCGCCGGCAGCTGATAGCACAGCGATTTTCCGCCCCCGGTCGGCATGATCGCAAGCACATCGCGGCCCGCCGCGACCGCCTCGACGATCTCTTCCTGACCCGGCCGAAAAGCGTCAAAGCCAAAGACCTGCCGCAGAAGGGGGGCGGCCGACATCCTAGAACCCGTGGAACCAGCCGTAATTGTTGATCAGCGCGCGTTGCAGGATGATGATCGCGATAAAGACGATCAGCGGCGCCAGATCCAGCCCGCCGGTATTGGGCAGAATGTTGCGCACCGGCGTATAGATCGGCTCAAGCAGACGGTTGAGACCGTTCCACAGCTGCCAGATCAGCGGCTGGCGCAGGTTGAGCACCTGAAAATTGATAAGCCAGGACATGATGATATGCACGATCATCACGAACCAGACCACGTTGAGTATCAGCATCAATGCGTCGTAGAGCGTACCCATTCCGTCCCCTTCGGCTGTCTGGCGACAGGTAAGCCAGCCCGCCCCGCTGCGCAAGCCACAGCGACACGGTCGCAGCGTCGTGATTGACGCGCGCCGGCCCGCCCGCTAGCCCGAATCCGGTGCTACGGGCTGAAAAGGTTGTTCATGTATCCCTTGCTTCGCTTCGCCAAGGAAATGGTGAAATTCCGCAATGCGCCGCGTCTCGACCTGCTGGCGCCGCATGTGTCGACGCATCGTTGCTGGCCCTGGGATCTGGATCCGTGGATCGAACTGAACAACGGCCGCACGCTGACATTGTATGATCTGGGCCGCCTGCCGATGGCGGTGCGCACCGGCATTGTCGGCACGATGCGGGCCAAGGGATGGGGGATCACCGTCGCCGGCAATTCCGTCCGCTATCGGCGCCGGATCAAGGCGTTCGACCGCTTTACGATGGTGTCGCGCGTGCTGGGCTGGGATGCGCGGTTTCTCTATATGGAACAAAGCATGTGGCGGCGGGGCGAATGCTGCAATCACATGCTTTTGCGCGGCGCGTTCACCTCGGCACAGGGGATCGTGGCGCCGGCCGATCTGGTCGCGGCCGCCGGGCGCGACCCGCAAAGCCCCGAACTGCCCGATTGGGTGCAGGCCTGGATCGCGGCCGACGCGCAACGCCCCTGGCCGCCCGAACTGCCCACCATCCTGCCGGGCGAACGGAACAGCGACTTGCCAGCCTGACCGCGCTGAGGCCTTATGCGCCCAGGTCGGACAAGGGCGGAGAACGACATGGAGCGCAAGCGCATCTGGGGCTGGTGGTTTTTCGACTGGGCCAGCCAGCCTTTTGCGACCCTGCTCACCACCTTTGTCTTTCCGGTCTACTACGCGGGCGTCGCGCGGGGGCATTACACCGCCCAAGGCATGACCCCCGAGGCGGCGGGCGCGGCCGCCCAGGCGCTTTGGGGTTACGGGCTGGCGATCTGCGGGGTGATTATCGCGCTTTTCGCGCCGATCCTGGGCAGCATCGCCGACAGCAGCGGACGGCGGCTGATCTGGATCTGGTTCTTTTCGGTTTTTTATGTCGCCGGCTCATGGGGGCTGTGGTTCCTGATGCCCGATCAGCCCGACCTGCATCTGGCGGTGCTATCGTTCGGGATCGGGCTGATCGGGCTGGAATTTGCCAATATCTTCGTGAATGCGCTCTTGCCCGATCTGGCGCCGCGCGATGAAATCGGCCGCATATCCGGGTCGGGCTTTGCCTTTGGCTATCTGGGCGGTCTGGTTTCGCTGGCGATCATGCTGTTGTTTCTGGCCGAGGGTGCGGAAACCGGGCGCACGCTTTTGGGCATTCCGCCAATTCTGGGCCTTGACCCGCTGCTGCGCGAGGGGACGCGCGCCGCCGGCCCCTTTACCGCGCTGTGGTATCTGCTGTTCATGATCCCCTTTGCGCTTTGGGTGCGCGAAACGCCCGGGCCGCGCGCGCCGCTGCGGCTGGGCGCGGCGATGGCCGATCTGTGGCGCCTGCTGATCAGCCTGCGTCACAGGCGGTCGCTGGGCGCATGGCTTTTGTCGTCGATGTTCCTGCGCGATGCGTTGAACGCGCTTTACGCCTTTGGCGGGATCTTTGCGGGCACCGTGCTGGGCTGGCCGGTGATCTGGGCCGGCGCCTTTGGCATTGTCAGCGCCATCTCGGCCGCGATCGTCAGCTGGATCGGCGGCCGGGCGGATCGGCGCTGGGGGCCCAAGCCGGTCATCATCATCTCTACGCTGGTCCTGACCGCCGTCTGTGTCCTGATCGCGGGGCTTGGCCGGCAACAGGTCTTTGGCCTGCCGCTATCTGCGGAATCCCGCCTGCCGGATGTCCTGTTCTTTCTGTGCGGGGCGTTGATCGGGGGGGCGGGGGGCGCGTTGCAGGCCGCGGCCCGGACCATGATGGTGCGCCACACCACCCCCCAACGCGCGACCGAAGCCTTTGGCCTTTATGCGCTTTCCGGCAAGGCCACGGCCTTTCTCGCGCCCTTGCTGATCGCGGTCGTGACCGATCTGACCGGCAATCCCGGGCTGGGTGTGTCGCCGCTGATCGTGATATTCCTTCTGGCGCTGGTTCTGCTAGGTTGGGTCAAACCAACAGGAGAGGCCCAGCAGTGATCCGCAATTTCCTGACAGCCGCCATTCTGGCTTTGGCCGGGCTGGGCACGGCTTTGCCGGCACAGGCCGATCCGCTGGCCAAGGATGTGTTTGGCGCCACGCCCGGGCCGACCGGCGGCCAGCCCGTCGCCATCGGCTTTTATTCCAAGGGCTGTGTCTCCGGCGCGGTCCAGCTGCCCGAGACCGGGCCGACCTGGCAGGCCATGCGCCTGTCGCGCAAGCGCAACTGGGGCCACCCCGAAATGGTCGGCTTTCTGATCGGTCTGTCGCAGGCCGCGCGTCAGGCCGGCTGGCAGGGCCTCTATATCGGCGATATCAGCCAGCCGCGTGGCGGCCCGATGGTTTCGGGCCATGCCAGTCACCAGATGGGGCTGGACGCCGATATCTGGATGCTGCCGCCGGCAAACCTGCATCTCAGCGCGGCGCAGCGCGAAAAGCTGTCATCGGTTTCGGTGGTGAACCGGGCGGGCACGGCGCTGACCTCGGCCTGGAATCCGGGCCATATGGCGATCATCCGCGCCGCCGCCCGCGATCCGCGGGTCGAGCGGATCTTTGTCGATCCCGTGGTCAAGATCGCGATGTGCGAGATGGAGGGCGGCAACCGCGCCTGGCTGCGCAAGGTGCGGCCGCTGAACAATCACGACTATCATTTCCACGTCAGGCTTGGCTGCCCCGCCGGTTCGGCCTGTCAGCAACAGGACCCGCCCCCCGCCGGGGATGGCTGCGACGAAGCCGCCGAATGGATCAAGAACCGCATCGATCCCAGCCGCGTCAAGCCGGTGCCCCCGGACCCCGACTATCGCCACCCCCGCAGCTTCCGGCTCAGCGAGATGCCCCGGCAATGTCAGGCCGTCGCCACCGCCCGCTAGGGCGGGCCGGGGCGCGGGGCCGGCCGATGCGGTGGACCTGCCGATTGCCCGGCCTTGCCCTTGTCGTCACGCTAAGCTCGGTGCTGGCCGCCTGCGCGGCCGAGCCTGCGCCCCTGGGCGCCCCGCGTCTGGATCACCTGTCGACCTATGTCTGGCAACGGGATGACACCGATTTCGGCGGCTTTTCCGGCATCGAACTCAGCGATGATGGCAGTCGCTTCACCGTCATTTCCGACCGCGCGACGATCCGCTGGGGCGGGGTCCGCCGCGATGCGGGGGGCCGTATCACCGCGCTTGATCCGGTGCAGAGCGCGCGCCTGCACGACCGCAAGGGCAAGCCGCTGAAACCCGATTGGCGCGGCGACAGCGAAGGCTTGGCCATTGGCGCCGATGGCCGGATCTGGATCAGCTTCGAGGGCACGACCCGCATCGCCCGCTATGACCGGCCCGATGGTCCCGCCCACCCGCTGCCGCGACCGGCGGCTTTCGACGACATGCAGCGCAATTCGTCCTTTGAGGCGCTGGCCATCACCGCCGACGGCACGGTTCTGACCCTGCCCGAACGCTCGGGCAAGCTGACGCGGCCATTCCCGGTCTGGCGCTGGCGCGATGGCGTCTGGGACCAACCCTTTTCCATCCCGCGCAGCGGCGATTGGCTGGCGGTCGGGGCCGATATCGGGCCGGATGGCCGCTTTTACCTGTTGGAGCGCGATTTTCGCGGGCTTCTGGGCTTTCGCAGCCGTGTACGGCGGTTCGATCTTTCGGAAACCGGGCTGAGCAATCCGATGACATTGCTCGAATCCTATCCGCTGCAATATGACAACCTTGAAGGCATAACCGTCTGGCAGGACGATCAGGGCATTCGCATAACATTGATTTCAGACGACAATTTCGGCATGTTCCAGCGCACCGAGCTGGTCGAATTCCGACTGAGCGAATGAGCATTTCCACCAGCATCGCGGCACTGGACCGCGCCGTGGACAAGGCGCTTTCAGAACAGCGCATCGTCGGTTGCACGGTCATGCTGTCGGAAAATGGCCGCCCCGTCCATATCCGTAGCGCGGGTCTTGCCGACCGTGAGGCGGGCGTACCGATGCGGTCCGGGACCTGGATGCGCTATGCCTCGATCTCGAAACCCTTCACGACGGTGGCGGCGCTGCGGCTGATGGATATGGGTCGGCTGACGGCGAGGGATCCGGTCACGCGGTGGCTGCCCGATTTCACCCCGGCGATGCCCGACGGGCGGCGGCCGGTCATCACCGTCGATCAGCTGATGTCGCATCTGGCGGGGCTGGACTATCCGTTCAACCAACCGCCGGACGGGCCCTATGCGCGGGCGGGCGTCTCGGACGGAATCGGCGATACCGGCATCACGCTGGCCGAGAATCTGCGCCGCATCGCCTCGGTTCCGCTGGACCGGATGCCAGGCACGCGCTGGCGCTATTCGGTCGCGACCGATGTGCTGGGCGCGGTGATCGAGGCCGCCTGCGACATGCCGCTATCCGATGCCATGGCCCGGCTGGTGACCGATCCGCTGGACATCGAGGCCGGCTTTCACGTCGATGACGCCGCAAATCTGGCCGCGAATTACGCCGACGACGCCCCCCAACCGCGCCGGATGCAAGGGTTGACCCATGTGCCCAACCCCAGACATCCGGGCCAGATCTATTCCTATCTGCCAGAGCGGATCTGCGACCCCACGGCCTTTCCCTCGGGCGGGGGCGGGATGGCGGGAACCGCGCAAGCCGCGCTGACGCTTCTTGAAACGCTGGCCGCCGGCCCGTTTCTCAGCGATGCCATCCGCGCCGAGGCCCATCGCAACCGCATCGCGCAACGTCACCCGATGCGCGGTCCGGGCTGGGGTCACGCCTGGGCCGGGGCCGTGCTGACCGATCCCGTGGCGGCGGGGATCGGGCTGCCGCCGGGATGCTTCAGCTGGGGCGGCATCTATGGGCATAGCTGGATTCTGGATCCCGTTCGCCACCGCTGTGTGGTGGCGCTGACCAATACTGCCGTCGAGGGGATGAACGGCAAATTCGCCGCCAGAATCGCCCATGCGATGGCGGAATGACCGCGAAACCGCATTGACACGGCACAGGGGCCGGACCTATTCCGCCTTGCCCGCTTTGGGCCGAGTCTCCGCCACCTTGTCAAAACGGATCAGGACATGTCCCGCATCGTTCCCGGCGTCATCGCCATGGCCATCATTGTCGTGGCCTCAAACATTCTGGTTCAGTACCAGCTGGGCAAATGGCTGACCTGGGGCGCGCTCAGCTATCCGGTGGCGTTTCTGGTGACCGACATCATGAACCGGGTCTATGGCAGCGCGGCGGCCCGCAAGGTGGTGCTGGCCGGATTCGTGACCGGGGTGCTCTGTTCGCTGGTCGCGGCCGGGCTTGACAAGACCACGCTGCGCATCGCCATCGCCTCGGGCGCGGCCTTCCTTTCGGCACAGCTGATGGATATCGCGTGCTTCAACCAGTTGCGAAAATACAACTGGTGGCTACCACCCCTTGTGGCCAGCATCGTCGGATCGGTGCTGGATACGGCTGTCTTCTTCAGCATCGCCTTTGCCGCCGAACTGACCCCGATCTTTCCCAGTGACGATGTTTTCTGGGCAAATGAACGGCTTCCACTGCTGGGCAGCGGTCCCGCCGCGCCGCTCTGGGTTTCGTTGGCGGCTGCCGACTGGCTGGTCAAACTGGCCATGGCCATCCTGGCGCTGGTTCCTTTCCGTATATTCGTCGGAAATTTGATCCGGCGCCGGACGCAAATTAATTGACTGTTCATCCTTCTATGTCACGCTGAAAGCATACGGCAACACATTGAAAGGAGGTGGTCCAGTGTCGAGAGTGATAGTGGAGAGAGGTGTCGGGACAGTCAGGGGGGCCGTGGCCTGAGGGCAACCCCAAGGGTCGTAAACCCTGGCTGGGACGGTTGGCACCAAACCCTAACCGGACCATCTCCTTAGATCTCGCGAGCCGTTCCTTCGTGGAACGGCTCGTTTCATTTCAGGCGGTTCACAAGCTTTGATTGCACCGCAACGCGTCACGGCCAATCCCCGCGCCGCTTGCCACGCCGGCATGGATATTTGAGTGAAGAAGAAACCGGGCGCCCTGTTTCTTCTTCATTCAAATATCCAGACACAACCTCGGCAAAGCGAAACCCCGCCCCCATTCCGGGAGCGGGGTTCCAACCCATAGAAGAAAGCGGCCTGACGATCAGATGCGCTCGATGGCCAGCGCGATCCCCTGACCGCCGCCGATGCACATGGTGATCAGACCCTTGCGGCCACCGGTCCGCATCAGCTCATACATGGCCTTGACCGTCACGATCGCGCCGGTCGCACCGACCGGATGGCCCAGCGCGATGGCGCCGCCATTCGGATTGACCTTAGCCGGATCAAGGCCCAGGCCCTTGTTCACCGCCAAAGCCTGTGCGGCAAAAGCCTCGTTCGATTCGATCACATCGAAATCCCCGATCTTAAGGCCGGTGCGCTTCAACAGCGCCTCGACCGCGGGAACCGGGCCGATCCCCATCACCTCGGGGCGGACGCCGGCAACCGCATAGCCCAGCACCCGGAACAGGGGCTTTGCGCCCGCGGCCTGCGCCGCATCGGCGCGGGCCAGCACGATGGCCGCGGCACCGTCATTGATGCCCGAGGCATTGCCCGCCGTCACCGATCCGTCCTTCTGGAAGGCCGGGCGCAAACCGGCCAGCTTGTCCAGATCGGTGGCCTTGGGATGTTCATCCGTATCGAAGGCCACGATGCCCTTGCGGGTCTTGATCTCGACCGGGACGATCTGTTCCTTGAAATAGCCCTGGGCAATGGCATTGGCGGCCCGACGCTGGCTTTCCAGCGCGAATTCGTCCTGGGCCTGACGCGAGACGTCATGTTCGCGCGCCACGTTCTCGGCGGTGACGCCCATATGCCCGGTCCCCATCGGACAGGTCAGCGCACCGACCATCATGTCGAGCATCTGCACATCGCCCATCTTGGCGCCAAAGCGCGCCGCAGGCACGGCATAGGGTGCGCGGCTCATCGATTCCGCACCGCCCGCGACCGCGAAATCGGCATCGCCCAGCGCCAGCGACTGCACGGCCGATACGATGGCCTGCGCGCCCGAACCGCAAAGCCGGTTCACGTTCATCGCGGGCGTCGCATTGGGCACACCGGCATCCAGCATCGCCACACGCGACAGATACATGTCGCGCGGCTCGGTGTTCAGGACGTGACCAAAGACCACGTTCCCGATCTTTTCCGGGCCGATTCCCGCACGTTCGATCGCGGCGCGCGTGACCACGGTCGCCAGCTCGATCGGCGGCACCGCCGCCAGGCTGCCGCCAAAGGTTCCGATCGCTGTGCGCGCACCCGACAGGATGACGATTTCAGGTTCCGACATGGGTTCCTCCCCCGGAAGTTTCGATGAGATATGGTGCTATCAGATAGACATCGAATCGCGCGCGAGAAAGCCCCGCATGAAAACGACCCTACGGCACTGCAAAGGAACCCGCCAATGACAGAGGACCCCAGGCTCAGCCTGCGGCTGCATTTCGACAGCGGCATGACCTTTGGCCGGGGCAAGGCCGACCTGTTGCAGGCCGTCGACGAGGAAGGATCCATTTCCGCCGCCGGCCGGCGCATGGGAATGAGCTATCGCCGCGCCTGGTCGCTGGTCGAGGAAATGAACGGACATTTTGCCACGGCATTGGTCGATAGCAGCCGCGGCGGCGCCCGGGGCGGCGGGGCGGCATTGACCGAGGCGGGCCGGCAGGTGCTGGCCGATTACCGTGCGCTTGAATCGCTTTTGCGCGAAGAGGGCGCGCAACGGTTACAGCGCCTGCGGGCGGCCCAGCGTTATGCCCAGCCGTAAATAACGCTTGCCTTGCAAGCCGGCGGCTGGTTATGTCCACGCGGATATAACGAAGGATCTGCACGATGCGCCTGCCCCTTGTCGCCGCCGCTCTGATTGCCTTGGCACCCGCCGCACAAGCCGATGAAATCACGATCTTTGCCGCCGCAAGCCTGAAGACCGCACTGGATGAAATCGCTGCCGACTGGCAGGGCAAGCATGGTGATCAGGTGGTGATTTCCTATGCCGGCAGTTCTCAGCTGGCCAAGCAGATCCAGCAGGGCGCGCCGGCGGATCTGTTCATTTCGGCCTCGACCGGCTGGATGGATGCGGTGCAGGACAGCGGCAGCATCGACCCCGCCACGCGCCGCGACCTGTTGGGCAATACGCTGGTTCTGGTCGGGACCGGCAATCCGGCCGAGGCCCCGATCGCCGATCTGCCCAAGCTTTTGGGCGACGCCAAGCTGGCCATGGCGCTGGTCGATTCGGTTCCCGCCGGCCAATATGGCAAAGAGGCGCTGACCTCGCTGAAGCTCTGGGACAAGGTTGAGCCCCAGGTCGCGCAGGCCGACAATGTCCGCGCCGCGCTAAAGCTGGTCGCGACCGGCGAGGCCCCGCTGGGCATCGTCTATGGCAGCGATGCGGTGGCCGAGCCGGGCGTCAGCGTGGTCGCGACCTTCCCCGAGGACAGTCACAAGCCGATCACCTATCCGGCCGCCGTGACCAAGACTGCCGACACCCCGCAAGCGGCCGTCTTCCTTGACAGCCTGTCGCAGGAACCGGCAAAGTCCATCTTTGAAATGCAGGGCTTTACCGTCAAACAATGACCTTCGGCGACTGGCTTGGCCCACAGGAATGGCAGGCGGTCGGCCTGTCCCTGCGGGTGGCGGGCGTGGCCATGCTGGCCAGCCTGCCGCTGGCCGTTGCTGTGGCCTGGCTTCTGGCGCGGCGGCGTTTTCCGGGGCATGGGCTGTTGAGCGGGATCGTGCATCTTCCGCTGGTGCTGCCGCCGGTTGTCACGGGCTATCTGCTTTTGCTGACATTTGGCACGCAGGGGCCCATTGGCGGGCTGTTGCAGCCTCTGGGCATCACCTTTGCCTTTCGCTGGACCGGGGCCGCGCTGGCGGCCGGGGTCATGGCATTTCCGTTGATGGTGCGCGCGATCCGGCTGGGATTTGAGGCCGTGGACCCAAGGCTGGAACAGGCGGCCGCGACGCTGGGCGCGCCGCGCATCTGGATCTTTCTGACCGTGACGCTGCCCCTGATCCTGCCGGCGATTTTGGCCGGGGCGACGCTGGGCTTTGCCAAGGCCATGGGCGAATTCGGCGCCACGATCACATTCGTTTCGAACATCCCCGGCCAGACCCAGACCCTGCCCTCGGCCATCTATGCGCTGTTGCAGGTCCCCGAGGGCGAGGCACAGGCGATGCGGCTGGTGCTGGTTTCGGCCGTCATCGCCATCGGGGCGGTGCTGGCATCCGAATGGCTGGCCCGGCGGATGCAGGGGCGGCGCTGATGCTTGAGGTTGCGTTTCGCCACGATTTTCCCGACCGGGCGCTGGATGTGGCGTTTCAGGCGCCGGGTGGGGTGACGGCGCTGTTCGGACCCTCGGGTTGCGGCAAGACCACGACGATCAATGTCATCGCCGGTCTGATGCGGCCGCAACAGGGGCGGGTCGCGCTGGACGAAAGGGTGCTCTTCGATGCAGCGACCAACCTGCCGCCTCAGGCACGGCGCATCGGCTATGTCTTTCAGGACGCGCGGCTTTTCCCGCATATGACGGTCGGCGCGAACCTGCGTTACCCGTCACGGTGGCGGCCGGGGGCGGCGCGCGATTTCGACCGCATCGTGGATATGCTGGCGCTGGGGCCGCTTTTGGACCGCCGCCCCGCCACCCTGTCGGGGGGCGAGCGTCAGCGCACGGCCATAGGCCGCGCATTGTTGTCGGACCCCGCGCTTTTGGTCATGGACGAACCGCTGGCCGCGCTGGACGAGGCTCGCAAGGCCGAGATCATGCCCTGGCTGGAACGTCTGCGCGACGAAATCCGCCTGCCGATCCTGTATGTCAGCCATTCCGTCCCCGAGGTGCTGCGGCTGGCCAATACGCTGGTGCTGATGCAGGCGGGCCGCGTCCTCCATGCCGGGCCGCTGACCGGCGTGCTGGCCGATCCCGATCTGGCGCCGCATCTTGGCGCGCGCGAGGCCGGCGCTCTGATCCGCGCCCGCATTCTGGGGGCCGAATCCGACGGGCTGATCCGCGCGGCGACCGGGGGCGGCGAGTTCCTTTTGCCGC
>RRZU010287300.1_pt1 | contig 15048 bp, 11 predicted proteins | sample 2165561 | NCBI WGS metagenome assembly RRZU01 (sample SAMN10456909, study PRJNA506462) | wastewater metagenome | isolation source: wastewater sludge | place: USA: Moscow, Idaho
CATGACGGGTCACAGGGGGGCCGCACGCCCCCTAGAAACTCGACCCCGGCTGCTGCAGGAACGCCAGTTCCTCCGCGCTGGAGGTGCGGCCGAGAATGGCGTTGCGGTGCGGATAGCGGCCGAAGCGGTCGATGATGGCCTTGTGCTGCAGTTCGGCCTGGTGATTGGCCTGCGGCGCCTGCGTGCGGAACAGCCGCTCGGCGTCCTGGTGGATGCGGGCCGATTCGCTGTGCATGTAGGGCATGTACAGGAAGGCGCGGCGCTCGACGGGCAGCGCCCGGTCCGCGCCGGCGCGCACCGCCTCCTGCGCCAGGGCCAGTGCCATCGGGTCGCAGGCGAAGGCCAGCGGCGTGCCGCGGTGGATGTTCCGGGAGAACTGGTCGAGCACGATGATCTCGGCCAGCCGCCCGTCCGGCTGATCGCGCCACGCGGCCAGCTCGCCCGCGTGCGCGGCCTGATGCAGCGCGCCGAACTGCGTGCGGATGCGCTCGTCCAGCGCGGCGTCGACGCGCCACCACTGTGCGGGCTGCAGTTCCTCGAACCAGAACGACAGAATGGTGCTGTGCATGGCGGGCCCGTTCCTAGCGTTTCTTGCGGTGAGCCGATTTTGCCGTCAGGCCCATGGCCTGGGTCCAGAACGAGAAGAGACTGCTGCCGGCCTGGGCCGCGGCCGCGCTGGCGTTCCGCCGGGCCTGACGGGTCGCCTGCCCCCGCGCGGTGTTTGCCACGCTGTTGGCGGCGCTGAGCCACATGCTCATGAACGGGTTCTTCTTCAGCCAGGGATTGGACATGGCAGGTTCCTCGTGCGGGCCGCGTGACGACCTCGGGTTGACGATCTCTCGGGCGCACCTCGGGTGCGTCGCCCAAGTCTCGCTTCGCCGAGGTGTCGGCGCGATCGGCGGGCGTCCGGTTCGCGCGTAGGCCGGAACGCTATGGGCTGGCTGGGGCGCGATCCATCAGCACGAACGACGCGCCCGCCGACGCCATTGCGCCCAGCCTCAGGCCCATCCACGCCCCGCGCTACGACAGCCGCAGCCGCTTTAGCGAGGTTTTCTGCGATCAGTAGTGATTGATTTTCTGGTGGTTGGCTAATTCTGACTGGTGTTTCGCATGATTTCATGCATTCTGGATGCTTCGTAATGGCGAGCGATCATGTTGGCTAATGCACTTTTACTTTGTCGTTTTGAGGATGTCAATCCAAGCTGGGTAGCCAAATCTGATAGCTGGGCTGCAGTGAGAGATGCTTTTTCGGATAACAAAAATTCTTCTATATCTCTGGGGTGCATTAATGCGATCTGCCCTTCAATTTCTTTTGGTATTTTTCTTTTTGGGTGGGTAATATCTTTTTTTTGTGTTGCAATTTTTGGAATAATTGGTTGTAAGTGTGATTCTATTTGGTTTAATTGAATATTTGGAAGTTGTCGAAGTAGTCTTGACAGTAGTTCAAGGCTGTGTGCGAGTTCGTGAGTCTTCATGATGTTAATTAGATAATTCTTGTTAAAAACTCATCGACGACTCTTTCCATATATTTGGCTTGCTTTTCTGCATTATCTTGTGAGCGTGGCAAGTCGCCAAAAGCGAATACAGGGAGATTGGCTTGGGCTGCCGCAGACATTCCATCTCCATCAGTTATATAGCTTTGGAAGATTGCGGTTGAACCGAGCTGACTGGTAGTTGAGTTTATAATCTGCCGGTGACCTTCTTTGGGTCCCCCGGCGTATTCGTCAACCATATTAAATATTATTCCTCCAAACTTTGTGCTGGCGTATATGCCGGGTAGGCCTGCATATGCCCACATTGATGCGTAGTCATTATTAAATTGGTCCATGTATTTTGTAATTTGTGTTATCCCGACTGTTGATAAAAAGTCGGGTATTGCAGGAACTACATAGTAGTCGCTCGCAAAGAATGCATTCTGCGTTACTAGATTGACGTTTGGGGGGCAGTCTATGAGTACGTAGTCATAGTTGCTGCCTATGTCATTAATAATGTTTTTTATTACGGCTAGTTTTTCAATTTCAAAACGAGTTTCTTCACGATGATCTTGCCCTGATCTTTTTTCTCGCGCAAGCTTCATGTCGAGAAGCGTAAGCTCTTGGTGGGAAAGTATTATATCTACTTGAGTATATATTTTTCCGGCGCCTGAGCGAACCTTTTTCTTTAATATTACATCGGAGGCATTTGTTTTTACTCTTTCAAAGTAGGAGTCGAATACTGTTTTGAGGGTTGCGCCCGATTTTGTGTAGACGTGTTTGATGTAAGAAGATATTCCGATCGCTAAAAAAGATAGGTTGCATTGCGCATCTAGGTCTATAAGTAATACACGTTTTTTGTGGCGTGCTGCCAAGCCTGCTGCCAAGTGAAGTGTGAGTGAGGTCTTTCCTACTCCACCTTTCCAATTGATCATACTTACTACGATAGACATATTTACCTTTGGTTGTGGTATTTTGGTTTGGTCGGCGTTTGTATTAATAATTTATAGGGCTATTTTATAATGCTTTATGTTTTGAGTTTTCTTTGGTAATGTATTTTGTGATGGCTTATTTTTATTATTAAATTGGCGACTATCTGTATGACATGAGTCCGATGTTTCTTTGTAAATCAAGGGCTTGCAAATTTTACGGAATAATGCTTTTGATTGCTGGTTTAATAAAATAGTGTTGATGCATCTAATTTTTGCGATTTTATCTGACCTCGGCAACCGTTCCGGGCGTGAATATTTCTCAGAGCCGCCGATGTTCCAGCGCCGGCAGCCGGGTGCGAATCTCGGCGGTGCGCTGCTCGTCCAGCGTGGCGACGACGATGCCTTCGCCCTCGGGGAGTTCGGCGACGATCTGGCCCCAGGGGTCGACGATCATCGAGTGGCCCCAGGTGCGGCGGCCGTTCTCGTGCTGGCCGCCCTGCGCGCTGGCCAGCAGCCAGCACTGGTTTTCCACCGCGCGGGCGCGCAGCAGCAGTTCCCAGTGCGCCTGGCCGGTGGGCCAGGTGAAGGCGGCGGTGACCACCATCAGGCTGCACGGCGGGCTGGCGAGCTGGCGGTACAGTTCGGGGAAGCGCAGGTCGTAGCAGATGGTGATGCCGGTGCGGTGCGCGCGGCCGTCGCGCGCGGTGATGTCCAGCGCCAGCGGGGCATGGCCGGCGCGCAGCGTCGCGGCCTCGTCGTGGCGGCGCTCGCCGTCGTCGAAGCGGAACAGATGGATCTTGTCGTAGCGCCCGGCGCGCCGGCCCTCGGGATCAAAGACCAGCGTGGTGTTGGTGGCGTGATCGGCGTCGCCCGGCACCGCCAGCGGCAGCGAGCCCGCCACCAGCCAGACCCGGTGGCGCGCCGCGATCTGCGCCAGCCGGCGCTGGATCGGCCCGTCGCCGTCGGGCTCGGCGATGGCCAGCTTGTCGCGGTCGCGCAGGCCCATCAGGCAGAAGTATTCCGGCAGCGCCACCAGCTCGGCGCCCTGCGCGGCGGCCTCGGCCACCCGCGCCTCGGCGCGGTCGAGGTTCTCGTCCGGGCGCGGGCCCGAGACCATCTGGACGGCGGCGATCTTCATGCTCATGGCGTGCGTGGCTCCTGCGGCGAAGAAGAGGACGACGAAGACGACGACGACGGCGGGGGCGCGGCGCCCTGGTCGGGACGCGGGCGCGCGCCGGTGCTGCGGTCGACGCTGGTCACGTCCGGCGTGTCCCAGCGTCCGGTGATGCGGAACTCGCGGGTGGCGGCGTCGGCCAGCGGGCCCTGCAGCACCATCTGCGTCAGCAGCGTGCCCAGGCCGACGGCCGGATTGATCACCGCATAGGCCAGCGAGGCCGCGCCGGCGTTGAGGTCGGGCACCACCCAGACATGCAGATCCTGCGTTTCCTGCGCCAGACTGGTGCTGCCCTCGGTCAGGATCATCGCCTGCAGTCCGCGGATGCGCAGGTTGCGGGTGCTGGCCTGGCCCTGGCGAATGGCGATGTCGCCGTCGATGCGGTCGAAGCCGAAGCCGCTCTGGAACAGGTCGCGGAAGTCGAGCAGGAAGCGCCGCGGCAGCGACTGCAGGCTCAGCACGCCCAGCAGCCGCCCGGCGCCCGGATCGGCCTGCGGAAAGCGCCCCTGGTCCAGATCCAGCCGCAGATGGCCGCCGAGCCGTGCGGTGGCGTAGTCGGTCGGCGTGCCGGGCCACTGGATCTGGCCGCCGAGGTGGCCGCGTCCGCCCTGCATCTGCCCCGGCCAGCCCAGCGCGTCGAGCAGCGCGCCGCCGTCGATCAGGTCCAGGCGGAAGGTCAGCCGGGTCTGGCCGGTCGGGTCGCCGGTGGCCACCGGCGCGGTGCCGGGCAGCCACAGCCCGACCGCCTCCAGACGCGCCTCGGGCCGCAGCAGGGCCAGGCGGTCGATCAGCCAGCCGCCGCTGGCGCGCGGGCCGGCGCGCAGCTCCAGCCGCCCCAGCGGCTTGCCGGCGAACTCGACCGCATCGGCCTGCAGGTCGATCTGCGGCAGGCGCTGCGCGGTGCCGGTCGTGCCGGTGGCGTCGGCGCCGGGCGAGGCGGGCGCCACCGGCTCGGCACCGGCTTCGGTGTGCGGCGTCAGCATCAGCCGCGACAGCCGCGCGCGCAGCGCGGCCGGGCGCTGGCGGGCGGGTGCGGCGGCGGTGTATTCGGCCTCGCCGTCGAGCTGATCGGCCTGCATGCGCATCAGCCAGCGGTCGCTGCGGGTGGCGTCGCGCTGCAGCTGGGCCTCGACCCGGTCGAAGCGTCGCCCGCCCAGCGTCAGCCGCTCGGTGCGCAGCTGGATGCGGCCGGGCAGGGGGCCGGGATCGATGCTGCTGGCGTTGCCGGCGTTGGTGGCGTTGCTGGAGGCGGCCGGCGCTGCCGCGCCTGCGCGCCAGTCGGCCGGGGCCTCGTGATGCAGCCACTGCTGCCAGCGGTCGAGCGACAGCGCCGGCAGCGCCACCAGCGCATCGACGCCGCGCGCCGGCCAGGCGCGGGGATCCTGGCCCTCGACGGTGGCCTCGCCCAGCGCGATGCGGCCGCGTCGCACCGCGCCACTGCCGTCGGCCTGGGCGTCGCGCAGATAGCCGACCTGCAGCAGCGGCCGGGCCACGCTGCCGGCCTCGACGCGCAGCAGCTCGGCGCCATCGGGCGCCGGCTCCAGCCTCACCCGCAGCGGCAGCGCCTGCGCGGCCGGCTTGGCCAGCGGCGCCGGCAGCGGCGAGCGCACCCCGACCAGATCGCTGTCGATCGCCAGCCGGGTGCCCAGCCGGCCCAGGCCCAGCTCGATGCGGTAGTCGGCCTCGCCGTCGAAGGGCTGCAGCAGCGAGCGCAGCACCGCCGGCTCGTCGAGCGCGCGCAGGCCCTCCAGGCTGGCACGGCCCTGGCCGCTCAGCCGCACCTGGCCGTCATCGCCCAGCCGGCCGGCGAACTGCAGCGGCCCGCCGGCCACCTGCGCCCGGGCCTCGAGCACCCTGAAATCGCGCTCGCTGAACTCCAGCCGGCCGTCCAGCCCGGTCAGCTCCGGCGTGTCCGGCCGCATGCGCAGCCGCGCCTGCTGCAGCTCGACCCGGCCGCGCACGGTGGTGCGTTCGGCCTCCAGCACCGGAATGGCCAGATCCAGCGCCAGCCGGCTCTCGCCCTCGGCGCGCACCGGGGTGAACAGATGGTCCAGCCAGCCGTCGATCGGGCTGTCGACCAGATAGCTCAGCATGTCGGCGGCCGGGCCGCGGCCCTGGCCGGAGAGCTTCAGCACCGGGTCGTGCACGAAGTCGGCGATGCCGCCCTCGACGCCCTCGAGCTGGAAGCGGCCGCTGCCGGTCTGGCCCAGCCGGCCGCGGGTGTCCTCCAGCGTCAGCCGGTTGCCGTCGATGCGCAGCCGCCCCGACACCTCGGAGAACAGCGGCCAGCGGCTGCCCGGCGCGGCATCGAAGCCGACCTGCTCGAAGCGGCCCTCGATCAGGAACTGCCCGGGCTCGTCGCGGCCGGTGTAGGGAAAGTCCAGCACCGCGCCGCGCACCCGCGAGCGCACCTCGCGGGCCTGGCCCTCGCGCAGCGCGCTGGCCAGGTAATGCCGGGTCGAGGCGCCGATGCCCAGCGGCAGGTAGCGGTGCACCCGCTCGGCGCGCAGCGTGTCGACCCGGGCCTCCAGGTCCAGATGGCCGGGCAGCCAGCCGTCGCGGCCGAAGCGCTCGCCGCCGGGCGGGCCGCTCTTCCAGCGGCCGGAGAACTCGCCCTGGCCGTCGGCGGTGGCGAAACGCGCCTGGCGCACCTCGACCGAGATGGCCGGGCGGGCCTGCGGCTGGCTGCGCTGCAGCGTCCAGCGCACCTCGGCCTGCAGCCGCTGCACCGGCACCCGGGGCTCCTCGAAGACGCCGGGAAACTCGAGCGCGCCGTCGCGGCCCATGCGCACGCCGGCGCGGCCGCCGCGCTCGGTGGCCTCGAAGTCGACCCGCGCGCCGTGCAGGCCGGGGCGGCCGGGCGTGGCGGTGCGCTCGAGCTGCGCGGTGGCCGGCTCGGCGCTCAGGCCGAGCTGCTCGGCCTGGCCGCGGGCGCGCCAGCGTGTCGGCAGTTCGGCCTCGCCGCTCCAGTCGTAGCGCAGCTGGTGCACCCGGCCGCTCGGGCGGGTCTCGGCCAGCAGGCGGCGCATCGGCCCGCCCAGCGGCATGGCCTCGGCCGAGCGCGCCAGCAGCGCCAGATCCAGCCGCGAGGCCGCGAAGGTGCCGCCCTGCCACGCGCCGGGCCGGCCCTCGAGCGTCAGCGTCAGATCGGTGTCGGGCCAGTGCGCGGCCTCGCGGCCCTGGCCGTCGGCCGGCAGCTCGAAGGACAGGCCGCGGGCGCGGATGCGGCTGCCGTCCTCGCCGCGCTCCAGCTCCAGCCGCCCGGCGATGCGGTGCAGCGTCAGCGGCGGCAGCGCCTGGGCCAGCCGCAGCGCCACCGCCTCCAGGCGCAGGTCCAGCCCGGCCTGCGCCAGGCCGCCTTCCTGCACCGTCAGCCGGCTGCCGAGCTGGCCGCGTCCCTCCATCAGGTCGAAGGGCAGGTCGATGTGGCGGCGCAGCCGGCCCACGTCCACATGCGGCCAGTCGGCGCGGATCTCGCCCGACCAGCGCCGCCAGTCGCCCGGCGCCAGCCAGCGCGAGGCCGACAGCAGCGGCCCGGCCAGATCGGCGCTCAGCGTGAAGCGATCCCCCCAGCCTGCGGGGGGCGTGGCCTGCAGCCGCGCGACATGGCGGCCCAGGCGGTTGCCCAGCTCGATGTCGACATCGCCCAGCTCCAGCAGCCCGGCCTGCGGGCGCAGCGCATCCTGCCAGCGCAGCCGCGCGTCCTGCAGCCGGATGTCGGGCTGGCTGAAGAGCCAGTCGGCCAGCGCGCTGCTGCCGTCGTCCGCGTCGCGCCGGTCGTCCGCCGGCGCGATCGGCAGTCCGGCGAGCAGGATGCGGCCCTGCGCGTCGCGCTGCATGTCGAGCACCAGCGTCTGCAGCACGATCCGGTCCATGCGCGGCGCCCAGCCGCGCTGCGGCAGCGGAATCAGCGAGCCGGGCGTGATGCGCAGCTCGGCGCGGCCCAGCTGCAGCGCGGCGCGGCCCTGCGGGTCGAGCAGCTGCACGCCGTCGAGCCGCAGCGTCGGCGCCCAGAGGTCCCCCAGCACCTCGATGTGCGTGATCTGCACTTTCATGCCGATCGCCTGCGAGGCCCATTGCGCCAGTCGAGGTCGCCAGAGGTCGGCGCGCGGCAGAATCCCCCATTGCAAGGTCAGCCATGCCGCAAGCACGATGATGCCCAGGCCTGCTGCCGTGCCGACCAGCCCGCGCAGCAGGCGAGGCATCCTGCCTGTCGAGGCGGATCCGGAGGTGTCGGCAGTCGGGATCGGATCGGCGAGCGCGTCGGGCGATCGGGGAGGGGCAGACATGAACGCAGCGAGCAGCACAGGCGCCGGCAGGATGGAAGCAGAGAAGCTAGCACAGACCCGAATGAATTCGATCGATACCCTTCCGCAGGCGCAAGATCCGACGCCGACCCTCGCGGCCCGCGCGGACCACAGCCGCTATGTGCAGCGCGTGCGCCGCGTTCGCGGCGATTCCCTGGCCTGGCTGCCCCCGGGCGAGCCGGTGCGCGAGACGATGGAGGCCGCGCTGCAGACGGTGCTGGCGCAGGGCCGCCCGCTGGCCTCGGCGCTGCGCATCGTGCGCCAGCTGGTGATGGAGCGCCTGGTGGTGCTCGATGTCGAGCAGCAGGCCTCGGTCGAGACCGTCACCCGCGCGATGACCGAGCTGGCCGAGGTGACGCTGGAGGCCGCGCTGGCCTTCGCCCGCGCCGAGCAGGACGAGCGCCACGGCGCGCCGCGCACCGCCACCGGCGCGCCGATCGACTTCTGGATCATCGGCATGGGCAAGCTGGGCGCCCGCGAGCTCAATGTCTCCTCCGACATCGACCTGATCTATGTCTACGAGGAAGACGGCGCCACCGCCGGCCGGGCCGACGGTGCAGGCGTCATCTCGGCGCACGAGTACTTCTCGCAGGTCGCGCGCACGCTGCGTGCGCTGATCGGCGACCTGACCGACGACGGCTTCGTCTTCCGCGTCGATCTGGCGCTGCGCCCGAACGGCAACTCCGGCCCGCCGGTGGTCAGCCTGGCGATGCTGGAGGAGTATTTCCTGGTGCAGGGCCGCGAGTGGGAGCGCTTCGCCTGGCTGAAGAGCCGGGTGGTGGCGCCGCGCGAGGCGATCACCTCCGGGCGGGCGCGCGCGCTGCGCGATGTGGTCACGCCCTTCGTCTACCGCCGCTATCTGGACTACGGCGTCTTCGAGGGCCTGCGCCAGCTGCACCAGAAGATCCGCGACGAGGCGATGCGCCGCGCCGCCGGCCGGCCCGAGCGCGCCAACGACGTGAAGCTCTCGCGCGGCGGCATCCGCGAGATCGAGTTCATCGTGCAGCTGCTGCAGGTGGTGCGCGGCGGCCAGTTCCCCGAGATCCGCACCCGCCCGACGCTGAAGGCGCTGCAGCGCCTGGCCGGGGTCGGCCTGATCCCGCAGGACACCGCCGACCGGCTGGCCGCGGCCTATACCTTCCTGCGCCAGGTCGAGCACCGCATCCAGTATCTGGATGACCAGCAGACACATCTGTTGCCGACGGTCGACGCCGATCTGCGCTGGATTGCCGCCTCGATGCGGCTGGACTGCAACGCCGAGGCCTGCGATCTGCTCGACGCGCTGTGCGCGCACCGCGAGCTGGTGGCCACCGAGTTCGATGCGCTGCTGCACGAGGGGCGCAGCACGCCGCCCCGGCCGGGCAGCAGCGGCGGCACCTGCCGCGGCTGCTCCGGCCCGCCGCCGACGCTCGACAGCCCGGTGCTGGTCGACGGCCTGTCGCCGGAGCTGGCGGCGCGGCTGAAGCTGCTGGTCGATTCGCCCCGGGTGGCGCTGCTGCGCGACGAGGGCCGGGCGCGGCTGGCGAAGCTGCTGATGCGCGCGCGCCGCCTCAGCCGCGACATGCCTGGCATCGGCGACACCGCGCTGCTGCGCTTCATCGACTGGATCGAGCCGCTGCTGCGCCGCGACAGCTATCTGGCCTTGCTGGCCGAGCGCGGCGAGGTGCTGGGCCGGCTGCTGCGTCTGCTGGGCCTGGCGCGCTGGCCGATGCGCTACCTGATGCTGCATCCGGGCGTCATCGACGAGCTGGCCGATGCACGGCTGCTGGGCGAGCGCTTCGAGCCGGGCGCGCTGTCGCGCGATCTGGAGGCCCGCCACCAGGCCTGGGTGCGCTCCGGCGAGGCCGACGAGGGCGAGCTGCTCGACACCCTGCGCCGCGCGCACCACGCCGAGACCTTCCGCACGCTGGTGCGCGACGTCGAGAGCGAGATCAGCGTCGAGCAGGTCGCCGACGACCTCTCGGCGCTGGCCGACGCGATGCTCGACCTGACGCTGTCCTGGGCCTGGCGCCATCTGCGCCAGCGCCACCGCGAGCAGCCGCGCTTCGCGGTCATCGCCTACGGCAAGCTCGGCGGCAAGGAGCTGGGCTACGGCAGCGATCTCGACATCGTCTTTCTCTACGACGACGACGACGAGCGCGCGCCCGAGGTCTATGCGGCCTTCGCGCGCAAGGTCATCACCTGGCTGTCGCTGCGCACCGCCGCCGGCGCGCTCTACGAGATCGACACCGCGCTGCGGCCGAACGGCAACTCCGGCCTGCTGGTCACCTCGATCGAGGCCTTCGCGCGCTACCAGCAGGGGCGCGGCAGCAACACCGCCTGGACCTGGGAGCATCAGGCCATCACCCGGGCGCGCTGGTGCGCGGGCGATGCCAGCCTGGCGTCTCGCTTCGAGGAAGTGCGCCGCGCGGTGCTGACCGCGCCGCGCGACCAGGATGCGCTGCGCCGCGAGATCGCCACCATGCGCGAGCGGGTGCGCGAGGCCCATCCGGTGCGCCCGACCCGCTTCGACCTGAAGCACGGCCGCGGCGGCATGATGGACATCGAGTTCGCGGTGCAGTGGCTGGTGCTGGCGCACAGCGCCGCGCATCCCGAGCTGCAGGACGATGTCGGCAACATCGCGCTGCTGCAGCGGGCCGAGCGGGCCGCGCTGCTGCCGGCCGGCGTGGGCCTGGCGGCGGCCGATGCCTACCGCGAGCTGCGCCGCGCCCAGCACCGCGCGCGCCTGGACGAGGCCAGCACCCAGACCGAGATCGCCGAACTCGGTGCGCTGGCCGCGCACCGTCAGGCGGGGCTGGCGTTGTGGCGGGCGGTCTTCGGCTGAGTGACCGGCTCTGGAGCGCGGTCGGGCTGCTGCTGGTTCTGCCGGCGCTGCTGGTCGGCACCGGGCCCGGGCTGGCGCGGCAGGTGCTCACCTGGCAGCCGGCGCTGGCCTGGGCCGAGCCCTGGCGCTGCTGGAGCGCGGCCTGGGTGCATTTCAGCCTGATGCATCTGGGCGCCAATCTGGCCGGCGCGCTGCTGCTGCTGCTGCTGGGCCATGTCGCGCGGCTGCCGCGCGAGGCGGCGCTGGCCTGGGCGCTGGCCTGGCCGCTGACCCATCTGGCGCTGCTGGCCGAGCCGGCGCTGCTACGCTATGGCGGACTCTCCGGCGTGCTGCATGCCGGCGCGGCGGTGGCGGCGGTGGCGCTGTTGGTCCAGCCCGGGCGGCTGCGCGCCGAGCGCGGGCTGGGCGCCGCACTCGGTCTGGGGCTGGTGCTGAAGGTGCTGAGCGAGCAGCCCTGGGCGGTGCTGCAGGTGCAGCCGCCGGGCTGGGACATCCGCATCGCGCCGCTGGCGCATGCCGCCGGGCTGCTGTGCGGCCTGCTGGCCGCGGGGCTGCTGCTGGCGCTGCCCGCGGCGCTCGGGCTCAGATCTCGACCTTCGAGCCCAGCTCGACCACCCGGTTCGCCGGCAGGCTGAGGAAGTCGGCCGCGGCCGCCGCGTTGCGGTGCATGTTGGCGAAGAGCTTCTCGCGCCACAGCGACATGCCCTCGCCCAGCGTGGGCATCACGATGTCGCGCGACAGGAAATAGCTGGTGTCCATCGGGTCGAGCGGCACGCCGCGGCCCTGCAGCAGCTTGAGCGCCTCGGGCACGTCGGGCTCGTTCTTGAAGCCGAAGTTCAGCGTCACCTGCCAGCAGTCATGGCCGAGCGGCTCCATCGTGATGCGCCGCTCGAAGCCGATCCACGGGATGTCGTGGTGGCGCACCGTCACGAACAGGTTGTGCTCGTGCAGCACCTTGTTGTGCTTGAGGTTGTGCATCAGCGCATTGGGCGTGATGTCCGGCTCGGCCGACAGGAAGACCGCGGTGCCCTGCACCCGCAGCGGCGGGCTGACGAAGATCGCCTCCAGGAAGGTGCGCAGCTCGATCGCGTCGTCGCGCAGCCGGTGGCTCATCAGCGCGCGGCCCTGGCGCCAGGTCAGCATCAGCGTGAACATGCCGATGCCGATCACCAGCGGGAACCAGCCGCCGCCGAACAGCTTGAGCATGTTCGAGGCGAAGAAGGCGATGTCGATGACGAAGAAGAAGCCGGTGGCCGCCACGCACAGCGGCAGCGGGTACTTCCAGCCGTGGCGGATGACGAAGAAGGTCATCACCGTGGTGATCGTCATGTCCAGCGTCACCGCGATGCCATAGGCCGAAGCCAGGTTCGTGGACGACTTGAACAGCGCCACCGCCAGCACGATGAACAGGTACAGCCCCCAGTTCACGAACGGGATGTAGATCTGGCCCAGGTCCTTGACCGAGGTGTGCAGGATGCGCATGCGCGGCAGCAGACCGAGCTGGATCGCCTGTCGGGTGACCGAGAAGGCGGCGGTGATCAGCGCCTGCGAGGCGATCACGGTGGCCGCGGTGGCCAGCCCGACCAGCGGCAGCGCGGCCCAGTCCGGCGCCATCATGAAGAAGGGGTTCTCGATCGCCGCCGGATCGCGCAGCAGCATCGCGCCCTGGCCGAAGTAGTTGACGACCAGCGCCGGCATCACCACGCCGTACCAGGCGATGCGGATCGGCCGCTTGCCGAAGTGGCCCATGTCGGCATAGAGCGCCTCGCCGCCGGTCACGCACAGCACCACGGCCCCGAGGCCGATGAAGGCCACCAGCGGGTGGCCGACGAAGAAGCCGATCGCATGCCGCGGATCCAGCGCCACCAGCACCGCCGGGTGCTCGATCACATGCGGCAGGCCCAGCGCCACCAGCACGCCGAACCACACCAGCGTGATCGGCCCGAAGGCGCGGCCGATGCCGCCGGTGCCGAAGCGCTGCACCGCGAACAGCCCGGTCAGCACCAGCAGCGTCAGCGGCAGGATGAAGGGGTGCAGGCTGCGCGCGGCGGCCTCTAGGCCCTCCAACGCGGACAGCACCGAGATGGCCGGCGTGATGACGCCGTCGCCATAGAAGATCGCGGTGCCGAACATGCCCAGCATCATCAGCACGCCGTGCAGGCGAGGGCGGTCGCGCACCGCATGGGTGGCCAGCGCGAGCATCGCGATCAGGCCGCCTTCGCCGTTGTTGTCCGCGCGCAGGATCAGCAGCACGTACTTCAGCGAGACGATGGTCGTCATCGTCCAGAAGATCAGCGACAGCACGCCCAGGATGTTGTCGGGCGTGACCGGCACATGGCCGGCGTGGAAGACTTCCTTCAGCGCATAGAGCGGGCTGGTGCCGATGTCGCCGTAGACGACGCCAAGCGCGCCGAGGGTCAGCAGCGCCAGGTCGCGGCGGGAGCCGGGCTGCTGCGAGTGGGATGAGCTCACCGGAGGAGGGCGGATCGTGACATTCGCCAGTGTTCGCAAGTCACGATTGTGCCTCCGCCGTGCGGCCCTGCGCACCGCCGGCGTGGCGCCGGTGTGGCGCCGAACCCTCAGGGCCGACGCCCGGATTCAGGCGATCGGGCTCAGCTGCCGAGCAGCGGCAGCAGGCCCCCGCGCTGGTCGAGCGCGATCAGGTCGTCGCAGCCGCCGACATGGGTGTCGCCGATGAAGATCTGCGGCACGGTGCGCCGGCCGGTGATCTCCATCATCTGCATGCGCTGCACGGGATCGAGATCGATGCGGATCTCCTCGATCTGCGCCACGCCGCGCGCCTGCAGCAGCTGCTTGGCGCGAATGCAGTAGGGGCAGACCTGGGTGGTGTACATCCTGACGGGGTTCATGGCGTGGTGCGGTGAGGCTGCGGGTCGGAGAGGCCTGATTGTCGGCCCGGATGGCCGGGCCGTGTTTCAGGCGGTCTTCTCGACCGGCAGGCCGGCCTCGCGCCAGGCGGCCAGGCCGCCCTCGAGCACATGCACCCGCTCGTGGCCGAGCTTGCGCGCGACCGCCGCGGCCTTGCGCGCCCGCATGCCCGAGGCGCAGACCAGCACCAGCGGCAGCGTCTTGTTGGTCGGCAGGCCCTTGGCACCTTCCAGCTGGCCCAGCGGAATGCTGCGCGCGCCGCCGATGTGTCCTGCCGCGAACTCGGCCGGCTCGCACACGTCGATCACCACCGCCTTCTCGCGGTTGATCAGCTGCACCGCGCCGTTCGGGTTGACGGCATCGGCGCCACCGCCCTTGCCGAGGTTCGGCAGCATCAGCGCGGCGCCCGAGGCGATCGCGGTCAGCAGCCAGATCCAGTTGTCGAGAAGGAAGTTCACGGAAGTTCGGCGTCGGACGGGGCCGCGCGCAAGGGTTGGCAAGGGTGCGGATTATAGAATTCGCGCCGATTGCAACCCGACGACGACCGACTGCCATGTACAAGCTTGTGCTGATCCGCCACGGCGAATCGACCTGGAATCTGGAAAACCGCTTCACCGGCTGGACCGATGTCGAGCTGACCGCCACCGGCGTCGAGCAGGCCCGCCAGGCCGGCCGCCTGCTCAAGGAGGCCGGCTACGAGTTCGACGTGGCCTACACCTCGGTGCTCAAGCGCGCGATCCACACACTGAACCACTGCCTGGACACGATGGACCGCGACTGGCTGCCGGTCGTCAAGGACTGGCGCCTGAACGAGCGCCACTACGGCGGCCTGCAGGGCCTGAACAAGGCCGACATGGCCAAGCAGTACGGCGACGCGCAGGTGCTGGTCTGGCGCCGCAGCTACGACACTCCGCCGCCGGCGCTGGCGTCGGATGATCCGCGCGGCCAGCGCCAGGACCCGCGCTACGCCGGGCTCGCGCCCGAGCAGGTGCCGCTGACCGAGTGCCTGAAGGACACGGTCGCGCGCGTGCTGCCGTTCTGGAACGAGGCGATCGCCCCGGCCATCCGCTCCGGCCAGCGCATCGTGCTGGCTGCGCACGGCAACTCGATCCGCGCGCTGGTCAAGTACCTGGACAACATCGGCGACGATGACATCGTCGGCGTGAACATCCCCAACGGCATTCCGCTGGTCTACGAGCTGGACGCCGACCTGAAGCCGATCAGGTCCTACTACCTGGGTGATGCCGAGGCCGCCGCCAAGGCCGCCGCCGCGGTCGCCAACCAGGGCAAGGCCTGAGCCCGATCACGGATTCGTCGGTGATTGAACCCGGATCCGGATCCCGGTACGCTGGAAACCCTTCTGTTTCAGCGCCGCTTCCAGCCGGGGCTGCAGCTGCCTGAGCTTGGCGGCGACGGCCGGGTTGCCGGCCAGCATCGTCCAGCCCTCGTC
>RRZU010636386.1_pt1 | contig 15048 bp, 9 predicted proteins | sample 2165561 | NCBI WGS metagenome assembly RRZU01 (sample SAMN10456909, study PRJNA506462) | wastewater metagenome | isolation source: wastewater sludge | place: USA: Moscow, Idaho
GATGATGTACCCATCCAACGTCTCCCGCGGAGAGCGCAGCGCAGCGAGTGGATTAAACGCCGTCATGACCACCTGCCTCCCTCCGTTTCGACCTGTCGATATTCCGGAAGCAAGACCGAAGCATTTCTTTTGCCTGTTCCGACAATCAGGATTCTGGCCGGGTGCAGAGGCGCTGTCAATTGACAGGCGTTCATGACGCGCATCGCGGTCGACGCCGAACTCGGCAATTGTTTTAGGCTGGATACTATGCTGTGATCAGCGTGATGGATGCCTGTCCGACACTCCATACTGAACGGCTGCTTCTCCGACCATTCAAGGCCGCCGATGCCGATACCGTGTACCGCCTGGCAGGGGTGAAGGAAGTCGCCGCAGGCACGTTGCTCCCCCATCCCTATGACCTCGAAGCGGCCGCACAATGGATCGCTCAGCAACAGGAGAGTTTCGCCGCGAGCAACGCCATCACATTTGCCATCGTCCTCGCTGAAGAGGAACTACTCATCGGTTCAATCGGGATGGAAATCGCCCACGAGCACCAACTTGCGCGCCTGAGTTACTGGCTTGGCACCAACTACTGGAACCAGGGCTACTGCACCGAAGCGGTTCGGGCGGTGCTCGACTACGGCTTCACCCGCCTGTCACTCCATCGCATCTACGCCCCGCACTTTCACAACAACCCGGCCTCGGGACGTGTCTTACGAAAAGTCGGGATGACCTACGAAGGCCGCATGCGCGAGCATTACATCCGCTTCGGCCAATTTGTGGATGTGGAGATCTATGGAATAATGAGAGAGGAGTTTCTGAATGACAGTGCTCCCTGACGTGAAGCAGTCGCACGTGCTCACGAACGACTTCCCGCACAACGTGAACAGACGCTCTGCCGACCGGGCATCGATCCTCGTCCTATTCTGTGTCATAACCACGATGTTCAGCACGCTGTCCCCTGTCGCAGAAGCCGCGCCTCCTGAGTTGCCCTTCTCCCTGGAGTTCGAAACCGGGGCGGTCTGGCAGTCGCGTAATCAGATTCAGATTCCCGACAGCAGCGCAGGGACGAGGTTCGCGCTGACCGATATCCAAGGCAATGGTCCGGAAGCACAGCGCCGTGTCGAGTTGACCTGGAACATGAACCATCGGCACTCACTCCGCTTCGTGTACGCCCCGCTCGGGTTCTCCGGGACCGGGACGTTCGGACAGCCGGTTCGCTTCGCCGGCGGCACGTTTGCCCCCGGCAGCCCGATCGATTCCGAGTACAAGTTCGATTCCTACCGCCTCACCTATCGATACCTTCTCCATGAATCAGAGCGCTGGCGTTGGCGTATCGGTGCCACCGCCTTTATTCGCGATGCGCGGGTGGAACTCCGCCAGCAGGGCGTGCTGGCCTCAGACAGCAATGTGGGATTCGTGCCCCTGCTCAGCAGCAGCCTGGAATTCGACATCGCCCCGCGCTGGACGGCGCTCCTGGACTTCGACGGTCTCGTCAGCACGCAGGGTCGCGCCATCGACGCGGCAGTGAAGGTCCGGTACGATCTCACCGACCACTGGTTCATGTCCGCAGGGTACCGTGTGTTCGAAGGCGGAGTGGATAACGACCGGTATGCCTTCGGTTGGTACAACTTCGCCCTAGTCTCACTAGGCGTTCGATTCTAAGCGGTGCGGAAGCCTCAGCCTCCGCGGCAGTTCTCACATCGCTTTCACCAGTATTCCTGCGACAGCCTTCACCGGAGCGAAGAGCGGAGCACCGAGACTTTGGTTCAACGAAGGCAAACCAGCCACATACGTAGGGCTAGGATTTGGATTGTAACTGTGCGGCAATGACGAAAGGCTGGCCTTGTCGCGTCAACCAGGATGCCTGCCGGCCGGTGCTGTGAGTCAACACCGTGGCCGTGAACCAGGCCTGTGTCCGATCCGGGCTGACGGCAAAGACGAGGGTGCCGGGTCGTTCGGGAGGCGTACCGAGTGTCGGCCCGGTTGCATCGGAGACACAGTGGATCACATAGGAAAGCGCCTGACCTTGTCGAGCGAACAGAGACGAGGCGGAGAACGTTGCGGATCTGTCACAGACAAATTCCCCCTGTTCCCGGGCGAGTTGAGTCGCTGAACCGGCGAACGCGCTCAACCTTTGCAGCGCGCTGAACGACGCCCGCCCCACCGGTGTTCCATGTGGCCAGCGTTCCATATTTGGAAAGACCACAGCAAAGATCATCACCGCCGCTGGCACGAGAACCCACTTCCAGCTCCCATTAGTCCACCACAGTCGATGGCAGCCGAACAGTCCGATGCAGCCCGCACCAGCGAACATGAATGCGTGGGCAAGGTGCTTCTCACCCTGAACCGAGAACATCGACGGATCATGAGCCTGCACTTCCCATAGGACCGATGCCACCCCCACCGCGATGAGCACGAGGGGAACGAATCCAAACAGAATGGAAGCGATTCGTCTGACGAGCAACATAGGCTGCTGCCAGCATATCGCGTTTTGGAATGTCCGCCAGGAAATAGGGAGATAGGACGGAGCGAGCCACGTGGCCACTGCGATGCGAATGGTCATGGACAGATCGCGAGAGCAAATTAAGGAAGAACTACGCAAGCGAGGGGGATGGCACTGGGTATGCTCCGCACCTTCACAACAATCCTGGTTCCGGGCTGCTGAGAAGGCAGGTTATGACCTCACAAAGCACCCTCAAGGCGTCGCAGCCACAAGGTCTCCAGTTGATCGAACGCCTGTGTGTCTGCGGCCCGAAGAGCATCCAAGTACTGCCTCCGCGCGTGCGGGTCTGAGGGAGCGGTTTCGACGTGAGGCAGGGCGAGCTTGTAGAGTAGTGCGGCGAGCAACACGCGGCCGATGCGGCCATTGAAATCCTTGAAGGGGTGAATCCACTGGAAGCGCCAGTCGGCCCAGGCCAGGAGCCCTGCACATCCACCAAGCGTTGCCCCCGGCTCATGGCGCAACCGTTCGGCCAGATCGTCACAGAACTGCCGCATGTGGATCGGGACTTCATAGAACGGCGGCGGCGTATGAACGCCGACTTGCACATTCACATCCCGGAAGCGCCCGGCCCAATCAGGAAACAAATGACTAGCCAGCCGTTGATGACGCACACACAGCCATTCCGGCGAGATGACGATCTGATCGGGCTTGGTTTGCAGAATTTCGTCGTAGATCGCAACGAGCGGCACGGCAAGACGTTCGGAGAGTTCCGAATAGGAGAGGCGGCCTTCGGCTGTATCGAAATGACGCGTCGAGCCTAACTCGCTTTGGCGTTCGGAATCCCCATCAGGGTCTTGAGGCGCTCCGTACTGACCGGCTGGTTCTCGAACGCCATGGATTGGCTCACCCGCTCCAGCAGGACTTTCCGGTGAGCCCCCGCCACTTTCGCCGGAGTATTGTGCTGCGCCCGCCACTGTTGCAGACGCTCCTCGGCCTGTACCAGGTCGATCGGTTGGTTCGACTTCTGATTCATGGCCGTCATTCTCCTGCACTTTGGATGAAGATGCAACCGAGGCCGATTCCACGATCTTGATCTCTTCTTCCGTTAAGCCGTAGAGGTCATAGACTAGCCGGTCGATCTCCTGATCCGTCGCGTCGATCTGACGCTGCAGCCGGCCCTTGTCCGTAGGTGTCTTGGCGTCGTAGAGGCGCTGATGAAGTTCCAGCATGCGCTGGACGAGCGCGACTAGATAATCATGTGAAGCTTTGTCGTTCGAGTCCTTAAAATCTATAGGCCGAATCGGAATAGGCTCAATGTACTGACGGTTAAAGGAGTAATATCCGCCTCCAAATCGTGAGTTTGCCACCTTCGCGAACCAATCCCCTAGTTTGCTGTTGAGAGCTCCAAGAATGTAGAGGAGTGAATAGCCCGTGTGCGATTTGGCAACGAGCCCGTAAGAACCGCCTCCTCCACCACCGCTTCCCACAAAATGAAAATGTCCTTTCGGATCAAGTGCCGCTGACAGGCGCCTTCCTATGGACGGAACGAATATGCGCGCCACACCGTCACGAAGGTCGTAGTTCCGCCTCCTGAACGCATACCACTCACTTTTCCCTCTTCCCTTCAAGCGGGTTGAATTTTCATTCAAGTACTTCCAGGCAAGGGGGAAACCTTTTGCAAACGATGCGGGCTCAATAAGTACAGGCCTCTCTTCCTTCCAACTATAAGGGAAAACCAGCGCTCGCCCTTCATCCTCAATAATGTATCGTCGTATGTCTGCTGAGCCTTTTACCAATGCGCGAACCATTGCCTTTTCGATACTGAATGGTCGAGTGGTTGCCTTCGATGTTACGAGCAAGCAGTCCTTGGCTTCATCGCAGGAAGAGACTTGCAGGAAGAAAACCTCATCACATCCGGTTTCTAGCCCCCTCTCGATCTCACACAACTCATCAAGCGAAGGAAACGCCTTGAACCTTTCTAAAAGCTTTGATGAGGACGAAGTTAAGAATGACCAGGAATCTTCACCGAGTTTTGCTTGATCAACTACAACGCCTCCGACCTCTCCATTTTCTGAAGCAAGGGAGCCAGCTTGGGCAGTCAAATACCTAACAGAGCCATGTGATTCTCGCCCAAGGAATAGGAGACACGTATAGGTTGAAGCACCTGCAAACACCTGAGAATCCCCAAAGTCAACCACAGTCTCAAGAGCTTTTCGGGAGGCGAGAAATGCCCGGAGACTTTTCCCATAATCCGCAGTGAAAAACTTATTTGGCAAAATAAATCCTAGCCGGCCCTTGGCAGACAGCAGTTCATAGGCCTTCAGAACAAAGACAATGTAGATATCAAATCGGTGCGCAACTTCGTACTTCTTGTAAAGGTAGGGGAGTAGAAGTTTGTCAATATTGCCAACACGCACATACGGCGGATTCCCAATCACGGCATCGAATCCGCCGACCTTCATGATCGATGAAAACTCGGCTTTCCAGTCGAACGGATTCACGCGCCGCATTTCTTCATCGTCCGGCATGAGCTGGCCCGCGAAATAATCCGGCCCGATGAGGCTGTTGCCGCACTTGATGTTCTGCCCCAGGTCCGGCAACGCACGATCGTGGACGAAGGATAGCTGCCGTTTCAGTGTCTCGTCGCTTTCACCTTCCAACACCTTCAGCGACAAACTGAGTTTCGTCACTTCCACGGCCTGACTGTCGATGTCCACGCCGTAGATGTTGTTCAGGAGAATCCGCTTCTTTTCCTGCGTGGTCAGCCGCCACTCACCGCTGGACGCCTGAAAGAGTTCTTTGCGGTGCTTCTCCGGGCCGTCTTTCACATACCAATCACGGTGATAATTGAGCAGAAACCGATAGGCACCGAGCAGGAACGATCCCGAACCGCAGGCCGGATCGAGGACGGTGAGTTTGGCGATCTGCTTGGGCGTCTTGCCGTCGCACAACACTCCGACCGTCTGCTTCACGATGTAGTCGACAATGTACGCGGGCGTGTAGTAGACGCCGCCGGCCTTCTTGACCTCGGGCTTCTCTTCGATCTTGGCCTGATGCCCGGACGTGAGACGAATGACCTTCCCTAGAAACTGCTCATAGACCTGGCCCAGGATTTCGGTGGGGAACACGGAGAATTCATAGGGACTGTTGGGATAGTAGAGCCGCCCGATGATGTCTTTGAGGGTTTTGTCGTCGATCTTCAGGCTGGGAGTCAGCTTGTCTGGCGCTTCGGCCCGGCCTTTCTCGGACTGGAAGTGAAAGAGGCCGGAGTTGTACCGATCGTCGGCCTGCTCATAGAGGTAGCGTAGCCGTCCGTAGATGTCCTGGCCGTTGAGCAAAGCCTGGAGTTGGGCATAGGGTTCGATGCCTCGGTCTTCGGCGATACGGAGGAAGATGAGCCGATCGATGGTGCGCTGCACCGAAAAATTCAGCTCGTACACGGAGAGCGTCGGATTGCGGAGCGCGAGGTTCTTGGCGAGCGCCTCCCGCCAGGTCTCGATCTCCTTCAGAAACTCGGCATCGACGGTGGCAGTGCCCCGTTTGCGATCAGTGACGGCATATTTGTCGAAGGAGCCTTTAAGGACGGCCTCCTTACTGAAGATTGAAGCGATCGCATCCCACTTGGTCAGGTAGTCCCGATAGGTAAGGTACAGAATGCGTCCCGCGCTGGGCTTGTCGGACGGATTGGGGCGTGTGCGGCAATCGTAGACGGCGAATTCTTCGAAATCGGTCAGGATCGAGAGCGGCAGTTTGGCCGACCAGGCGTAGCGCCTGATCTGATAGGCCGGAGGAATTTCCTCTTTGACATTCACGGCCGGTTTTTTAGCTTCCAGGAAAAACTTACGCGCGCCGCCGATGCGGAAGCAGTAGTCGGGCGCTTTGGTGTTGCCGCCGATCTTGATGGCATCTTCATGGATGACATCTTTGTAGGCCTCGGCATGACCCTGCTTGTTGGCGACATCCCAGCCCAGCGCTTCGAACAATGGGTCGAGAAATTCTCGACGCACTTGGGTTTCGTTGTAGCTCTGGCTCTTGTAGGACTCGCGATTCTGTTCGAACCGGTCGATGAGGGTGGCAATGATGAGAGGCGCCTGGCTCATAGAGAGGGATTCACGCTGTGTGATGGATAAAAAGTTATCGAAGAATACCCGTTTCCTCGTGGGAAATCATAGAATCTTCAGGCCCGATCTTTTCTACCCGGCAAAAGAGACAAGCCATGCCTCGCCGATATGTCGAGCCTATGGGAGGCGACAAAACTCTCCCCTTCTGCCGCCGACTTATCCAAGCCCCTCCTTGCAGAATCCCGATCTGATGCTGTGTTATCCTGAATTCGTAACTAGACGGGGGATCACCATGTCTCTCTCCCACAGTGGGCTGACACTGTCGGTTCTCTTTCTTCTCGGGGTCTCCACCCACGTCATTACCGCACCGGACAGCCGGGCCTCGATTTATACCTACACCGACGAGGCCGGTGTTCAAACCTTTACGAACCAACTCGAGTCCGTCCCCGAACAATATCGAAACAGGCTGACATCACAGGAGCTCGACGGGCCTCCAGCCGTTTCCTCTGCTCCGCCTCGCGCCGTTGCCGAATCACCGACGCGCTCCGCCGATTCCCGCATCGTCACAGCCAGCGGCGAATATCGTTTGGGCGATCACGACACCCGCACGGATGGCGCGCGTCTGGCGGTCGAAGCCGCCAAGAGAGACGCGCTCGAACAGGTGGCCACGTATCTGGAACGTGTCACGGAAGTGCGCGACATGAACCTCACACGTGATGACATCCGGAGTTACACGGCAGGTATCGTCACGGTGTTGGAGGAAACCATCACGACCAGGGTCGAGAACGAGAGTATCGTGATCCGCGCTGAGTTGACGGCAGAGATCGACCCGCATGAAGTCGCACAGGCCATTGCGGCCTTGCGGGAAAACGACAGCGCCATGCGGGAGCTCACGGTTCTCCGTGCCGAAACCGACCGACTACAGGAACAGCTCGATGCCACCAACCGCGCCCTCGCCGCCGCCCCATCGGCGGAGGAAGTCCAGCAACTCAGCCGCCAACGTGACGACATGCTGAACGACCTGCAGGCCAATGCCCTTGTCTCACAGGCCTGGACCAGCTGGGCATACCCAACGCTCGGCTTCTATTCCTATCCCTGGATCGCAGGACCTGGGATCAACGGCTTACTACTCCAGGCACAGCGCCTCTCTCCCCGGCATCGCCACCTCGCGCAGGCACAACAGACCATTGCGGCGCAAAACGGCGCGCTCGTACCGGCCCCGGCTCACGCCTTCAATCCCACGCTGCGCCGCTCGTTGCTCGTGCCATCACCATCGATGCAGAGTCGTCACGCGCCACCGTTGCTCAACCAGCAGGGCCTACCAGCCAAAGTGGGAGACATCGTGACCATTCCCACACCGCGCTCCATTCCACCGGTGATGCACCGGTCTGCACCGCAGCCGCAGCCCTACCAGTTGCACCCGTCCCATTTCTGGCGCCCCAGCCCTCCGAACATTCATACCGCGCCTTCGATCCCGCAACAGAGTCCATCGGTGAGCTCACGCCCTTCCGGCAAATACCCTGGACCTGGCAGCGGATACTCCCACAGTGGCGGGGGGCACCGCAGCCGATAAACAGAGTGTCCCTGTCAGTGCCCATGTCCATTCCCGTGGTGGCAGCCCGGACGTTCGCCATCTTCCGTCGGCCCATCTTTATCCGGACAGGGCAAGTCGTTTTTGTCCTGTATCTCGAACATGGCCATCATGGCATGGTCTTCATGCAAGACGTTATGGCAGTGGATGGGGTACTGCCCTACAAAATCACGGAACCGCATCAGCAATTCGACCTCGCCCCCCGGATCCAACCGCACGACATCTTTCCGCCCCGCTTCGATATCCGCCACGGGCAGCCCGTTTCGTTTCAGCAACAGAAACTCGTTGTGGTGAACATGGATCGGATGATCCCACCCGCCTCCGCCGTTCTTGAAGGTCCAGATTTCGGCAGAGTTGCGCTGCACATGTGCGACCACTTGCCCGTCCTTGTAGGGACGCCCGTTGACCGTCCACATGCTATTCCCGCGATTAAAGATGAACTCCCGCTTGCCCTGGCAACGCAGCACTTCGTGCGACACATCCGGCCGTTTGCGCAACACCTCGGGCACACGGCTGGGGTCTGGAGCATCGCGCACCACGTCGAAGCGCAGCAACGGTACGCCATTGCTTTCGACATCAGCCGGCTTCGCCCCATTGATGTGGCGCAATCGATTCTCAAGACAAATCTGGTCGCCCATCTTAGCTTTGGAAAAATCGATGATGACATCGATCCGTTCGGCCGCCCCCAAGCGTGTCGGCGTCTGCCGTTCGACCGGACGCTCCAACAAATTCCCGTCATTGGAAATCTGCGTGAAGGTCATGCCGTGACTGAGAAAGAGCTGGTAAAACCGTGAGGGACCGGCGTTGAGGAACCGGAACCGATATTTGCGCCTGGCAACCTGGAAATAGGGCTGAATCACGCCGTTCACCAACACCTTGTCGCCTACGACGCCGGCCGTATTGGTGGTGTCGAGGTAGAGCAGGCCGTCGGCCGGATCGAACACTTTGTCCGTCAGCAGAATTGGCACATCATATTCCCCACTCGGCAACCGTAGCGCCATAGGACTCGGGTCAAGTTCGTTGCCGGAATCCAGTTCGTCGAATAGGAGGAACATACCCGTGAGGCCCTTATACACATTGGCCGCCGTCGCATCGTGCATATGGTCGTGATACCACAGGGTCCCTAACGCCTCGCTGGGATCGCCCGCGGCAGAGAAGCCGTCGCGGACACGCGGGTCCAGATCGTAGCCCGCATACTGGTTCGCGTAACACTGGTCGTAGAACGACCTGTTCTTCCAAAAGTTGCGCGGATTCCCGTCGCTCTCGGGTGCGGTGTGGCCGTTGTGCAGATGGGTCGAGACGAAATGGCAGCCGAACTCATGCGCCTTCGCCTTTGCGGGGTCTTTGGGGGCCTTGTCCGACACTTCCGGAAGCAGATTCCAATTCCGCAGGATGACCGGCCGGCCGTAGCGTGCGTGGTAGGCAGGACCCGGCGAATGACCGTTGAAACCCCAGACCGGTTGCAACGGGAGGTCCGGATGGAAGGAATGGAGAAACTCCTGCTGGCGAACCTCATACATGGTCACCGGTCGCTGAGGGTCTTGAAAAAGGGCTTCGAATTGCTGGTGCGAGAGCGTTCGGCCCTCCCGAGGATCGGAACTCGGATCTTTGGCCGGGCTGGGATTCAAGATTGCCACCGGCTCCTGAACGGGCGGAACCGGCATCGGAACTGCAAAGGGTCTAGTGCAGGGACTCTTAAAATCGCCCAGAATCCGATCTGCAATCTCCCTGGCTTCATCCGAAATCGGGCAGCTGGAACTCGGATGGCTCCAGGCACGGCCGCCTGCTCCCGGCACCCACAACCCGGCGGCCGTCAGCACGCTCCACTTCATCAAATCACGTCGCGAGAGTGCCATTAGGATTTCCCTCCTTTTCCGGCGCTGAGCTGCAACTCTTCTTCAAAGGACTTCAAGCACCCGAGTTTCGTCCGTCCACCCTTCCCGACCGCGGGCAATTCCCGCGTCATCTCCCGGTACGTCCCATCGCTGTTTCGGCTGTAGCCGTCGGAAATCGTCAACGAAGGATGGTCGAACGGCGCCTGTTCGCACCGTACCCGCTCATCGGTCAAACTCTTCAGAAACGCAACCAAGGCATTCTTGTCCGCTTCGTTGAGCCACAGCGGTTCGATCTCCGGCGCCTGCTCCGCGTTCAGAAAATCGCCACCCCGATCATAGAATTCCACGACCTGCCTCAACGTGCTCATTCCACCGGTGTGCATATACGGCCCCGTCAATTCGACGTTGCGAAGGCTCGGCGTTTTAAACGACCCGTCGACGGCCGCTCGCACGAGGTCGGGACGTTCGATCGGCTCACACGGCTGAATCGAAAACCCGCAGGGATCGACGGTGAACACATCCACGGTCCCTTGCCCGGTCTTGAGGTGCGGCAGATATTGCTTGGTGAACGACAGCGGATGACCGAAGGGATCACTGAAGCCAATGCCGAGATCCTCTGCCGTCGGACGCACGCCGAGGTTGTAGAACCCGCTGTCGTACATGGCCGTCTCACCCTGCTGCGTCTCGTGCACCCGCATTAATTCGACCTGCTCGCGATGCTCTCGATCGGCCTTGAAGGACTCGAGTCCTGACGCCGTGAGCTCAGGACCACGATGGCAATCCACGCACTTGCCGCGATCCATGAAGACCGAGAACCCGAACGCGGCCAACCCCTCGAGCGGCTTGCCGCCGGGTTTGTTCTTGAGAGCGGCGATGTGCTTGTCGAAGGGGCTTTGATCCGAGATCAATGTGGCCTCGTAGAGCATGACCGCAATCCCGAAGAACATCGAAAAATTATTTTCAATCAAGGAGAACTCGCCCGATTTGAGCGCCTTCGGATCACGGGGATCACGCCACCAGTGATCACGAAACACGCGTTGAATCAACTCGCGGTAATTGACTCTGAGCCCGTCCGTCGGATGACGAAACTCACCGAGTACGCTGTCACGCCGGTCCACATGTTGTGCGTAGAGCGGCCGCGGGATCCGCGAGATCATCTTGCGCCCCAACTCCGGCCAGCTCTGGCAACTCATCTCAACGGAGTTCACAGGGGGGCCAACGGCCTGGGACGCCAGCGCCGCAGAGGGCAGATCCAACGACACCGTCCGCAACGTGACAGTGGGTGGGCCTGTTTTCCCGTTCTTTTCGGTGGAGACCCGCATCAGCTGATGCCGTGGCCGGACCGTTCCGTCCGGATTCGACTCGGGGTCTGCATTCGGATCGGTGTGCTCGCGCCGGCCGAATGGATTGACCCCGTTGAAATGATTGTTGGCGCGGCCATCCCAAAAGGATCGAAACTGAAAGACGGCATTGATCACCGTCGGGGCGTTCCGCCCGGTTGTCGCGCGCGGGTGGCCTACGTTCAGGCACGCCGTTCCCTGTGATCCAACCACGTCGTTCGTATCGAAGAGGAGCTCCGAATCCGTCCGCGTCGGATCTTTCACGACATGGAACGGAAAATCCCCCGCCTTGAGCACATAGCCAGGTCCACCAAGGCCGCCGCTTCTCGTCGGGTCCAGCGATCCAGGCTTCGAGCCATTACCGCCTCCCCCGTTTAATTGTCCTCGCGCGCGGGTATCGGAACCCGCATGAAAATGACAACTCGCACAGGCCTGACCGTCGGAACCCAGTTGGCGATCCCAGAATAGTGCCTTGCCGAGCGCGATCGCTGTCTGTCGTTGCCCGGGCTTCAGGAGGTCCGCAAGTTGCCTGTCAGTCGGTTGAACCTGGGGCAACTGTTTGCGGACCTCTGCAAAATCCATTTGCCTCGCGAGATCAAGAATCTCCATCGCGGTAGGCGGCAGTTCCTCCTCATGCACCGTAGGCACAACCCGCGTCAGGGCAGCTGCGGGCGCGCGCTCCAAACGCAGGCCGGTCACAGCGAGTAGCACCGCTCCCAGGAGTACACCCACGCTGATGGTCGTTCGCGATGCCATATCTTTCCTCCTTCTCCAGGCAGCACTGCTGTTCCACCTTAGAATAACAACTGACAATCACTTGCCCGTCGCACTAGCAGGATCCTTGCCAGTCATGGTCAAGAGTCAGCGCGCATGAGCATCGGGTGAATTGGTTGCATTTCGTGACCAATAATCGACGCGCCTTTTCGTCGTCGAACGTCATGCGATCGGATATCGCCGTCTTGGGTTCGGTGCCAGGACACAATGGTTGTTCGGATGTGTGTCACGACTCGACCGTATCAAAACCGATACGTGTCCTAGCGAATCAGATACACGTGACTACGCAGTTATTCGCAGCGCCCGTTTGACACGCGCTGATTTCGAATTTCTCAGAAGCAGCGCGAAGCAGACGCAATAGTTGGTTGGATGTAACAGGAGGAGGGGCGTCCGCGGGAGATACCTCGCGGACGACGAGAGACGAGCTACGACAAGCCGTGCTGGGCGCGGCCGATCCCCCCGTCGTAGCGATTGGTGGATTTGAAGAGTTCGTATCGGCCATCCATGGCGTACTGCGCGACTCTGGTGCGCAGGCCATCCATCTCGGCGACGGTCATAGGCGTAAAGCGGCGCGCGATGTCGAGGTTCTGCTTGAGAACTTGCGGCGAATCGATACCGCTGACGAGCGAAGCAATCGGCAGGCTCAACACATACCGGATCGCTTCCTCCGGTGTCACGATCCCTTGTTTGATCGGCTCCGCGTTCCCGCTCAGGCTCTTCATGCCGAGGGCGGCGATCCCGCGTTGGTTCAGAATCGGCAGCACCTCCCGCTCAAAACTCCGATATGTGCCGTCGAAGACATTCAGCGGCATCTGGCAGGCATCGAACGGAAAGTCGTGTCCCAACATTTTGAGATGGATCTGCGGATGTTTGTGGCCGGTGAAGCCGATGAATCGCACCTTCCCCTGCTGTTTGGCTTCGAGCAAAGCCTCAGTGGCCCCGTTCGGCGCGAAGTGCAGATCGGGATCGTCTTCGTAGACGACTTCGTGAATCTGCCAGAGATCCAGATAGTCGGTCTTCAACCGGCGCAATGACTCGTCAAGTTGCTGCAGGGCCACCTTCTTATCGCGACCGTGCGAGCAGACCTTGGTCATGAGCACAACCTGTTGCCGCTTTCCCTGCAACGCCTTGCCCATGAGTTCTTCCGATCGCCCGCCGTGATACTCCCAAGCGTTGTCGAGAAAATTGACGCCTGCGTCGATGGCCTCGTGGATGATGCGGAAGGCCTCTGATTCGTCCTTGAGTCGGCCCCAATGGGCTCCGCCGAAACAGAGCGCCGACACCTGCACGCCGGTTTTGCCTAACGCGCGGCGGGGGATATCGCCCGTCGAGGTACCCGAGGACGGAGTGTCTGCGGCCAGTAGCTCAGCCAAGCGACCGGGCCCGCCAAGCGCCATGACCGATCCCGCCACGCCGAGCCCTTTCAACAGCTGGCGACGATCGAGGGAAGTGGACCAGATCGATGTGTCAGGTTTCTTGGGCGTCATCGATGACCTGCCCTGTTGGAGGTAGAGTCTGTAGGCTACGACCGGCCCCTGGCATTGTCAATCCTGCCGCTACGCGCCGGCATCACCGATGGCCTGCGGCGGGGAAGAGTCGCGACTGATCGATCGTCAACAGATCGCCGATGCAGTCGATGCTGAGATCGGGCGACGGAAATGTCCGCAGCGCATCAGGATCATTGGCATAGTGCCCCTGACGCGGAAACACCGTGGTGACACGCGCCCCCCACTGGGCTTTCACCGCGCTCAGGATGCGTAACTTGTCGTCGATCAGCACATAGTGGTCGGCAGGGTAACGCTGCCTGACGTCCTCCAGCTCCTGTTCCTTATGCACATAGACGAGCACCTGTTCTTCGACGACGGACAGGATGCCCGATTGTTCGATCTTGCGCGGCTGAAAGACCGCGTCGCCGTCGGTGAGGATCACCGTCCGGCCCCATTGCCTGGCGTGCCGCACGACGTCCAACGCCTGCGGAAACAGCCGGTCGGCAAACGGATAATTCACCAGAAAATGCGACACCGCCAGGAGGTGCGAGTCGTGCGGATAGGCCAGGCGATACCGCTGCAATGCACCGAGATAGTCCGCATACCCCAACTCTTCACGCAAGTCGTCGAAGATGCGCCAATATTCCCGCTCGTGCGCCGGGCCGACTTCCCGGTCCAAATACTGCGTGAGGTCGGCCGTGATCCGATCGTTGTCCAGCAACGTATTGTCGACATCGAACAGCACGACCATCGTAGGAAAAGACATGGCTTACCGCTTCCCGCTCCACTTCCAGTTTCTGATCTCCGGCATATCGGTTCCATAGGTCTCGATGTACTGCTTGTGCTGCATGCGTTTGTCGCGCATCTCCTGTTTGAGATAGGCGGCACGCGCCCCGAGCTGCGGCACGCGGTCCACCACATCGGACACCAGGTGGAACCGGTCCAGATCGTTCAACACGACCATGTCGAACGGCGTGGTCGTCGTGCCTTCCTCTTTGTAACCACGCACGTGCAGGTTGTCATGGTTGGTCCGGCGGTAGGTGAGCCGGTGGATCAGCCACGGATACCCGTGGAAAGCAAAGATGATCGGTTTGTCGGTCGTAAACAACGCATCGAATTCCTTGTCGGACATCCCGTGCGGATGTTCGCTCACAGGCTGCAGCTTCATGAGATCGACCACATTGACCACGCGCACCTTCAAATCAGGCTGGGCGATGCGCAGGATTTCCACCGCGGCCAGGGTCTCCATCGTCGGCACATCGCCGCAACAGGCCATCACGACGTCGGGCTCACTGCCGCGGTCGTTGCTCGCCCATTCCCAAATGCCGATCCCGGCAGTGCAGTGCAGCACGGCGGCGTCCATATCCAGCCATTGCGGAGCCGGCTGTTTTCCCGCCACCACCACGTTCACATAATCGCGACTGCGCAGACAGTGATCCGTCACCGACAGGAGCGTGTTCGCATCGGGCGGCAGATAGACACGGATCACCTGCGCATTCTTATTCACCACATGATCGATGAAGCCGGGATCCTGA
>RRZU010895204.1_pt1 | contig 15045 bp, 10 predicted proteins | sample 2165561 | NCBI WGS metagenome assembly RRZU01 (sample SAMN10456909, study PRJNA506462) | wastewater metagenome | isolation source: wastewater sludge | place: USA: Moscow, Idaho
GCGTTTGGGAGTTTTATTGCTGCTGATGGCTGTCATTTTGGGAAGTACTGTCGAAGGTTCCTGGACACAGGTGGTGTTCAATTATACTCCTTTGCCCTGGATGTATCGGTTTGATTATCTGAAATATCTGTTTATTGTAATTCCCGGCAGTATTGCCGGTGAGTACTTGATGGAATGGATGAAGGGCCGAAAAGATACCGAACAGCCAGCTTCACCGCAATACCGTAAGATAGGAATTGCGTTACTGATATTGACTATGGTGATTATTGTATTTAATCTCTATGGGCTTTACACCCGTATGTTGGCTGTGAATTTATTAGCGACACTTGTGCTGTTATTGATTGGCAAATTTATATTCTTACGTCCGACAGAGGGAATCGCTTTGTTATGGAAAAAGCTATTTAATGCCGGAGCATATCTTCTTCTTTTGGGGCTATGTTTTGAACCTTTTCAAGAAGGTATCAAGAAAGATCCTGCCACTTTTAGTTATTTCTTTGTAACTTCCGGTCTAGCATTCCTTGCGCTCTTATTCTTAAGTCTTGTCTGTGATTATTTCAGATGTGTGCGAAGTAGCCGCTTTCTTGTTATGTCCGGGCAGAATCCGATGATCGCTTACGTGGTTAGTGATTTATTCATTATGCCGTTGGCTAATATACTGGGACTTGTCTCGCTGTTGTCTTACTTCCAGCAGAATGCGTGGCTCGGATTCCTTCGGGGAGTAATCATTACGTCTTTAGCTGTCTTGGTAACGATGTTTTTTACTAAGATCAAGTGGTTTTGGAGAACTTGACATCATTCAATAGATATACCCACAGTATAATAACAGGCATTAAAAACAAATTAAACAGAAAACAAAATGATAGATAAATAGCAAAACAGGAAGCATAATTTCCTTATTTTCCTGTTTTTGCTATTTCTATCTTTTGATAGATGAGTAAAGATAGAAAGAGATATGCATACAATCTTGAATTAATATGCATGATTATGAATAAATGAGCGGTCATTTGCATAAAAAACACCGTATAGTTTGAAATAAACATAAGGTTGATTGAGCTAAAACATAAGGTTGATTGTAAATAAACATAAGGTTGCTTTTAAAGGAACGTCCCATTGCTTTTAAAGCAACGCTAAGTCCGTTTAAAAGGAGCATATTTTAGCTCTAAAATGATGGGTATCTTATTTATTAGACTTTGTTTTAGGATGAAAAATATTAATCAGAATGATGCAAAGTAATATAAAAAGAGAAAGATATTACAGAATAGTGTGAAAAATAACACAAAAAGAATACATCTAGATGTATATTCGCAACAAAGTGATTTCCCGTAACGGCAAATCTCTGTCATTTTATTCTCTATCCTATGAAACGATGGAAATACGCCCGTTAGAGAGTTTATAATTATCAAAATGACAAAATGCCATTTTGATAATTATATAACATGGTAAGTCTTAATAAAACGATTCCTTTTTCAATGGCCATCCTGTGATAGTTGACATATAAGGAATCAATGACATAGCCATTTTCATTTGACCTTTGTAATTGGGATGCCATACTGCTCCTAAGTCTGTAGTCGAATCGCAAAGGCCTTCGGGAAGAACTGCTATATAAACTTTCTTATCATTCAAGTCTTTGCGCATACGCTCCATGTATTGAACGATCTGCCGTTGAGCAATAGCCGGACTGATGCATAATATTGGGACATCTCCGTAATTTGCACGAAGACGGCTTATTAGTAGCTTATAAGCATGAATAAACTCATCTTCCAACGGATATATATTGGTGGAAAAATCATTAGTTCCTAAATTAACAACCACCAAATCGGGCTTGTATGTTTTAAAGTCCCATTTCTTATCCAAATTCATATCAAATGTATTCAGCATACGGTCTTTCATTGTCACGGCAGATATTCGGACGGAATCTCCATAATTGCGGACTACTCCACGTCCGGAATGTGCAATAAGCGTATAATCGGCATTGAAATAGCGGGCGATAATAGTGGCATAAGATAAGTTGCAATTCTCCGTTTCAGCTTTATAAGGTTCGCTACGGTCTTTCCCTTCTACACCATAGCCACACGTCAGCGAGTTACCGATAAATTCGATATGTCTGGACGGGCACTCCGTTTCTTTCATCAGTTCTCCTTTATTGTGAAGCACAAATTGATGAATGGTTGTCTTTCCCCATTCCCCTTCCGTACGTTTTTGAATCAACACATGATGGATGCTTTTATCCATGCCGGAAATGAAATTAATCAAAGTATCTTTACCGGATACTTTTACCGTTTTGTGTAAAAGGCTGTCTACAAAAACATTGTAATAATTAATACCAGTATCTGAAATCTTCATAGACAATTCTCCTCCCGAAAGTCGGGTACGAAGATAAGTACCGGTCCAGTCGAAAGAAACGGAGCCATCACTCTGTATTTCCGTACGTCCCACGTAAGAAACGTTTTCATCATTAGCTTTATAGTATCTGTTCTTGGTAGTTTGAGCATTTACATCTTCAAACAACAGACAGAGGCTAACCAGAACTAACACATTTTTCCACATATCGTTTTCTAAATTAATCAAAGGTAATCACACAACTTCCGGACCCGTCGGATACAATTTTAAGTCCTTTGGCTGTTACTTTATTACCGGTAATTGTTATTGATTTACTTTTCTCTATAATCGTAAAAGACTTCTTTGTATAATCGACAGGCAACTGTATTGTCCTGTCGACGCTCTTCTTGCAATCTATAAAAAGGACCTTTTTATTATCTATAACACCTTCATAACACAGCAAATCATCATCATCAGAAACAGGAGACTTAAACCAGGTATACACTCCACTCCAATGAATAATATCCCCCTTTTTGTGTTCTCTATCAGCTATAATCTTGTGGTAGGTCTTATTGCTGGAATTTCCTATGAATATAATATCATCATCTGATATTTCTTCATGATTTCCCAATCCATCGGCAAACAGATAAGAAGATTGATACGCATTTGCGCTTTTCTCAATGAAACGGCGAAATGACGGATACTCTTTCTTTGTAAAGGTAGAAACATCCTTTTGTACTGTCCAGTCCACATACTTGCCATTGGCAGTTAATGTATGTGTCTCCTTGTCAAACATAGATTGCATTCCGTAATACATTTGTACTGTCACGGGAGACTCATTTTGAAATTCATGAGTAACCAAGACTTGAATGTTATTTCTATAAATAGAATAATTGACAGTCTCAATACATAAGATCTCATTCAGAAGTGTTTTTCCACTACTGGTATCGGCTTTGGAAGGGTTCATTATTTCATTGATTACTTCAATCTTTATCTCTTTTGTCAGAGTCGATAGATCTGTCTTTATTTCTTTTCCGTCGATATAAATACGATAACCGATATTGCGGGCAGTTTGAGTAACTTCATCCAGATAGGGATGATTTCCTCCACACCACCCGTATCCGGTTATATTAAAAGGACCGATATTGTCACTGTAAGCCAGATTCAGAAGAGAAGTCGGAGAAACATCGGGCAGAGTGGCAGGAGCAGGCATATTGTTGTCAATTGTTCCTACTCTATAAAATGTGAACAGTTCATTGAACATACACTTCTTGAACCAATAAAGAATATCGGTTTTGGCATCTAACTTGGCTGATATATATAAATCTTCGCCGGTTATTTTCACTCTCATTTCTTCGGATATCGTTTCAGTCCCGGGAGAGTCTTCTTCCGCAGAAGGCTTATCCGGGAGTCCGGAAGAAATTCCCGAATCTCCATTCGAGCAGGCTACTAAGTGCCAGGATAAAAATACGAATGCAAGGATTAAACGTTTCGTCATGGCTTCTATCTTTATTTTAATTCAAATTTGAGAACATCTTTGATATCCATAGCTGATGCTGCTATGATAGCTTCAAATTTGCCCGGTTCACAAATCCATTCATGTCTTTCCGCATCAAAAAAGCTTAATGCCTCTTTATCAATAGACAAAGAAACTATTTTTTCTTCACCCGGCATTAAATTTACTTTCTTAAATCTCTTTAATTCTTTCACCGGGCGGGGAAGAGAAGACTTTATGTCTCTGATATAAAGCTGAACAATTTCCTGTCCTTCACGGTTCCCTGTGTTCTTGACAGCTAAACTGAAAGTTATTGTTTCGTCAACTGACATGACTTTCTTGTTTGCTGTTAGTTTTCCATACGCCTACCACTCTGTCTCCAATGGGGTGATTCACATCTTGATAAACAGGAGCTTGCGTCATGAAAGATGATGCCAGAAAAGGCATGATTGCTATGATATTTCTTAATTTCATTGTTTTGTTATTCTTGTCCGTATAAACAGTATAAATATAATATGCTGATGGCAGATTCCATCAGCATATTATCCAAATGATTATTATAAGCCTAAGAAAGCTGTCGGTGCATCTGTGGTTATCAGATCAAAACCATTGTCAATACACCATTGCATCTCAGAAGGGATATTTACAGTCCATACATTGGAGGTCATCCCTGAATTTTTCAGATCTTTCAACCAATCCGGATTTTTATGATAAGCCCAATAATTGTAATCTGCCCCGGTAGCTCCCAATTGTTTCAGTTCCTTGGGCGAAATATCCTGTCCCAAATACAAAATTGGAGTTTTAGGAGGTGCCAGACGTATAAACTCACACATCACATGACGGGAAAAAGAGATGTATTCTACTCTGTGAGTCAATTTTTTCTCTTCCACCAACTTTAGGATCATTTCAACGGCTTTCGTTTCACGTTCCGGAGTACTGAGGGGTTTCATCTCCAGTATCAGATGTATTTTAAGTTTCTTCGCTTTATCAAGGAACTGCTCTAAAGTTGGCATATTCTCCCCATTGCTTAACTTTAAAGTGCGTAGCACGTCAGAAGATGTTTTCTCCAGAGAGTATCCTTCATGCCATCCGTCATGATTCAACATCAATTCATCGTCAGCTGTCAGCCATACATCAAATTCCGAACCATAACAACCTATTGAATCAGCTTTCACTAAAGCCGCTAGCGAGTTCTGTGCAGATCCGGGTGTATTCCAGAATCCACGATGGGCAATAACTTTGGTCTGATGAGATTCTTTTTTTTGCTTGCCACGTCTTGATACAATCAGATTAGCCAGTCTGTCCATGACTTCATGATCTTTCGGGTTCGTTGATTTATACATATCAAGAACAGCATGATTGCCACTATAATAGGCCATTGCAGATGTACGGAAGGCTTGTTGTCTTTCAAAATGATCAATATACGCTACCAGACGATTATAAAACGAGTCCTTGGCATCAAACAATGCTCTTTCGTCAAATTCAAGTTCCATCCCCATGTTCAGAGTGGCGGCAGATTGACATGCTTCTTCCAGTCTTTTATCGGGAATAGAGGCTTTAAAAAAGTGGTTCGGTTGTTGATAAGCGATATCAAAGCCTAATTCTCTCCATTGGTTGTAGCCTTTTGCCTGCCAATACGGAATCCAACAAAATGTTTTGTTCTTCGAATGAATATACTTACTTAATGGAACTGACAGATCTTTGGTGAAATCAATATCCTCTGCCAGCCAGTAGAAACCGGATAATTTCAGATGTTTGTATTTTGCCTGTTTGAATCGCTTCATTAACTCATCGATATACCAACGGGTGGCCTTCACCTGATCCTCTTGTCTGGAAAAGTCCATTGGCTCGCCATCCACTTCTCCCCAATCTTTTTGTCCGGGAAGAACTTCCGGAAGACATAGTACTATCTGATGAGTAAAATCCGGTTTTCCGATTTCTTTAATCTGTGTTCCGATACATCGATCTAAGGCAGACAGCGCTTTACCATCTTCAAAAAGACGATCTAATAACCATAGCCATTCTTTTTTTCTTGCATTTTTATCTGAGTAGCGTGTTGCAAAGCCACAGCCTTTCCCATCTGTGAACTCCAAAAACAAGAATCCGTCAAATAACCAGTCTTTATGTCCATCTGCAAACTGATGTACCACATAGGGGAGAAATTGATCCGAAGTCCAGTCAATACGATGCACTCCTCCCTGGTAAATAAGTGCCAGATCTTTTATTTTATTCTGTCTATATCCTTTATCTATGGATAGCGCATGACTATCCATAGTAATAAATAACAGACAGAAACATATCAATCCTTTTAGATATAGTGAGAAATAGTTCATAATTTTCATGTTTTTAGTTACATACCCCAAGCATAAACTTCACCAAGACTAACTCTCAGCCCGTCATAAGTCGGATAGGTATCAGTTATTACAAAACGAATGTATCGGGCTTGTGTCGCAGGAACATCCATATTAACGTTGGGTTCTCCGATTTTGGGAGAAGTCCAGTCTTTTAATTTAACCCAATTCTCGTTATCAATACTAGCTTCTACATAACCGGCTTTCGATGTGCCTGCCCAAACGTGTGCTGCTGGTGCAACAGGGTTAGCAAATCCAAATCTGAATAATGTATATTCTTTCCCCATGTCAAATACAAAGTAATAGGGCAAGGGCTCTTTTACATCCCATCGGCATAGCCATTGTGTGCCAGGATTATTGTCTATCAATGATTCCACTCCCCATCCCATATTCAGATACCATCCGCCGTCTTGGGTACAACAGTTGTTGAAATCTATAACACTCCATCCTTTCTTGTCTATTGGGTCCGGTTGGAATTTAACTGTGTACAGTTTGGACGCAGCATCAGGACTTATACCATATTTTGAAACGGAAGTAATGCGTAGTGGAAGTATATAGTCACCAAATAAATAAGTACCCTCTTCCGGTATTAACCCTTTCTTGTGGTATTTAATTTTAATGAATGTTTCCTTCATGCCTGTTAATATAACTCCTTTATTATCTACAGTAAAGGAACTCTCCGGCAACATTTTATAGGCTGTGCCATGAGCGGTATTATAATCAGTGACTAACTGAGGATCGACTTCAATGTGAAATGAAACATCTTCGGCATTAGAATAATTAGTTCTTATCTTTACGAATAGTTCTCTTTCATTCAAATCGCCGAAAGTCGGCATAAAATCAGTAACCGGACTCATACCAGGAACATCCATTTGCAAATAAGGTTCCTTAATAGTAGGTACAATAATGGTTTTTAGTCTCTCATCATCTGCTGAGATAAAATTTTGCACCACACTCATTTGTATGGGCAAGCCATATTCCTTTCCCGTAGAAAGAAGATCGGATAGACGGTCGGCATTCCATTTAATATCAAAAGCTTTCCGATAGTCGGAATCGTTGAGACGCAGAGCAGGCTGAAGAATGGTATAACAATCGGAAGGCAATAATTGGATCGATGTTCCATTATCCGTATTATAACTCTGAAGAACAGTCTCGTCAACAGAAATGGAAACTTCTGTCTCCTGCTTTCCTTTCCCACTTTTGATAACAAATAATTGATAGGGGGTATCCATACCACGGAATATCTCCGTTTCTGTATAGGTAGAATGCAATAGTCCGATTTGATCATTAACCATGAGATTATCACGATCATCAGTACATGCCGATGCAATAAAAAGTGCAGCAACTATGAATTGTATTGTCTTATGTTTTTTCATATTTATATCCATTACATATATTTACCATCCGTAATTTTGAGTAATATTCTTCATTTCACTCAATTGTTCTTGATTGATAGGGAAGAAATAATGCTTAGGCTCAAATACCCGGGGACCACCTTTCCAAACATTTGATGTCCGCGACCAAGAATCTTCGTATGAAGTGGCCAATAAATTAAGAGAATATTCCGGTCCGGGAAACTCTTGTTGAGCAATCATCCAGCGACGGGCATCATAATATCGGTGTCCCTCAAAGGCTAATTCTACCATGCGTTCCTTTTGAATCAGCATCCGCAACAAATCCTTATTGCCTTTCACTTCCGGATACGCTGTTTCGAGGGCATTTAAACCGGAACGTTCGCGAACAAGGTTAATATACTTCAATGCTTCCGTTTCATTGCGTTCGGGCTTCTCATTGCAAGCTTCAGCATAGTCAAGATATATTTCGGCCAAACGGAAATAGGGCCAGAATACGGTTCCCCAACTGCCACTTTCTGTATTAAGAGCAGGATCGAGTGGGCGTCTCCACATATATCCGACTTTGACACAATCTCCAGATTCTAAGTACGAGGATGATCCTCCCGTAAAAAAGGTAACTTGTTTTATGCCTTTATATTGATTGATCCAATAAAAACCATTTGGAAATACAGAAGCATAAAAACGGGCGTCACGTCCGACACAGCTATTATGCGCTTTAAATCCAGGTGCAAAACTGACTCCCGGCTGCTTGAAATTTTCTGTAAAACCGGTATTTGTATATCCCGATTGCTCATCAATTACAGGATTCCCGTTATTGTCATATCCGGTAACAGGATATCTTCCGGATTTAGCCATCGGATAAGTATCTACTAATTTCAGAGACGGGCAGAAACCACCGACACCCAATTCACAAACTCTAGGAGGCATGCACCGGCTATACAGATAGAAACCTATAGCTCCGAGTCCAGTATTAGTAGGATTACGTCCCCAGGCACCCCAGATCGTCTCTTTATTCCACTCTTCAAAAAGAACTCCTTGATAAGATTTGATGGCACGCAGTAAAGGGTCTGCTTCAGTCTGGTCTTTGTACAATTCATAGATGTTCATATCTATAACGTCTTTGGCAGCTTTAGCGGCTTTTTCCCATTTTTGAGGATCGGGACTTTGTGGAAAAAGGAAATCACCATACAGATTCTTCATTTGTCCTTTATAAAGATCGCATCCATTATACAATGGACTGGCGGCATAGAGCATTAAGCGCGCTTTGGCAGCCATTGCCGCTCCCTTGGTGATACGTCCTGCCCATTTTGTGAAATCGCTGATCTCTGCAGGAAGTTCTGCAATAGCCTTATCATATTCTTCAGCTATGAAATTTACGTTTTCATCAACTGTATGACGGTCTATCGTTTCCGGTTTTATAAGTTCATCCGATTCGATGTCTCCCCAGATATACACAGGACCATATTGACGGAATAGTTCAAAGTAATAATAAGCTCGCAGAAAACGTGCTTCTGCTTTCATTATACGTCTCGTTTCAGAGTCAATCTCCAAACATTCGTCAACATGGTTCATGAATATACTAGCTTGTTTTATGCCTGTATACTTTGCTTTCCAAATATTATAGTTTGGAGTAGAAGGTCCCCATGATCCATTATTGAAAGAGAGGTAGTTGACCCACTGATACCAGGAGAACATGGCTTCATCACTACGGGGAACTGCGCTTCCTTCTTCCAGATATTCATATTCCCGTGGCAAGTAGCTATAAACATGCGCTAAATACTGTTCGGTAGAGACACGCTTACTAAAGGTTTCGTCTTGTGTAAGCTGGTCGAGCAAAGTCACATCCAGATAATCGTTGCATGATACAAAGCTGAATGCAACGGTGAAGTATAGGAATATTCCTAAAATTCGTATCTTTTTATTCATAGTTCTAATATACTTTAAAAGTTAAGATTAAGACCTAAGGTGATTGTTCTCATCTGAGGATATATATTTCCATAGTTGGAATCGAGTTCGGGATCCCACAATTTGAATTTGCTGAATGTCAAAAGGTTGACACCCTGTGCATAAACACGAATTGATGACATGCCCAGACGTTTATAAATATGCTTCGGAAGGGTATATCCTATCTCCACATTTTTCAAACGAAGAAAACTCATATTACGTTGCCAGTAGGTGGAGGGTTGAAGATTATTCTCTACCTTGCTCATAGAAAGCCGTGGATAAGTAGCATTAGGATTAGGATTGCTGGTTGTCCAACGTTTTTCGGCTACATCTGCGTAAATCTGTCCTAAACGCTCTATATTATCAGAGGCACCATAAAGAGCGTCTCCACCGATAATACGAGTCACATTTCCTACTCCCTGCATAAACAGAGAAGCGTCAAATCCTTTCCAGCCCAGACTAATACCAAATCCATAATTTATTTCCGGTACGTCCGTATAGCCAATCGCTACCTTATCGTATGCGTCGATAACGTTATCACCATTGATGTCTTTATATTTAATATCACCAGGACGAACGTTTCCAAAGTTTTGTTTGGGGCTATTGGCTATATCTTCTTCTGACTCAAAAAGACCTAGAGCTATAAGACCGCGTTGCTGACGATAGGCAAATCCAGCTTCACTTTGGTAGGGCCATATAGGAGTCGGTTTATCATCATACAACTTTTTATTTCGATTGTAAGTGAAATTGGCACGGGCAGAGACATACCAGTCATTAAATCGTTGTTCATACTCCATAGAACCATCGAAACCTTGATTCTTCATTTCTCCAAGATTCACATACTGGGTTTCATTGAGACCGACGATTGAAGGAACACTTTCTTGCTGAATATAGATACCAGTACGCTTTTCATAAAAATAATCAAGTTGGAATTTAAGTCGGTCAAATAAGCCAAGTTCCAGTCCCACATTCGCTTTTTGAGCTTTCTCCCATGAAACATTCAGGTTTCCCGGAATACCTGTAGAAATACCTACGATACTTCCACTACCGGGATTCGTTCCGAAAATATAGCCGTATTGTCCTTCTTTCATGGTGGAGTTGAATGCAAAACGTCTGTTTCCGCCAATCTGGTCATTACCTATTTCTCCATACGAACCTTTGATTTTCAACAGGTGGATAGTAGAACGCAACGGATCCCAGAAAGCTTCGTTGCTTAGCATATATCCTATAGCAAAAGAGGGAAAGAAACCAAAACGTTTGTCAGGTGCGAAATTCTCAGAGCCATTGTATCCGAAGTTAAATTCAGCAAAATAACGGTCGTAATATGAATAAGTAGCTCTACCGGCAATACCGATGTTTTTGTGGGCAAAAGCGTCTACATAATTACCCGGGAAATTGTCTGTATAGTTACGCATACTAAAAAGAAACAAGGCTCCAACACGGTGCTTTTCTCCAAAGAGGCGGTCGTAATTGGCTGAGGCTTCAAAGTTGATAGTACGTGTGCCCGAATTCGTCCGTGTGAGTTTCATATAATCACTACCTTCAGTACTCCTTACAAAGTCAAGATTTCCTTCTTCATCACGTCCTGTTGCATAGTAGGTAGATGGTGTTACAATGCGGTTTAGTGTATGCGCATTGTAGGCGTCCCATGAGAACTTAACATTGGCTTTTAATCCCGGAGTTACCATTTTTGAGAAATCCTGTGTAAGCGAAATAAGTGATTGCGCATTGTTGAAGAAATCCTGCGAGTACCCAGAGTTATTCAGGCTGTTATAAGGATTGGTACCCGTACTTGGTTTAGCTAAAGTGCCATCTGAATAAATAGTAGGAGTAGCTATCGGAGAAGTTCGGATCATATAAGCATACAAATCTGATAGTGAACCATAAGGACGGTTCTTGGTCTCATATTGATTGGACAGTGAGAGACTCAGCTCAGTAGATGAAGTTACATTGATATCAATATTTGAACGAAAACTAAACTTGTTATAGCGCATTGAAGCATCGTAGCGGTCTTTATCCGAAATATTGAATACACTGCCTTCCGAATAAAAGGAGCCGCCTACATAATAACGTATTTTAGGAGATCCCCCGGTAACGTTGATATTCACGCGTGTGGTGTTGGAGAAGTCTTTAAACAATGTTTGCATCCAATCTACATTCGGGTAAAGATCCGGATCTGTATTATTCAGGTATTTTGCTTTTTCTTCAGGTTGTATAGCCAAGCGTCCGGATGATTCCAAAGTAATATCATTATAATAATTGATCCATTGTTCCGTATTAGCCAATTCGGGCATACGTACTGGATTGGTAAAACCATATTCTACGCGTGCATTAATCTTAGGTGCTGATTCGGTTCCACGTTTTGTCGTGATAAGTACAATACCATTGGCTCCACGCACTCCATATAATGCTGTTGCGGTAGCGTCTTTCAGAATAGAGAAAGAAGCGATATCCTCAACATCTACAAGGTCCATACTACGTTCTACTCCATCAACCAGCACTAAAGGTTTGTTGCCTGCACCGAAAGTATTGATACCCCGAATCCAAAAATCAGCACCTGCACCCGGTTCACCTGAACGCTGCATGACAACTATACCAGCCAACTGTCCGGCCAAACCGGAACTCAATTTAGCAACAGGCATTTTCAGTTCATTCATCGAAACCGTATTGATGGCACCGATAACACTTGCTTTTCGCTGTTTACCATATGCTACTACGGTAACTTCGTCAAGTTCTGCTGTTTGGGGTTGCATTTTAACTACGATATTTGTTTGCTTACCCACCAAAATAGTCTGCGTTTCCATTCCAAGAAAAGAAACGACTAGTTTATCTGTTGGCAAGACTTCTATCACAAATGTTCCGTCCAAGTCAGTGATAACTCCCCTTGAACGTCCTTCTACCAATATCGATGCACTGGGGATAGGTTCTCCAAATTCATCCAATACTTTTCCTGTGACTTTCTTGCCAGAAGGATTGTCCTTTACTTCTTTGATCTCATCTTTTTGTAAAGAATGCGCAAGAGCATTACTGGCGTTCATGTTTACTAGTGATAATAAACAGAATGTCGTAACAGTCCAGATTTTAATTGAAAAAATGTTTTTTCGTAAGTCCGACATCATACATTAATAATTTAAAGTTAAGTAATTCTGTATTTTTTTCTTCTTTAGATTTGATAATTTCCTTAATTATAAGTTCGGTATTATATTCATAGGCTGTTTTGTTTTATAATTTATAATTATTTTGAGGTATGTACTTAATAAAAATATTGCATATATTTCTCAGATAATGTCTTGGCCAACAATATCGGGTTCTCTCCAGAAATTATAGGATGGTGCTCTTTGGATAATGTCCACTCATATTCGAAGTCAGTAATTGATTGATAAAATTGTTTTTCATCAAACTTCTGGCCGGATAATGAAGCGGTTATTACTTCTGTTGTAAAGCGCTTCCAACGTTCACGATAATAACTATAAGTTAATCCACCCCAGCCCCTGTTTGCATAGTCATTTAACTGGGTTGCCTTTTGTCCCCATACTGTCAGGATACAACGTGCATTTTCCTCATAATATTCTTTTTCAGCTTCTGTTTTTCCAAAAGAACGTGCATCGTCAATCCACTTACCGATTGAGAAATTGGTTTCACAGGATAACAGACGGTCTGTATCTATCAATAGTGCATCCATTTGATCGGCCCATTTCTTCATTCCATCTATGTCTTTTTCTGAATAACATTGAGTGAAATGATCTCTAAACGAGGAAAAGAGATTTCCTAATACTTGCCGTCCTACATTTATTACATCAAATCGATATCCAGTATTGTTTATATGACTGGCTTTCAACATTTCTGTCCAAATATCCCATAAGTCACGATTGTTGTAAGTGATGTCCGGATAGGTATTCCAACTATCTGTGCCCACTAACATTGGACGTGCATTCATTAAAACGGCTTGCCCTGCTGTTGCATACTTTTTATATATTTTTTTATGTAATGAATCCCATGCTTTCAGAATATGTCTATCTTGATTTCCCCCTCTGCATTTTGCCCAGTTTTGAATCCATTGATCAGTTGTTAACGGATAATCCCATGCCTGGTCAAATACAAATTCATACATAAAAGGATTCACATCGAAGCCTTCCAAGGTAGCTCCTAGGCCATATACATTCTCACCACCTTCTACAAAGAGTTTTTCAATTTTGACATCAACATCATCCAGATTTCCGACCATCATGGAGTTTCCACCAAAATTGCCTAAGTAGCACCACATATATGGTTTTCCGTAGTACATTTCCGTATTCCTCCATATTTCTGTACTGTCACAATAGTAATCCAACAGTATGAGTTTGTCATCTGGCACAGCCTCCAGGAAAGAACGGATTCTGGGTTGTGTCCATTTCTTTTGATCATGGTAAAACATCCATGTCATTTGCAACCACTTAGCCTCAGCATCTACTTGATAAATGGACTCATATATCTTCTTAGAAACCTTTGCCAGGAAATCTTCATTCCAATTTGGAGAATCAACCTCATTAAAAGGATCAATTCCATAAATATGATCTGTGCCATATATTGCCGTCTGCTCTTCCAAATACATTTTTTGAATGATGTTGAACAGAGAGTCCATTGGTTCTATAAAATGACTGCGATATTTTGAATCATATCCTCCCCATTGACTCATTTCGTGAATTTTGGCATCTGGATAGATTGCTTTAAGTTCTTTAGGTACGTGCCCAGAAAATGCAGGTAAAACAGGGGTCATATTAAAGTCGCGTTCCCTCTTTAATATTTGTTTCTGTAATACTTCTTGTTGCTCCAACCATGATTTCGGCAGGGGACTTTGCCAATAATCGACATTAGACATACGATGCCAGGGCAAGTGCGCAGGTCCTGTGAAATATGAACGTATTTGTTCATCGTTTAATCCTAATTTGCTCCAGACCTTATACCATACTGTCTCTTGTCCACTGATAGCTAATGGCATCGTAATTCCATTTAATGCCATCCAGTCAATCAACCTTTCCCAATCAGACCATTTCCAATAAGGCATTGTATATCCAAATGTACAGTAGTTCAAGAAGAAACGATTGTCACACTTAGAACGGATAGATATTGGTTGAGGAATTACTGGTAACTCTTCGGGCATATCAATGCTATCAGAGGCATACCAAGATACATTCGTATGGCAGTAATATTTCAGATAATGGTTAAGACCTACGGCCAAAGAATTATTATTATTTCCCTTTATGCGAATTTTCTTGTGTGCCGATTCTAGTATAAAACGATCCATCTGGTTTGAGTCATTTAATAATTCAAATTCAAAAGAATCTGCATGTTGAGGAAATAATCTCTGGCACATCTGTTCTAATACTGGGTTACTTGATCCAGTATCCTTTCTACAACTTGTAAAAAGAAAAATTGTAAGTATTGATAAAGTCATTACAGCGATAAAGAATGCCGTGCAAGACGCAGAAGATATGGCTGAATGCCGTGTCCATTCCGCGTGGGTCTCAATCCCAAGTGCCGAGTTAAAAAGCTTTTATGCATCTGGACGAACGCCAGTTGAAAATACTGACCATACAATTAC
>RRZU012637468.1_pt1 | contig 15045 bp, 14 predicted proteins | sample 2165561 | NCBI WGS metagenome assembly RRZU01 (sample SAMN10456909, study PRJNA506462) | wastewater metagenome | isolation source: wastewater sludge | place: USA: Moscow, Idaho
CAGTCCATTTCAAGACTTACAGTAAGTACAGCTTATACGGTGTTTGCTGTGCATACGGCAAAGGCTGTAATCAGGCCATATCAAGTATTACAGTAAATACAGCATATACGGTGTTTGCAGCACATACGGCAAAGACTGTAATCAGTCTATTTCTAAATTTAAAGTAAATACAGTAAATACAGTAAATACAGTAAATACAGCATGTACAGCTTATACGGTGTTTGCAGCACATACGGCAAAGACTGTAATCAGTCCATTTCAAGACTTACAGCAAATAAAGCTCATACGGTGTTTACAGCATATACAGTAAATACGGTGTTTGCAGTGCATACGGCAAAGGCTTTAACCAGGTCATATCAAGTCTTACCGTAAATACAGCATATACAGTAAATACGGTGTTTGCAGTGCATACGGCAAAGACTGCAATCAGTCCATTTCAAGACTTACAGTAAATACAGAATGAATGGTGATAGACGAGGGTTAATTCGTTAAATATTAAAGTGTTAAAAGATCAATTCTTTGGTTAGTTCAAAATTATACTCTTAACAAAGAAAAGGGGAGCATTAATCATATAATTCTAATTTCTTTAAAAGTTCAATTTCTTCTATGTCTGTAGCAAGATATTTATATTCAATTTGATTGGAGATAGTTTTATTGAAATGTCTCATGGCAAGAAATACCCACTGAAAAATAATATAATCAGGTATTGAAGGCTCTAGAGTTAAAAGAGGAAGTATGTTAAGCGTTTTATCGGTTGATGGTCGGATAAGGTAGCTGAAAGATTCACACTCGAAATAAGTTTTATCTGAACTTAATATAAATGGCATAACGTAGTAACCGCACAATTCTTCGGAAAGTTTGCTATTTTGCAACATTCCAGAGTTGTGAAAAACCACGTATTTAAATTCTTTAGGTTCAATACGGAACGCAATAAGTATTCGTTCTGAATTATCGTTTCGCCTTAAAATCAAATTAGGTGAAGTGTTTGTATGGTAGTTAAGTTGATCAAGGGATGAATCTAACAGAGGAACATCATCTAGTGAGTGATAGTTGTAATTTTCCAATACACTTGTTGCGATGGCAAAATTTTCAGAAACGTTAGGAATTACGTTTCTATAATTTGCTTTGTTGTACATTAGTCTAGGGATCATTAGCGAAGAATCTTTGAAACGCTTAAGTAAACTCATATTTCAGTCCGCAAATCTTAATGGAAGTGATATAAATTATTAAGTGTAGATTTCTGATAATTCGAGAACATCTTTAATTATGGGTATGGACTTTTGTTGAACAGACTTTACATCCCAACTGACACTCCCATTTTCAAAATTGTACTCAAAATCAACACAACCGATTTGTGCGAATTTGCATCTATGTCGTGCCTTTCTTAGGATGTCACTTAAACTTGAGTTGGTTTTGAGCTTAAAGGATGCTTTTGATATATAAAAACTTGCTTCATTTAATGCATCAATAAAAAAAGTAACTCCATCACTGCTTATCATGATTGCTTTGATGTTTAGTTTACTAAACCATTCATAGTTACTTGGTTGAGCAAGTATAGCAAAATGCTCCTTATGTATTTTACTCAAGGAAAATCCGAATTCAGAACTGTGTTGTTGAGTTAGAACTATGTCTGCATCACCGTCACCTGAACTAATTGGGGAATCATAAGATGAACACCAATTTATGAATTGATACCAACTAGAGATTTGATTAATAGCAAACTTGGTTCCTATTGCTACAGTTTCCTGTAGTTGCAATATTTCTTCAATTTCTTCTGGAGTTTTTTTGGTTGTAGCCATTTTGGTTTATATCCTTGATATTATTCGGAAAAACAACTTAAATCACTAGAGAGGGCATTTCGATCAATACCAATTTCTCTGAACATTTTATCCATTGCTTGATCGTCGTTTTGTGTAAGTTGTTTTGCGTCCATTGAAAGATTTAAAGATGAATTAACTTGATTATCTACAGATATTTTTTTTTCATATAAGCCTAAGCCCATATAGCTAAATGCAAGAGCAAAAATTCCATAAGTTAAGTATTTTAATTTATTGACAGAAGCAAGGTTGTACAAAAAAGATGGTGGTGCGGAATATTGTTTGCTTGTATGTGTTTCATTGCTTGATGGTGCTTGTTCAATACTGTTAATTGCTTGGTAAAATTCTTCATGAATTTTGTTGATCAAAGATTGTCGCAACTCTTGAAAAGCTACAGATTTGTTTTTTACTTTTGTTTGTAGAATAGGGATATGTGGTTCTGCTATTAGAGTTTTAATAATTTCACCATTAACACCGTTGGTTTTGCTGCGAATATAAATTTTTCCCTGCATAAAAGGCGCTTCATCTCCCTGCAAGGTGTCAAAACCTTCATCCAAAACCAAGCTAATTTCGCTAACTTCATCAAAGTTCAAAAGCTTAATAAGATCGGACTTAAAATACGCATTTTGATTATCGGGTTTTGTATAAAAATTTGTCAAAACAAGCAGGTCTTTACCTTTAAGAATCAAGTCAATTCGGGGTGTAAAGTTAATTGCTTTCATTCTATATATCCTATTGTGTGCCGAAAACAAGATCAAGAATTGGCTTTTCGGTCAAGCCCTGTATATGCGTTAACTTACCTGTTGATTTATCGAGCATTACACCAAATGGAACACTTACAGCCTGGTTAGGTTCAACTGCCTTAAAATATGCTACAAGGTATTGAAGATTCTGGTTCAATGAATCCACATTTGCCTTTGAGGGGATTACTTTTTTTGCGGCTATATCCTTTTCAAAACTTGCCGTAAGAAGTTTAGGATTTTGTAGCGGTGCTGATGCTAGTTTAAGGGCTTCTTCGGATTTGCCCAGTGCTACAGTAGGAATCCATTTAACAGTATATTTGCTGTAAACATATGGCTGTAGAGCGGTGAATGTACGATGACACCAAGGACAACGTGGATCATAAAAAACATATAAGGTGTTTTCTGGTGCGCCGCTACCCTGTTTAGCACCGGCTAATGAGTCTAGCAATTTAAGTGCTTTTGGGATTTCAGATTTCTGCCATTTTAAATTCATAATTCCTTTGGACGTAAGGTTTCCTGATGCTAGACCTCCGGAAGTTAATGCGTTTGTGTTATCTGACAAATTAGAAACTTTATTTTGCGCTAAAACTTTGTTTTTAAATTCAGGTGATGAATATTGCAATGCATTTTCGACATATTTATTTGAAACAACTTTCTTGGAATTGATGTCGTAGATAGTTCCTTTAATGAAATAGTTTTCATCCGGAGTGTTGTACAAAACCATAGTCTTTCCGTTTTTTTCAAATATCCATGCGTACACGTCCTTTGCTTCCGTAGACATTGTTTTTTTAATTGTACCAATTTTACTCATTTTAGCTTTTAGAGTGGCTGATGGTTCCGCAAATGCGCTCATAGATATTAATGAAAGACTAATAGTTAATGCTTTGGAAAAAGTATTTTTTGGGAACATTTGTTCAAACCTAAGAGGTTAATGATTGTTTATAAGTTTACTTCATCTGGAAAAAGTTTTTCTTTTTCTACTAACTTTAAGACCAAATTAATCCATTCACATAAGAAGGAGTTTAGGGTTTTTAAAAGAATTATTACTTAAAACAGAGTTCACATCATTAACTGCAACAATGGTGTTAACAGTGATTACTGAACATACAGTAAACACCGTATTTACTGTACATACTGTAAGCTTTAGTAATAAAACATATAAAAAACAATATTTTGCGTTAGTTTAAAACTGAATACTTTTTTTAATTATACGTGTTGTAATGTTTTAAAATTTATGTAAAATAAACTCTATACAAACATAGAGTCATAAAGATGAATTCAGCAATCAAACCTGTAACCTACAACAGCGAAACTATTAGCATGAAAAAAGGAATTGGCAATAAATTTATTGATGATTTCGATAAGCGCTTTAAAGCAATCCCAGAACTCAAACTAAAAATTAAGCGCGTTGTTGAGCTTTCTAAGGAAAAAAACAAAAAACCATTAATTATTTCATTTGCATCAGAAAAAGGTGGTTGTGGCAAATCAACAATGGCTGTTACTACATCTCAGTTGCTTGCAAATATGGGCTTTAAAGTTCAATTGATTGATGTTGACAATAACGAATCAGCTTATCGTATGTTAATTTCAAGAAAAAAGAACATTCAGGAAGTTATAAATAATGCTGTTAAAGAGGGTGTTGATGAGTCACTAATTATAGACTTTAAAACCAAACTTGACCCATTGGTTGATACAGCACTGGTAGACAAGGAAAGTCTTACAGTTGACTTGGTAAATGAAATTGCTACTGATAGTGCTTATGACATCATCGTGTTTGATACTCCTGGTGTTAAAGAGAAGCGTGAGGAAAATTTCGATCTTGCAAAGCTAAACCATGCCGGTGAAGTTCATATGATTCTGGCGTATCTTAGCAATAGTATTGTTATTCCAATGCGTGTTACACCTCTAGATATAACAATTGCAACACGACTAATTTATCCTTTAAGTCAATTTGTCGATCACTTGGAAAAGATGAAACTCGCTGTATTAAAAACACAAGCACGTATTCTTGTGAATTCAATCGATCAGCGTACAGGCACAGCTTTAAATGCACTGGAAGAGTTTCAAAATAGTTCTTATAAACAATTCAAAACTATTATCCGCCGTAGTGATAAAATCGCTTTCGCACCATATTTTGAAGGTGTGCAAACAGCTTTTACTACAAAGGTTGCCTCACAAATGCAAGAAAGCTTTTTGGAAGTAATCGATCAAATTTCTGATGATGCAATGGTTAGCTTGGGGGAATAAGGCATGAGTATTCGTAGTCTTGGATCAGGCAAAAAATCTATTTTGGATGCTGCAAATTCTCAAGTAGAAGCTGATAGTAGAGATATATTAACTAGCAGCAGTGATGTATTAAAAGAGGATGTTTCAAATCCAGTAATTAATGAAAAACCAAAACCTAAGATTAATGAAAATGCAGAAAACTTAATTTGGTTGGAAAATGGATCAGTTGAGTTTAATGGTGTTTTTCGTACGACAAGACGTTCAGGTATGCAGTACAGGCACCATAACTTTTTGGTTCCTTTTTCACTGGATAAGAAGCTTAAAAGGATTTTGATTGATAGTGAATTATCAATGAATGAATTGGCTAACCTATTATTTATTGATTTAATAGAAAAAGGTCAATTACCTCCTAAGCTTCTAAAGCAATATAAAAAAGAAACCACTAAAAAATAGAGGTTTCTGGAAGATATCGCCTCATAAACTACGTTTAATTAAATAATTAGGCGTAGTTTTTTTATTTCTAGTTAATATAAATATATTAATGGGTTGCTTTATTTGCCAAATTTAGATACATAATATGTTGACAAAAATACAGATTACGTAAAAGAGTTGTATTTGTTGTTGTTCCTTTTGCATACTCTTGACATGCACTATTTTGCTTAATTTCATTTAATTGAATATCTTTCCAAGCTATTTGATTACTAAAACTAGATGCGACACGCTTTTCTTTTATATAGTCATCATAAGCATCAAAAACGATTTTTGCACATTGCTTGTATCTGTTTTCATCTGCGCTTCTTGAAAATTGAGTGTCGCAAAGAATCATGTTGCGCTCTAACGTTTGAATAGTTAATTTTTTATTTTCATCTGCTAAACAAATTGATGAACCAAGAGAAAAAATAATAATTAGAATTTTATTCATTTTAAATATCTCTGGCTTAGCTCGCTTAGTAAGACTATGTTAATTTTGGTCACACAAATATTTTGATCAGTCAAATTATGATAAGAAGAACAAGATCTTTTTGCTTTTTCTGCAGGCAAGCCGCGTAAATTCAGGATGTATATACGGTCTCTTGTTTCTAATCTTTTTAAGTTCTGATTAATGCTGATTCTAACAGCATCGCCTACGTTTGTTACACAAGTTTGTTGTTTACCTTGACTTAAAGTTAGGCACGATATTAATGTATTTTGTAATCTAACTGGCTCAGTAATTGAATCTTCAAAAACATTTGCAGTAACATTTGTGAGAAATGTAGAAAAAAACATAACGATAATAAATTGTTTAAACATCGTTTTGCCTTTTATTGTTGAAAATGCACATTAATAGTTGCAATATAAAATGCATGAGTTACAGCATGCATGCATTCTAAATAAGGAGAGTAAACTTCATTGGTATGATAATTTGTTAAAGGAGAGGAGCAGCTATCACCCGATTTTGCGTAGTTGGTTGTCATATATTGCCATAATTTTGTATTGGTACGAAGATGGTGGTTTCTTCGGATATCCAATATTAAAGCATCATACGAGTTATTAATTCGTGATGCGCAGGTTGAAAAATCATCAACATTTTTTTTTGACTGACATTCTAATTTATATTTCTTTTCTAGAGAAATTGATTTATCTAAATAGTTTTTATAAAGACCATTATCTGGCTCAGCCAATACCAGGGTTGAAGTTAAGCAAGCTAGAAGAACGCATATCTTTTTCATGTTATTTACCATTAAGAGTTGGCTATTGAGTTAATGGCGTATACTGCCAGATTCACATCTGCGCCTAATTTACACTGTGAGATTTGTGCTTTAAAAAATACTCTAAGTTCTGCAGGGTAAGTGCTTTCGCAAGCTTTGTAAGATTTATCAGTATATGGTTTAGAATAATCTATAATACCTAGTGCTTTATTGGATGCATCAAACTTATCTACTAGTTTTTTTAGTACCGTACGTTGAGCCTCATAGCATCCATATGTCGCATTAGATTCCTGAACTACTAGTGTATTGCAATATGTCGCCGCTGTTTTAACGGTATTAATTGCCGCCAAATAATCTGCGTCAGATTTGATTAAGTCATTCGCATTCACGATTGTAGATGTTAACGCAACCATAGTAATTGCAAGAATACGATTTTTTATCACTAGGATGCCCTCTATATTATATAATGTACATTTTACCATATAACCAAATCTTATCGACATAAATATCGTTATTAATTATTGTTTTTTTCTGCATTTGCCCTTTGTGCTGAAAGACGTACTGAAAATGCACCACTTAAATTTTGCAAAGTTGGTTGATAAATGTTTCCATCTAACTCTTTATATCTGATTTTTAAATCATTATTTGTAATTCCATATTTATTCGTTAAAACATCTTCATCACTATAATAGTTGCAAACACGCAAGCGGAATCGATCTGTAAGCAATATTTCTGCTGCAGAAACCTTTCCATCAGCCGGTGCAACATCTGCGCTTTTATTTTGCATATATTCACTACTAGGGCTAATGTATACCGCATTACCGAAGATTGATTGGTACATACTTAGTAGGTTTTTGTGTGCTATTGGCTTTGTTATAAAGCTTTTAGACCAGAAATAAGCTTCATAGTACATGAACTCATGAGCCGGGGAAGCGTTCTTAGCAGGAACAATATAATAATAAGGTCTGACGCTCATAGCTTTTGCCTCACTTTTAATAATTGGTGTACCAAAAGCTTTAGATGTATAAGTATGAGTTTCTGGAAAATATTTGTTGAGTAAGTTCCACATTTTCATATTTCCCGCGCCGATTGGTAAAAGCTGAATCAATCCTGCTGCAGCTTGGGGGCGATTATAAATTGACGGGGAAAAGTCATTTGATTCAATTGCAAGCAATATGGCAAACGAGTTTGGATCAACACCTAATTTTAAGGCAAGAATTAAGATTTGTTTTTTGTATTCATTTGATAAATTGCTCCAACCATTTCTAGCATTAGGGTGGCAGCTTGTTTTTCCTGTTAATGAAATTGGTATAGCTGTAGAAAGGTCTGTAAGTGTTGGTGCGATTCCTGCATCAAAGTCTCTGTAAATATCTTCAAGTGGCTTTCTTGAAACAATTGGTATTTCTGTAGCCGATTGTGTTTTTTCAATAGTTTGTGATAAATCACCATTTAGGTTCTTTTTCACAATTTGCGAGTTCCATGTCGCATAAAGCGCTTCAATGCGCTGTCTTTGAAATAACATCGCCTTTTTTATATAGTTTTTTGAGTTTATGGTATTTAAATAATCAGTCAGCATCCCACGCATGGAGGTGTTTAGTAGCTCAGCTTGATATTTAGAATTAGCAAATCTTGCATTTCCAATTTTATCAATCAACTCATTTTCTGATATCCCACCATCCCCGATGTCAAGAGGAACAGTCGATTCTCCTGTGAAAAACGTACGAGGGGGCGCATACATTGCGTACTGCTCAGGCGTAATCTCTGATGTAGCGGTTAATTGACGTTCCGCTTCTTCATCTGAAACAATAACATTGACAACACCTTGTTGTGCATTTTGGGTTGCGATGTCATTTGGAACCCCACCATAGTTGACTTTTAGTCGAGGAATTGATTTCCATGCTTCACCCATTGACATCCCGCTACCAAGTGGCATCGCATTAGCGTCTCCTGCTAAAGCATTGTATTGTGAGCGCATTGAATCGCCTAAATATTTTCTTAATGCAGTTGGCTTGGCTGATCGTAGATCAACATCCATAGGTAGTAATAGTGCGGGATTTCCCCAGTAATATGTTTTGCCTTTTGCTGCAATAGTCTTTGCACGTGGTAGAACGCTGCCACGTATCACTGAATTAGAGTTTGAACCATTGCCGAGCCAAATATTTAGTGTTTTACCCTCATCTGTAAATCCGGCTCCAAAGTGCAAATGCACTTGTTTTCCTGGTGAAACATTTAGACCTGAGTTTCCGGAGGTTCCGATGAACTGACCACCTTTAACCTCTCCTCCAACTCTTAATTGTGGTGATCGACTTTGTTGGTGCCAGTATACAGCAACTACGTCTTTACGATTCTTGGGTTGAAGAACGGTTTGATTACCACCACCACCAACGGTATCAAGATTTAGAACAGTTGCATCGGCATATGCAAATAGTCGGCCTCCAACTGAAATATCAACACCTTGATGACCATAATCAGTTGAGCCTGCTTTTCCACGGGTTTCACCAAAACGACCTGCACCAGTAGGTTTGGTCAAGTCAGTTGGGTTGTGCGTGCCCCAATAATAATTATCAATGGCATAAGTTGATGAGCTTAAAGTAATAACAAGAAAACCACCTATAAGAGAAGTTGGAACCAAATATCTTCTTAAGCTTGTAAACAGTACATTTCTTTTCATTAATTGACAGCCAATACGAATATTACAATGGTTTTCAAGCAGTATACATAAAGTGGTTATAGACTTAATTATTTGTGTGCTTTTTTGAGGTAATTTGTCATGTCCATTTAATTAATCAAAGTTGGAGTGTTTTTTGTAATTCTATGTATATTATATAATTTACAGGTTTTTTAATCTTATTTCGATGGTATACTGTTAGATATTAATGGTGGGGCTTCGCTTAAGAGAGGGAGAGGGTATGCCATATTACGAATACGGAAGTATGAACAAAGCAGTTCAGATCATGGGACAAATCCGCGTATTTGATCAAATTAATCAGCGTGCTTCTTCTTTAGAGGCTGAAAACAGAAGTAACGTTTCTGATTATAATAATGTGCTTGCGCGTTTTCGTGCTTTACAAAAAAAATATAACTCATTAGTAAATGAGTGGAATGCTCTGGAAAATAACAAAGGAAAATTAAACGATAATTATGCTTTTTTAGTAAAGGAGCATAACGATCTTGTTGATAAATTTAATGCTTTAGTGGAGCAGAATGACGCTTTATTAGCTGAGTATAATAATTTCAAATTGAGTAGTAAGCATCAATTTCAACTAAAAGAGTCTGAAATTTTAAATTTAAAGCAGAATCTTGAAAGTACTCGAAAAGTGGCATCCGACACAATTACGGACGTAAATCAACAAAATGTTGTTCTAAAAAACAAAGTAGATGCATTGCAATTATTTAAATCCTCAATGTGTAGCACAATCAGCAAAAACAAGGAGAACTTTGCCAAGGAAGTAAAGAAGCGCTCCCGTGAAAATGCAAAAAATGAACTCGCATTGAAAGTAACAACAACTCAGTCTGCTGTTATTGGATTGTTGTTTACTAACTCGCTAACGGGGAATGAAAGACTGGAATTTATCAATCAATATCTTTATGAGGTTGATATGTTAGACAATTCGAAGAATGTTTTTTCGTATAGTGAGGCATATGCTTGGCTCAAAAGGAACGATAGTGCACTTTTATCTAGAATTGACCTATTGAAAAAGATTTAATTTTTCCCAATCCCTCAAAAAAAAGAACCTCTGAGAGGTTCTTTTTTTATTACTTGGATTTAATTACTTGGGTGCATTGTTTAGTGAATTGTAAGCACCAACATGATTCATCATGTTAACACCATTGTTCTGTGCATCTTGTGCGTGTGCACCTCGATTAGCGCCATCTTTTAATCCAGAAGAAACACTTTGCCCCACGCCTTTGAATGCGTTTGCCAACGAAGCTGCTTTTGAATTTCCAGAATTTTGGCTTTCAGCATAGGTATTGGAAAATTTAGATACGCCTTTAACAGCACCGGCAATTGAACCAACTGTAGCACCAACCCCAATAGCTTTAAGCATGTCAACCTTGTTGCCAGTCTTTTGAGAACCGAGAGTTTCAGAGCGGTTCAAAGTTAGCATATCTTTAGTTGATAGGGCTTTCCCATCAGCACCGACTTTGACACCACCTACACTATTTGTTGGTGTATTTACACCACCACCAAGGCCACCACCAGATTCACCACTAGACCCACCACTAGAGGATGAGGAATTAACACCTTGGTTGACACTTTGCGCGGTTTCTGCAGCACTTGGCTGAGTATTCGTCATGGTGCCATCACCGGATGGAGAGTTTCCAGGTGTGCCAGGAGAGGGGTTCCCTCCGCCGTTTCCTGGATTTGGATTCTCTGGTGGCTTTTCTTTTTTGTCGTCGCTTCTACCTGCTGATGAAGCTAAATCATTATTTTTCACTGAGTTGTCAAGCGCGGCTTGAGCATTGCTTTGACCCCAACCACCGCCTTGTAGCCCACTACCAAGCCATTGTAAAACTGTGTCTGGTAAAGCACCCGCTAAGCCGAAAATCATGTAGCAAATCTGCATAACCAATGTGCAATAGATTACCATCCAACCAGTGAAAGTTACAAACTCTGTCACAATTGCGCCTAGCCAGTTAGAGGTACTTGTTGTTAATAGTCCTTCCTGCATAGTAAAAAATGCATCTGTAACAAAGAGGAGGATAGGATTTGCCATCATGAATGCAAAGAAAAGCCCTGTGATTGTTAGCAAAGGTCTTAAAAATAGAGATATTAAGGTTACGTATCCTTGCTGCTGACTACCAACAAAAGACCTTTCTGGTGTCATGTGCATAACAGCCCAAAATGGCAAACCGGCCATTGCTTGCAGAGTGTGCACATACCAAGCTACAACGGCTGTAATAAAGAAGAAATATGGCATTGATGGGATCATAATAGCCATGTAAAAAAACAAAATTTGCATACAGAACAGTATTTTGCTCAAAAAGGGAGTTATTACATGCTCTAAAAAAAGGAATACGGAATCAGCAATAGCTCGCACAGTATCAGACCAACCAGACACACCAACTGCGACAGTGGATGCAGTTTTGGTGGTTTGCAGTAGGCCTGAAATACTTTGTGTAGCGATTCCCATCCATTCACCGGCTCTTTGGATATTAGCCATTACATCTGTATCGTTATTCAACCAATCGGCCTTAGCATTCGTAACAGATAAACTACTTAAAGAATCCTCAGAAAATTCACCAGTTAGTAGAACATTGACAAATCTTCGTTTTATGTTTGTCATCATAGAGACGATTTTATCATTTACCTCTGATGATATTGCTTTACCGTCTGAGTCTTCACTCATGTTTTCATTGATACTTTGTGCGATTAACTCCTCGTCTGAATATTGTGCAAATTCTGCTTTACCAAGGGCAGTCTCTACTACAGATCTAGCGTTCGCGAAAGCGGCCTTAATTTTAGGTTCACGTGGATCGTTGATTTCTAGATAATTTAAATTTGGCTGTGTAAGAGAGATAACAGACCGTGAATTTGTTGTGCTTTGTTGGCCTTGTACAGCAATTATTCGTTGTTTAATACCGCCCGCATAAGTCCAACCTTTTTGCGTTAAAGCATCAACAAGACTCTTAATTAGTTCAGGCATATTGTTATTTACAATGATGCTGTAATATTCATTAGCTGCTTTTTGCTGAAAATCAGTAATTAGTTTGCGAAAAGACACAAAGTCAACCGATGCCATTACAGTAGAATAGTCGGATGAAGTGACATTGTAATTTGTTATATTTGTATTCATCCAAGTTGTAACTTGTGCAGAAGCATCTAGTAATAATGATCGCTTATTTTCAGCAATTAGCATTGAAATATTGGATATTTGCTGAAAAATTTCACGTTGAGTTGCTTCTTGTAGACCAAGCGCTGTATTTAATTGGCTTGAACCCATGCTGTTTTGAAGTTGTTCATAAGAAGAAACGCTAGGGTATGTCAAGCGCATTGAACCGCAAACGGGTGCATTTTGTTTTGCAATGGTTGTATTTTTAGCTCCCAGTTTTATTACTCGATATGGCGTTCCTGTTTTTGCGTCACCACCTTCATATAGTACATCTGATGCAATGGCTCCAATCGTTGGATGCATGCTTGGTAGGTAAATATCAGAAATGTAATAGGTTTGGCCTTTAAGTGTTATTTGCCCTGATGCGGAAATATCATTTTGTCCATAATTCGCGTTTAGCAGGTTTACACAGTAATTTTGTTGGAAGTGTGCAAGAGAAAACCCACGGACTCCATAGATATCAATATTGGTTAAATTTTTAATGCTGTTACTTGATATGTTTTGATTGAAGGTAATTGAGCTGAGCGCTGATGCTTTAACTACTTTCTGGTAAATGTAGTTCGTTGCTGCATTTGATCCTAATATGATGAACATCAACATAATTTGGACAACACAATAACCGGAAGGTGTAGGTAATAATAAGATTCCGCTTAGAAGCATACGTCCTGTAATGATATGACCTGCTGCACCCTTACCAAACGCCTCGCCATCTTGAGCAGAGTTTAATAAAGCGATAGCTGTTATTGTAAACAACATAAAAATCGCAACGATACCGGCAATGTCTGCTAAACCACCCAATAAAATAGGTGCCATAGCATTTGCTTCTGGTGATACCATTGAAGGATTCTGACTACCCGTAAAAAAAGCATGTACAAAGTCATTGCCGTATATGTTTGCCAAGGTGTTGACGGCAGCATCATTTTTACACTCGTCATCTGATATACAGAATAGAGAAATTGCCATAATATATTTCCATTAGTCTGTTGCTATTGTTTTTGTTAAAAAATAGCCATTTAGTATTAGGATAGCAAAAATCAACTTTTTTTTAGTTTTTTAGGCAATTTTATAAAGAAATAGTTTAGTCTTGTGTAATTGGTGAATTTTTCAAGAGCTAGGCATGGCTGTATTTCTTATTGATGTTGATGATCTAAGTGAGTTCTATCCGTTTTCGGGTGTGCTGAATATTTGCACTCCACTAGAAGATCATCAGAAAAAAGTTGTTAGTGAACATTTAAAAATTCAACAATCAAATCTAAGGGTAATATTTTCCAATAACTTAAGCGTTCAAGATGTTAAACGTTTAAACAAGTCGGTGAAAATTGATACAGAGTTCCAAGAGAAGATATATAAAGCTGCGGTCGTTGAAAACATTAAGGCAGCAATGTATGTATTTAAAAGAGAGGCTAAAGCACCAGAGTTTGAGGATATTCCTGATCCAGAAGATGCACCTCAACCTTTTAAACCTTTTTTTAATGGTAATTTTTAAAATAAATATTTAAATACTATTTAAATCCAAGATAAGTCTTGGATTTTTTTTAAGAGAAGAAAAATAGTTAATTTCCATTATTACAGATAAAATCACAGAATGATTACCTGAAAACAATTCTGCATCCTGCTTAATTTGACTTAGCAAGAATTCATACTTATTAGCTATCTGCATATATGCAGTTATGTAATTTCGATAGTAAAAATCAGAAATAATATGTTCTATGTTGTCATCTAGTAGTTTTTTTATATCTTCGCTTATATACTTTTTGGAATCCTGGTGGCTTAACTTTTGTGCGATGTTTTCAATTTCATCGATAATTAACTGAATAGCATGCTGTTTTCTTTGCTCTAAATATAATTCTTTAGCTTTATTATTTAGTACGTTGTATTCATTCCTGCTAGTTGTATCTAAGTCAGGCAATTCTACATCATTTACCATTTTAAAATCTGGTTTCATGATTGGTGATTGAATTTCGAATGAGCGGTAAGCAAGGTCTTTTATAAAAGCTGTTTGAACTTTACGACTTTGATAACTCGTTATATTTTCTTCACGTATTAGTTTTCTTGAATCTGCTTCATAGTGTAGCTTAAGTGCATTAAAAGTGCTTTTATCTAACCCTTTCTGAAAGAAAAATAAAATAAGTGTTTTATAGTAATCTTGATAGAGTAAGGTGGCTTCATCCTCGGTAAGAGGTTTCCCTGAGTTATGAAAACGATGAGGAGCGACTAAGAGATTACGTCCGACTGTTTCGGTAATTGTATAAGTGTTACGATTTAAATAATTATCAAATATATCCTGTACAGGTTCTTTTAATATTTGTACTTCTGCAGTTTTATCTTCTACTTTATATTTTGGGAAAAGATCAATAGCTATTTGATGTCTGGTTAGTTCATCTTCTACTATATCTCCTAATTGTATCTTAATTTGCTCAATATCTGAAAATATAAGGAAAATAAATTCAATGGTCTCTAGGTCATCACCAAAATCAAAACAAGCAGCGCTATGGTTTAATAAATAGTCTGTAAAACATTGACCGCTAAAAGCAAATTCACGACAAAAAATGAGAGCGTACAAGTAGCGTACGGATTCGTATAAATTAGGTTTTTCGCTATTCTCAAATGCATAATCAAGAAATTTTTTTGTATAAAAATTACAAATCTCTAACTCAGATAGACCTTCATTTAACTGCTTTATAGAGTGGCTAAATGAATTATTTAATTTTGGTTGTAAGTCAAGCCTCTTGAGTTC
>RRZU010358792.1_pt1 | contig 15043 bp, 11 predicted proteins | sample 2165561 | NCBI WGS metagenome assembly RRZU01 (sample SAMN10456909, study PRJNA506462) | wastewater metagenome | isolation source: wastewater sludge | place: USA: Moscow, Idaho
AATTCAAAAGAAAATCCTATTATGGCGGGTGTCCCTGCAATTTCATTTGAAAAACATCTTGCAAGAATTATTGCTGAGCAAAAGTATACAATTGCAATAATCAGACAAAAAGGTACGCCACCAAATGTAAGTAGATATTTAGATGTTGTTGTAAGTCCAGGAACAAATTTTGATTTTGTTGTTGATCAAGATGATAATTTTGTAACTTCAATAGTTGTTGATCAAATAAGAGGTAACTATTTAATAGGATATAGTGCAATTGATGTAACAACTGCAAAATGTTATTACAATGAGGTTTTTGGAAGTTCTGAAGATAAGTTTTTTGCTTTAGATGAAGTATTTAATTATATGAATATGCATAAAACAAGTGAAGTAATTCTTACAATAGCTGATAAAAATATAAATCAAAAAGAGATAATAGATTATTTAGAATTAAATTTAAAGAGTTATCATTTAAGAAATTTCAGACCAAAAATATCTTATCAAAATGAGCTATTTAAAAATGTTTTTAACATAGAATCTTTACTTACTCCGATAGAACATTTGGATATGGAAAGAAGCCCATTATCAAGTGAATCTTTAGCAATTTTAATAGATTTTGTAATAGCTCACGATAGTGCAATAATTCAAAAATTATCTAATCCAATAAAACTTGATATTAGCAGGTATATTTATCTTGGTAACAATGCATTAGAACAGTTAAATATAATAGATACAACTCATAATTTAAGTTTAATAAAATTAATAAATAACACATCAACAGCTATGGGGAAAAGACTTTTAAAAGAGAGACTTACAAATCCTATAAAAGATGCAAAAGAACTTTTACGAAGATACAATCTTTCAAAAGAACTTTATGATTATCATGCTCCAATAGAGAATGAATTAGCAAATATATATGATATTGAAAGGTTAACTAGAAGAATAAAACTAGTTAGACTTCATCCATTTGAATTGAACTATTTATACGATTCTTTAATAAGTATAAAAGAGATTGTTAAGTTTATGGAAAGTTATAAGTTTGTGACTCCTCCATGTAGCAGTGAGGAGTGTGAAAGTTTTATAAAATCTATAAATAGTACTTTTGACTTAAGCGTAAGTGGAAAATTTATGCTTAAAGATGTTGATACAAATATGATAACAAGTGGTATAAATATCCAAATAGATGAATTAAATAAACAAAATGATTTATTGTTTTCTAAATTAGAAATTATAAAAGAACATATTTTAGGTTTCTTAAAAAGTGATGATGAATCATATGTTGGAATAAATAGATTAGATAAAGAGGGGTTTTTCTTAACTCTGACGAAAAACAGATTTAATTTAATAAAAGATGAACTTCTAAAATCGCATTTAATTATAGATAATGATTTATTATTATTCAAAGATTTTACAATTAAAACTCAAACAAACAGTGTAAAAATATCTTGTAGGTTGATGGAAGATATATCTGATAAGTATGTTCATAATCTAAAAAAAATTGTGGAAATTAATAAAATTGTATTCAAAGAGAAACTTTGTGAGTTTGAAAAGAAATTTGCAACTTTACTTTCTGAACTAGTAATGTTCATAGCTGAAATTGATCTTACTGTTTCAAATATAAAAACTAGTAAAAAGTACAATTACACATGTCCTAAAATTGTAAAAACAAAAGATGATGAGAATTTTATAGAGTTAATAGAACTTAGACATCCAATAATAGAAAGTAATGAAGAAAGTGGTATTTATGTACCAAATGATATTATTTTAGGAGAGCTTAATCTAGCATCAAAAGAGTATCAGGATAATATTATTATTAAAAACTCAAATTCTATAAATTTGCAGAATAATAAAATGCATGGAGTTTTATTGTTTGGGATTAATTCTTCAGGCAAATCTTCTTTAATGAAAGCTATTGGTATAAGTGTTATTATGGCACAAGCTGGATTTTTTGTACCTTGTAAGAGTATGAGATTTTCTATTTTTGATTCAATTTTCACACGAATTAGTGGGGCTGATAATATTGCAAAAGGTTTATCGAGTTTTGCTGTTGAAATGATGGATCTAAAAAATATTTTTAATAGAGCAACTAAAAAATCACTTATTTTAGGTGATGAAATAAGCCATAGTACAGAGACTCTAAGTGGACTTAGTATTGTTGCAAGTGCTATTTTAAAATTGGCTCGTCTTGAAGCACTTTTTGTTTTTGCAACTCATTTACATCAATTACCACAAATTCCAGAGATAGAAAAATTAAAAAATATAATTTGTTTACATCTTGCAGTCATGTATGTTGACGATGAAGATAAACTAGTTTTTAATAGAAAATTAGACTATGGTAGCGGCTCATCTATTTATGGTTTAGAATTTGCAAAATCTTTGCATATGGATAGAGAATTCTTAAATGTTGCAAATGAGATTAGAAAAAGATTGAGTGATGATTATACAAAAATTGAAAGATTAACTCATAAAAATAGTTCAAAATATAATAGTAATCTTTATACTTCGACTTGTATAATTTGTGGTAGAGCTTGTGATGATGTTCATCATATAGTTGAACAATCAAAAGCAAATTCAGATGGATTTATTGGGCATATAAATGTAAATCATAAATATAATCTTATTCCTCTTTGCAAACTTCATCATAAAATGGTTCATGATGGTACTATAAATATTAATGGTTTTGTAACCACTTCAAGAGGCTTAGAATTACACTATACTATGATTGAAAAATAATTTATTTAGGATTCATATGGATTTCTTTATTTCAACATTTATAAAAATGTTTTTTATTATGACGCCATTTTTTGTTCTTAGTGTATTTTTAACCATAACTAATGAAGCAACTTTACATGATAAAAGAAAATTAGCTATTAAAGTTACTTTTTCTGTTATGGTTATAGCTTTAGTTTTACTTTTTTTTGGGCAACACATTTTTAAAATATTTGGTATAACTCTTGATGCTTTTAAAATTGGAGCAGGGGCACTACTATTTTTGACAGCAGTTGGTCTTATTTATGGAAACAAAGATGGACAAAAGCCAACAGATACAAATTTATCTGATTTAGCTGTTGTTCCTTTGGCTTTACCTATAACTATAGGACCCGGAAGTATTGGGGTATTACTTGTAATGGGAGCTGAATTTAATAGTTTTTCTAAATTGCTAATAGGAAGTTTGGCTATTCTTTGTGCGATTTTTTTAATAGGTACTATGCTTTACTTATCGAGTATAATAGAGAAATTTATAGGGAAAAATGGATTATTAATAATTTCAAAAATCACTGGTCTTTTTTTAGCAGCGCTATCAGCTCAAATAATGTTTGATGGAATAAAAGGATTTTTAGGATTATAAAAATTTGTAGAGATTTTCCTCTACAAATTAATAGTCTAATTTATCACCATTTTTTAGTATATCTTTTGTAAATCTTACAACTTTATTTCTACCAGTTGATTTTGCTTCATATAATGAAATATCAGCATATTTAATACATTTATAGAACTGGTCTGTATCTTTTGTATAGAAAGAGTAACCAATACTTACTGTTTTTGTAAATGAATCTCCATTATAATTAAATACTATTTTAGAGAATTCTTTATTTATTTTGAGGGCTAATTCATGAGCACTTTCTTCTGTTGGATTTCTCATTAGAATTAAGAACTCTTCTCCACCATATCTTATTATGAATTCATTTTCACTAATACATTTCTTCATAACAATTGAAAGTTTTCTTAAAATATCATCTCCAACATCATGACCATATGTATCATTCACCATTTTGAAGTAATCAATATCTAAAAACATTATTGCAAAAGTAGTTCCCTCTTTTAATTCAAGAGGAAGTTTTTTATCTATAAATTCATCTAAATATTTTCTATTATAAAGACCTGTTAAAGCATCAGTAAGATTTTTATGTTTTAGTGCATCCATTAAAATTTTACTTTCTAAAATAGGTTTCGTTTCTTCTAGATACTTTTTGATTATACCAATTTGAGATTTTACGTGGTTTAATTCTTCTTCATTGTTGCTTACTATATGTATTACAATATTTGCTTGTTCGTTTACAAAAAATGGTATACAAATGTGCTTGTCATCATCTTTACATGAAGCAATTCTACAAATTTCTGGAAAATTCTCAGAAGCAATAATACTGTTTGTTCTTTCAGCTCTACAGTACTCTTTTATACCCTTTGTTAAATTACAGCAAGGTATTTTCTCTTTTGAAGCAAATATTGTTTTTCTTTCATTTTTCATTAAATCAGTTTCAAATATGAAAAAGTTTTTTATTTCTAGTTTATCCCTTAAAACTATTGTTAATCTATAATAAATATCTTCTTTCGTTAAATCGTTTTCAATAGTTTTTTTGTAGTTATATATTTCACTAATATCTTCTATAATCTCTTTTGCCGTTATCAATTTATCATGATTCATATTTACAGATCTATTATGAACGAAAGATGTTAGATTTTTTTCAATACCTGTTAATACAGTTTCTAGTTTATCAATTAATTCATTTAACCAAATAGAAGCTTCCTTATCTTCTTTTAGAACACCATTTTTTGCTCTAACTGAGTAATCTCCTTCGTGAACTTTTTTCAAAGTATCTGTTATTTGATCAAATGAGCTTGTGTAAGGGGCAATTTTATTTCTAATATAGATTAAAATAATAACTAAGAATATTGCTATAGTTCCAATAATATATAAAAGAACAATAATGTTTGAAACTCTATCTTCTCTAATATCAAAACTTAATGATATAGCTCCTAAAACTTCACCTTCTTTTGCATTATGACAAGATAGACAATTTGGCTTATCCATAGACGAGGCAGTGTAGGGGATAGTTACTCTTAAATTTGCATTGAAAAAAGATTCATTAATTACAGTTTTTTCTTTTCCTGTTTGAAGAACTTCAAGATCTACATTATCTTTAGGATTTTCATTTGATAGAGTTGATTTTCCAAATTGTTCACTTACACTTTTTGCTCTAATAACCCATAAATCTTTTACATTATCTAGTTGGCTTATACTATTTAAGAAAACATCTCTTTGATCCATATTGCCATTTACCATGTGGCTTGTAAGAGATTTTTTTACAATATCAGCAGTTAAATAGGCTTTTTTCTTAACTCCTTCATATCCAGTTTGTCTTGAACCAATAGCAACTAAAACAACAATTATTACTGTTAAAATGGTAATCATTGAGAAGATAATTAAAGTTATCTTTTTATTAGAACTCATACTCCACCCCTAAACTTACATTAGTTATTATCATATCATAAAATTATTTATTTATGATTAGATTTTCATTAAATTATAAAATTTTAAAAGCCTCTTCTAAATCTAAAGTTCCTTCATAAAAAGCTTTTCCGACAATTACTCCGCCAACATGACCATTTTCTTTACAAGCCTTTATATCATTTATATCTTTTACACCGCCACTTGCTATTGTATAAATACCACTTGAAATAGCAATATCTTTAGTAAATTCTACATTAACTCCACAAAGCATACCATCTTTACTAATATCTGTACAAATTATTGCTTCAACACCAGCATTTGCAAACTCTTGAGCTAAGTCAGTAGCTTTCATAGTTGAAACTTCTGCCCATCCTTCAACAGCAACCATTCCATTTAATGCATCAATTCCAACAGCAATTGGATATTTTTTTGCCATTTTTTTTACAAATTCTGGATTTTTTACGGCTATTGAACCAAGAATTAATCTATCAACACCTAATTCAAGATACATTTGAATAGTTTTTTCATCTCTAATTCCACCACCAAGCTCAATTTTTAAGTTACAATTTTCTCTAATCTTTTTTATTTGTTCTAAATTTGCAGGTTTTCCTTCAAATGCTCCATTTAAGTCTACGATATGAACCCACTTACTTCCTAATTCTTCAAATCTTTTTGCAACTTGCCAAGGCTCATCAGAGTATATTTTTGCACTATCCATAAGACCTTTGCTGAGCCTTACAGCTTTTCCATCTTTTAAATCAATTGCTGGTAGTATGTCCATTAGTTATCCCTTTTAATATATTATAAATTTATAAAATTCTCTAAAATTTTAAGTCCATTGTTATGTGATTTTTCTGGATGTGGTTGAAAACCAAAAATATTGTTTTTGTTTACAGCACTTACAAAAGTATAACCGTATGTTGTCTCTCCAATAACATACTCATCTTTTGTTTTGGCATGGTATGAGTGTACAAAATATAAATAAGGATTTTCTAAATCTTTAAAAAGTGGGTTCTGTTTATTGATTATTCTATTCCATCCCATATGTGGAATTTTTAAATCTTCTTCCATTCTATTTTTATCAAATTTTACAACTTGACCTTCTATTAAATTTAGACCTTTTGTATATCCAAATTCCTCACTACTTTCAAAAAGTAGTTGCATTCCTAAGCAAATTCCCAGAAGAGGTTTTTTACTATTTGCAAAATTTATAATTTCATCTTTTAATCCACTACTTTCTAAATGTTCCATAGCATCTTTGTATGCTCCAACACCTGGAAGAATTAGCTTATCTAAATTTTTTATTTCATCGGGTTCTTTTACTATTTTTACATCTTTTGTAAACTTTAAACAAGCATTATAAACACTTGCTAAATTTCCCATATTGTAATCTATTATTCCTAGCATTAACATCCTTTTAAAGGGAAGATTATATCTTTTTTAATTTAAAAAAGAGCATAGAGTAAGAGCAAAGAGTACATTTACATTCTCTTTTTTTAAAGTATTTTTAGCTTCCAAAATAGTTGTTCCAGTAGTTATTACATCATCTATTATTATAACATCACAATTTTTTGGACCAGTATATTTGAATTTTCTTGAATTCTTTTGTCTAAAGTCTAAATCTTTACCAGCATATTTTACTGTATTTGTTGATTTTAAAGTGTTGTAAATAGGTTTTATATAAGGATTTTTTAGATGTCTTGTTAAAATTGCAGTTTGTGAAAAATCATGTCTAGTATGGTCATCTATAGGAATTGCTAAAATAGGGTATGTAAATTTAAAATTATCAGCAAATTTTTTAAAACTAAGCTTTGCTAAAGTATTAAAAACTCTATCTCCATGAAAATAGTATTTACTTTGAATTAAATCTTCTAAATCTTTGTAGTCATAAAAGGAGTAGACAAAGAAATCTTTCTCTAACTCTTTTTTATAAAAATTTGGTTTAAGAATAGTATCTTGACAAGTTTTACATAAAATATAAAAAGATATTTTATCGCAACTTGTACATTTCATATTAAAACTTTAGATTTTTAGAACAGCCATAAATGCTTCTTGAGGTACATTTACCTTCCCAATAGCTTTCATTCTTTTTTTACCAGCTTTTTGTTTTTCAAGAAGCTTTCTTTTTCTTGTGATGTCTCCACCATAACATTTTGCAGTTACATTTTTTCCCATAGATTTAACCGTTTCTCTAGCAATAATTGTACTACCGATACTAGCTTGAACTGCTACTTCAAAAAGTTGTCTAGGAATTAGTTCTTTTAAAGCTTTTACAAACTCTCTACCTCGACTAACTGCTTTATCCTCAGGAACAATAATTGATAATGCATCAACAACTTCTCCTGCAACTCTAACATCAAGTTTTTTCAAATTACCTGGTCTAAATCCAACTGGTTCATAATCAAAAGAAGCATAACCTTTTGTTGTAGATTTTAATTTGTCATAGAAATCCATAACAATTTCATTCATAGGAATATCATATTCTAAAAGTACTCTTTTACCTATGTAATCCATTTTAAGCTGAACACCTCTTTTATCATTTAAAAGTTTTATTACATTTCCTAAAAATTCATCAGGAACTAGGATAGTAGCTTTTACATAAGGTTCAAATATTGTGTCAATATAATTTGGTTCAGGTAATTCTGAAGGATTTTGAATTATTATTCTTTCTCCATCCCTTTTTAAAACTTCATAAACAACAGTAGGTGCAGTTGCTATTAAATCTAAGTCAAATTCTCTCTCAAGTCTTTCTTTTATAACTTCCATGTGAAGCATTCCTAGAAAACCTGTTCTAAATCCACTTCCAAGAGCCATAGAGCTTTCTGGTTCAAAAGATATTGAAGAATCATTTAGTTTTAATTTGTTTAAAGCTTCTCTTAAATCTTCAAATTTGTCAGTTTCTATTGGATAAATTCCCGCAAAAACAAAAGGTTTTGCAGGTTCAAATCCATCAATTGGCTCTTTTGTTGGATCTTTTGCATCAGTCATTGTATCACCAACTGCAATTCCATCTAATGTTTTAAGTCCAAGAACAACTATTCCAATTTCACCTGTTTTTATTTCAGTTGTATCTTGTCGTTTTATTGGATGTGGGTACATTAAGCTTAAAACCTGATGTTCAACTTTTGTATTCATCATTTTTAAAGTTTGACCTTTTTTTATACTTCCATCATAAACTCGTACAAGAGCTAGAGCTCCTAAATAATTATCAAACCAAGAATCATAAATAAGTGCTTTAGTTGGAGCATTTTCATCCCCTACAGGTGCTGGGACTCTCTTAATAATAGATTCTATTAAATCTTTTACTCCTAAACCTGTTTTTGCACTAATCAAATTATGTTCAGTGCAATCAAGTCCAATAGCTTCTTCTACTTCAGCTAAAACTCTCATTGGATCAGCACTTGGTAAATCTATTTTATTTACAACCGGTAGAAGTTCAAGATCATTATCCATCGCAATATATACGTTTGCAATAGTTTGAGCTTCAACTCCTTGAGTAGAATCAACAATAAGTAAAGCACCTTCTGATGATGCTAATGAACGACTTACTTCATAAGAAAAATCTACATGCCCCGGAGTATCTATAAGATTTAATATATATTTTTCACCATTTAATGTATAGTTTAATCTTACACTTTGAGCTTTTATAGTAATTCCACGCTCTTTTTCTATATCCATATTGTCCATAACTTGAGAAGTCATTTCACGGTCGCTAATTGCTCCACACTCTTGAATGATTCTATCTGCAAGAGTTGATTTCCCATGGTCAATATGTGCAATAATACTAAAGTTTCTAATATTTTTTTGCAATTTTATTCCTATTAAGTTTGAGTATTTTATTTAAAAAAGTTGTAGATTATATCTAAAAAATAGTAAGTTTCTTGTTAAGATTATTTTAGTCAAGAAGGAATTTTATATTCCTTCTTATATTATTGGTTTATGTAACCAACAACTCTTCTATTTTCAGCTCTTCCTTCTTCAGTATCATTGCTAGCAATTGGTTGAGATTCTCCAAATCCAATAGCTTCTAAAGAATATTTATCTACACCTTTAGAAATAAGGGCATTCACAACAGAAGTAGCTCTTTTTTCAGATAATTTTTTGTTATAAGATTCACTACCTTTTGAATCTGTATGCGCTTCAATTCTTGCTTCAAAAGCTCTGTTTTGTTTCATAATATTAGCAAAATTTGTTATTATTGAATCATATTGAGATTTAACATCTGATTTATTGTAGTCAAAATTTATTTTCAAATTTATTGTTTCAACACAACCATCTTTATTTACTTTAACTCCAGGACTAGTATTTGGACATTTATCTAAATTGTTTTTTACGCCATCTCTATCATCATCATTTGACCAATCTTCTTTAATTTGTTTTTCAACAACAGGTTCAGATGAAGGAGAGTAGTTATTTACTACTGGAACTTTTGCGTTTATTGGTTCTTGAGATTTTTTTCCTAAAGGCATACCAAGACCTAAAGTATACATAAAGTCATTTTGACCTTCTCTTGTTGCATAAATATGTCTTATATCACTTTTAATGGCCATTCCATAATTTGGTATATCATATCTCAATCCAATACCATAATTTAGTAAAGCTGAATCTTTATGTTTTAAAATAGGGTTTGTAACATCTTGATAACCAGCTCCAATAAATCCATATGCTGCAAAACTATCAGTTATATCATATCTTTTTATTGCATTTAAAAGAATTTTATTAACATGTGTAGTTTTATTAGAATCCATGTATTTAAGAATATCACTTCTTATATACATCAATTCAATTTGATTAATTAATTCTGTATCAAAATTCTTTGCTAAAGAAATACCAAGATTTGCATAATGATCATTTTTTACTCCTGCTTTACTGTCAGTTAAAATTCCTGAAGCAAATGGTGTAACCTCATAACTATAAGTTTTACTAGGATCATGCGCAGCAAAAATAGATGCAGCACATATTGTAGATGCTAATAATATCTTTTTCATATATATTTTCCTCGTATAAAATAATTTATAAGATTATAACTTAAAATATATATAAATATTATTAAATAAATAAAAAAAGGTTTGGAAAAACTCCAAACCTTTTAAAATAATGTAAAATTATTAAAATTTAGATTATTTTACCATTACAGCTTGAACTCTTCTGTTCTCTGCTCTACCTTCTGCAGTTTGGTTAGATGCGATAGGTTTACTTTTTCCATAACCAACAGCTCTTAATCTATCTTTTTCAACACCTAAACCATTTAAAGCTTTAACAACAGATGCTGCTCTTCTTTCTGATAATTTTTGGTTGTAAGCAACACTTCCAACAGAATCTGTGTGACCTTCAATGTCAGCTTTTAATTTTTTATCAGTATTCATAACTTTTGCAAATTCATGAATTCTTGTGCTATAAATATCTTTAATATCAGATTTATCTGTATCGAAATTAACATTTAAGTTAATTAATGTAATACATCCTACTGTATCAACTTTTGCACCTTTTGGAGTACTTGGACATTTGTCTAATCTATCTAAAACACCATCACCATCAGTATCTTTTTCTACTTCAACTGGAGCAACTGGAGCAACTGGTGCAACTGGTGCAGCAACTGGTGCAGCTTTTGTTCTTTCTCCAAATGGAACAGCAAGACCTAATGTATATAACATTGTATTATCTCCATGGTTGAAGTTAATTAAATGTCTTACATCAAATTTAAGTGCTAAGCTGTCCATTAATTGATATTTCATTCCTAAACCATAGTTACCGAATAAACCATCTTCTTGGTGATGACTTAATTCATGATCAAAAAATTCAACACCAAGACCTGCTAATGCATATAAAGAGAAGTCATTTGTTAAACCATAGTTTTTAACTAAGTTTCCAAAAACTCTTGTAATTGCAGTATCTTGACCTTTTAAAGTATTTTTTCCATCAACATCTTGAATAGTTCTTAAGAAACCTAATTCAAATTGATCAATTATAGAACCTTCTTCTTGATTGAAACCTAAAGCTAAACCAGCATTAGCATAATTTCTATCTAAATTATGGTTACCTTCACCTAAACCACCACCAATTAATGGAGTAATTTCATATTTGTAGTCACTATTTGCAGCTAGTACTAATGAAGCACAAGCTAATGTTGATAATAAAATTTTTTTCATTTTTTTCCTTTTTAGAAATATAATTACCAAAATTATATCAAGTTTTTATTAATTTTTTATTAATGTATTAACTATTAAATATAGAATTTACAGATTCATTATTATGAATTCTTCTAATAGCCTCACCAATAATAGATGAAGCCGTTAAAACTGTAACTTTTTTTGCATCTTTTTTTGTTGGTATAGTATCAGAAATTACAAGTTCATCTAATACTCCATTTGCTACTCTATCATAAGCTGGACCACTTAAAACACCATGAGTACAACATGCCATTACTGAAGTTGCACCTTTTTCTTTTAATACTTCAGCAGCTTTTACTAAAGTTCCAGCAGTATCTACCATATCATCTACTAAAATTACATCTTTACCTTTTACATCCCCAATTATATTCATAACTTGTGATTCATTAGCTTTTTCTCTTTTTTTATCAACTATTACTAAATCGTATCCTAATTTGTCAGCATATTGTCTAGCTCTAGCAACTCCACCTATATCTGGACTTGCAATAATTGGATTTTTTAAATTTTTACTTTTAATATAATTTACAAATAAAATAGAACCAAAAAGATTATCTGCAGGAATATTAAAAAATCCTTGAATTTGTGCGGCATGTAAATCTATTGTTACAATTCTATTAATTCCAGCTGCTTCTAATAAATCAGCAACTAATTTTGCGCTAATTGGAACTCTAGGAGCTGCTTTTCTATCTTGTCTAGCATATCCATAATATGGAATAACTGCATTTATAGTTTTTGCACTAGATCTTTTAAGAGCATCAATCATAATTAAAAGTTCCATTAAATTGTCATTTGTTGGAGCACATGTTGGTTGAATTATATAAACATCTTGTCCTCTTACACTTTCTGTAATTTGAACAGATATTTCACCATCACTAAATTTATTTAATGTTGCGTCAGATACACTCATTCCTAAATAATCACCAACTTTTTTTGCAAATTCAGGGTTTGCAGTTCCACTAAAGAGTTTAAAAGTAGACATAAATATTCCTCTAATTTATTGATTTTTTATTTTAGAATACTAGCCAAAAAGCACTTAATAGTTTTTTTTACAAATAGCTCTTAATAAATTACTAAGTAAAAAAAAAATAGTATTCGACTTTGCAACCAGGTTGCATTTTGTAGTTTTATTAAGAAATAACTACTTAATGAAAGTGTAATAAAATGTTTAAGTAACAACAATTTTATCAAAAAAGGAAATATAAATGAGAAAGAGAAGTTTAGTATTAAGTGCATTAATTTTAAGTCAAACTTTAGTTTTTGCAAATGAAAATCAAGAACATCACCATAAGGCTACTAATATAAGTGATGCAATAACTCAAGGAAAAATTAATGGAGGTTTAGCTTTATATGGTCAAAGTGTAGATTTGAAAAAACAAGATAATGATAATAAAAATTATGCTTATGGAAATGCTCATTTAACTTTAGGTTATGAAACAAATCCTCTTTATGGATTTAGTATAGGGGCTGAATTTAAAGGAAATGCAAAACTTGGTGAAAAAAATGATGGTGATTATATCTATGGAGCACCTTTTCAAAATGAAGCACTTTTATCTCAAGGTTTCATAAATTATAGTGTTAGTGATATTGTAAACTTAAGAATAGGTAGACAAGAGGTAGATAAAGAGTGGTTAGGGGATAATCAAGAGGCTGCAATTTTAAATGTTAGTGCTTTAAAAGATACATTAATAAGTGTAGGATACTCTAGAAAAAAAGCAGAAACAGGAATTGATTTAAGTGAACATTTTTATAAACCTACAGAAAAAGGAATCTATTTTTTAGAAGTTGAAAATTCTAGTTTAGAAAATATTACATTAAAACCTTATGTTTATACAGCTCCTGAAGCAATTACATTTTATGGTTTAAAAGGAAATTTCGAAGTTGAAAATCTTGATTTAGTTTTACATTATGCAACAAGTAATGTAAGTGATAAATTTGAAGATGGTAATGTTGAAGATAATTCAATTCTTCATACAGAAGCAAGTCTTGAAATTATTGAAAATTTAAATACAAATATTGGATATATCAAAACAGATAAAAAAGGTGGTGCTGGATTAATGACAGCTTATGGAGATAATATCTCTCCTTTTGAAGATGGTTTTTATGTTTATGATATAGATGCTAGAACTTATTATGCAGGTGTTTCTTATAGTATATTAGATATCGATTTAAGTGCATTATATGGAATTACTAAATATGGTGAAGAGAATCAAAAAGAAAAAGAGTTAAATATAAGTGCTGGATATAACTTTACAGAAGAGTTAAATGCTTCTGTTATGTGGGTAAATGTTGATACTGACAAAAATGATGCTAATAATTATCCAAACTATAATAAATATTTAGCTAGTGTAGAATATAAATTTTAATTAAAAGTGGTCAACCACTTTTAATTACTTTGCACTTTGAATGAATGCACTTCCAATAACTTTATTTCCATCATAAAAAACAGCTAATTGTCCACTAGCAACTCCAAAAGCAGGTTCTTTTAGGTAAATTAGAGCTTTATCAGCTACTATTTCAACATCACAGGGAGTTGTTGTTGTTCTATATCTTAATTTAACTCCACAAGAGAATTTTTTATCATCTACAAACATATTTAGATTATCACCTAAAACTTCATTTACTTCTAGAGATTCTCTTTTTCCTACAACAATTGTGTTATCTTTTGGATTTAGTTTTGTAACAAAATGTGGAACTTGTGCACCTTTTACAGTAAAACCTTTTCTTTTTCCAATTGTATAGTGAGCATAACCTTTATGTTTCCCTACAACATTACCATTTTCATCAAGAACATCTCCCTCTTGATCAATATTTGCGTGTCTTTTTATAACATCTGTATAAACAGTTTCAACAAAACAAATCTCTTGAGATTCATTTTTTTCTGTAATCTTTTTATAAGCTACATCGAGATTTGCCCCAAGTTTTATGATATCTTCTTTTTTGTAGTTACTTAATGGAAACATCATAAAAGGTAGAGCCTCTTTTTTTATTTGAGATAGAAAATAGCTTTGATCTTTTGTTTTGTCTTCAGCCTCATAAAAGAATTTACCATCAGTTGTTGCGTAGTGACCTGTTGCAAGAAATGATGCCCCATGCTCTTTTGCAAAATCAAGCATAGCACCAAATTTTATATTTCTATTACATTGTACACAAGGATTTGGAGTAGTTCCTTCTAGATAAGAGTTAACAAAATATTCATATACATCTTTATTAAATTTTTCTGATAAATCTAGAATATGATATTTAATACCTAAAAATTTAGCAACATCATCTATGTAGCCTAAATTTGATTCGTGATAATCATCAGTTCGATTGTGAAGTTTTAAATAAATTCCTTCAACTTCATAACCTTCTTTTTGTAGCATATAAGCTGTAACGGATGAATCAATTCCACCACTCATTCCAACCATTACTTTTTTATTTTTGCTCATCTTTTACCTTTTTATTTGTAGTAACTGATAAAGCCACCACCAAGACAATAATTACCAGAATATAAAACAAGACTTTGTCCTAGTGTTACAGCTCTTTGAGGATTATCAAATTCAACTACTACTTTTTCATTACTCACTTCAACTACAGTACAAGCTTGTTTTTGTTGTCTATATCTAACTTGTGCCATTAATTTATCCCCAACTTTAGGTATTTCTTTTAATACCCAATG
>RRZU013608112.1_pt1 | contig 15043 bp, 6 predicted proteins | sample 2165561 | NCBI WGS metagenome assembly RRZU01 (sample SAMN10456909, study PRJNA506462) | wastewater metagenome | isolation source: wastewater sludge | place: USA: Moscow, Idaho
AAAAGAGAGATTTTTTTAAATATTTTGTAATTCGTTTATAATTAAAAATATAGCATATCTTAAAAAACTATGTTCTATAAAAATATTCAATAAAATCAAAAAAAGTAAACCAGAACGATGTTTTGCTAGCTAAATGATATATCTTTGCGTTTGATAGTGAAAATGTGATATGTAAATTTTGTTTATATGTGTGGGTTTGTTGGAGCTTTTGATTTAACGCAGGATATATCTGTTTTGCGGACGCAAGTGTTGAAAATGGCAAAAAAAATACGTCATCGGGGACCGGATTGGTCTGGGATATATTGTGACGACCGTGCTATTTTGGCTCATGAGCGCTTGTCTATTGTTGGCGTAGCATCGGGTAAACAACCCTTGTATAGTGCAGATGGTAATCTTGTGCTGGCTGTAAATGGTGAAATATACAATCATAAAGAAATAAGGAATAAATATTCTGATTATGACTTTCAGACACAGTCTGACTGTGAAGTAATTCTTGCCTTGTATCAGGATAAAGGAATTGCCTTGTTTGAAGAGCTTAACGGTATATTCGCTTTTGCATTATATGATAAAGTCAATGATACATACCTTTTAGGACGCGACCATATGGGCATCATTCCGCTGTATACTGGGTATGACGACTTGGGACAGTTTTATGTGGCTAGCGAATTGAAAGCGCTTGAAGGCGTATGTCCTAACATCAAAGAATTTCTGCCGGGGCATTATTTGTCTAGTAAAGAAGGAAGCGAAAGCAAACAATGGTATAAACGCGATTGGATGCTTTATGATAATGTAAAAGATAACAAATCTGATGTTAACGAAATACGGACATCGCTGGAAGACGCTGTTTACCGGCAGATGATGTCAGATGTTCCTTACGGAGTATTGTTGTCGGGAGGATTGGATTCCTCTATTATATCGGCAGTAGCAAAACGTTATGCCTCTCTTCGCATAGAAGATGATAACAAATCGGAAGCTTGGTGGCCACAATTACACTCTTTTGCCGTTGGACTTAAAGGTGCACCGGATCTGATTGCAGCAAAAAATGTTGCGGAATATATCGGAACTATCCATCACGAAATTCATTTCACAGTAGAAGAAGCCTTGGATGCCTTGAGTGATGTGATCTATCATATCGAAACATATGATGTAACTACAGTTAGAGCTTCTACCCCTATGTATTTGCTAGCTCGTTTTATCAAATCGATGGGTGTGAAAATGGTACTTTCGGGCGAAGGCTCGGACGAATTGTTCGGAGGCTATCTGTATTTTCATAAAGCGCCCGATGCAAAGGCATTCCACGAAGAAACAGTGCGTAAATTGGATAAGTTACACTTATACGATTGTCTTCGCGCAAATAAATCTTTGGCTGCCTGGGGGGTAGAAGGGCGTGTTCCTTTCCTCGATAAAGAATTTATGGATGTGGCTATGCGGATTAATCCAGAAGAAAAGATGGCTAAAAACGGACGTATGGAAAAATGGATCTTGCGTAAAGCATTTGAAGATTATTTACCAGCAAGCGTGGCATGGCGTCAGAAAGAACAATTTTCGGATGGTGTCGGTTATAATTGGATAGATACTTTGCGTGAAATGGCCGAGAAGAAAGTCTCGGATAAACAAATGGAAAAGGTGACAGAACGTTTTCCTATAAATCCGCCTATGTCGAAAGAAGAATATTGGTATCGTACAATTTTTGAAACTCATTTCCCTTCAGCTTCTGCGGCTCATACAGTGCCATCTGTTCCGTCTGTGGCTTGCAGTACGGCTGTTGCTCTGGAATGGGATGCATCTTTCAAAAACAGGATAGATCCGTCGGGACGGGCAGTTCAAACGGTGCATACCGAGGCTTATTAATAGGAATATCCCTTTTACATCTATTAAAAACCGATTTTAATAGTTTTCCCAAATAGTGAAAATATATCAACGAAGAAGAATATGCAAGATTTACAATCAGCGATAAGACATGGACTATATGATCCTGAATTTGAACATGATGCCTGCGGTGTGGGGATGGTGCTTCATATCAAAGGAGCAAAATCTCATTCTATTGTCGAAAATGGTCTCCGGGTTCTGGAGAACATGATGCATCGCGGAGCAGAGAACGCAGACAACAAAACAGGTGACGGCGCAGGTATTATGATACAAATACCTCATGAGTTTATATTATTACAGGGAATACCTGTGCCCGAAAAAGGACGTTATGGGACAGGGCTCGTTTTTTTGCCTAAAGGAGAAAAAGAAGCGGAATCGTGTATGGTTACGCTCACGCAATATATAGAAAACGAAGATCTGAAATTACTGGCTGTACGCGATATGCCTGTCAATAGTGATATATTGGGGCAGATGGCCGCATTTAACGAACCTGCTGTAAAACAAATATTTGTAGTAGGAGATGAGGATTTGAGCAGCGACGAGCTTGAACATAAATTATACTTATTAAGAAAAAAAATAGAGAAAGAGATATTCAACTCTAAGATATTCTCTTTGGAAACAAAAAGGGCATTTTATATCGTAAGCTTATCCACTAAGCGTATCGTATATAAAGGGATGTTGTCTTCGGAACAACTTCGTCACTATTATCCCGATTTGCTCAATCCGCATCTGACCAGTGCGATAGCTCTAGTGCACTCACGTTTTAGTACCAACACGTTTCCTACATGGGATTTGGCTCATCCTTTCCGTATGATAGCGCATAATGGCGAAATAAATACAATAAAAGGGAACCGCCAGTGGATGGAAGCCCGTGAAAGCATTCTGAAATCGGATCAGTTGGGAAATATCAACGATCTATGGCCTATCGTACAGCCGTTTATGAGCGACAGTGCTTCTTTCGACAATGTGCTGGAATTTTTAGTGATGTCAGGTAAATCCTTGCCTCATGCATTGGCTATGATGGTTCCCGAATCTTGGAATGATAAAAATCCTATCTCCGACAACCTGAAGGCGTTCTATGAATACCATAGTTTATTTATGGAAGCTTGGGACGGACCGGCTACAATCCTGTTCACCGACGGACGTTATGCCGGAGGTTTGCTAGATAGGAACGGTTTGCGTCCGGCTCGTTATCTGATGACAAATAACGATATGATGGTCGTAGCATCGGAAACAGGTGTGTTGCCATTCGAACCATCGGAAATTAAGGAGAAAGGTCGCTTGCGTCCGGGTAAAATGCTGATGGTAGATACCGAGACAGGTACTGTTCAGTACGATGCAGAGATAAAAGAAAATTTGGCAAAAGCTTATCCATACAGGGAATGGCTGACAAAAAACAGAATCTCTCTGGATAATATATCTTCTGGCCGTACTATAAAATATAGTGTAGACAATTACACAAAATTGCTTAAAACATTTGGCTACTACAAGGAAGATATAGAAAGAATATTGCTCCCTATGGCCGATGAAGGCAAAGAACCTACTGCATCGATGGGTAATGATACTCCAATCGCAGTTTTGTCTGATAAGCCGCAACGATTGTTCAACTATTTCCGGCAACTCTTCGCACAGGTAACGAATCCGCCGATAGACCCAATTCGCGAGGAGTTGGTTATGTCATTGTCCGGATACATTGGTTCGCTGCATAAGAATATATTAGAGCCAATGCCGGAGCATACAAAAATGGTTCGCTTATCAAATCCATTCTTGTCAAACAGAGAATTGGATTTGCTCGTTAACCTGAACTACAAAGGTTTTAAAGCTGAAGTTTTACCAATGCTTTTCGACCCGAAGAAAGGAGCGGACGGTTTACGACATGCGTTGGATGAACTTTGTAAGAATGCCGAAAAAGCTGTCGACAATGGAAGCAATTATATTGTAATATCAGATAGAGGCGTAGACGAAGATAATGCTCCTATTCCGTCATTACTTGCGGTATCAGCAGTTCATCATTATCTGATCGAGCGTCGCAAACGTATGCAAATCGATATAGTTGTGGAATCTGCCGAACCTCGCGAAGTGATGCATTTCTCTTTGCTGTTCGGATATGGTGCGAATGCCGTAAATCCATATTTGGCACTAGCTGTGATAGAAGACCTTGTGAAAAAAGGAGACATTCACCTCGATTTCGATACGGCGATGAAGCACTATGTGAAATCGATAAACAAGGGTGTACTAAAAACCATGTCGAAAATGGGTATATCTACGCTGAAAAGCTACTTGGGTGCTCAGATCTTCGAAGCTGTTGGTATTAGTTCTGCCGTTGTTGATAAATATTTCAAAGGCACTACCTCCAAAATAGAAGGTGTCGATCTGGGGGATATAACCAGCGATATTTTAGAAGCATATTATGAAGCGTTTGAGGAAGATTTTATCGATCCATCGCTTATCAATCAGGGAATTTATGCGTGGAGACGCAATGGTGAAAGTCATGCATGGAATCCCGAAACAATCTATAAGTTACAAATGGCTACCCGTTTAGGCAGCTATAAAAAATTCAGGGAATACACTCAGGCAATCGATACAAAGCCTGAAAAAATATTTTTAAGAGACTTTTTAGACTTCGAACGAAGTAAAAAACCGATTGATATATCTGAGGTGGAACCTGTATCAGCCATTACCAAGCGCTTTGTTACAGGAGCCATGTCGTTTGGCTCTATCAGCCGGGAGGCGCACGAAGCCATGGCTATAGCAATGAATGCCATCGGTGGAAAAAGCAATACAGGCGAGGGTGGGGAACTACCCGAACGTTTTGCAACTCCGGCACGTTCAGCGATTAAACAGATTGCATCGGGACGATTTGGCGTAACAACCGAGTATTTGGTTAATGCCGATGAATTGCAAATAAAAATAGCTCAGGGTGCTAAACCAGGAGAAGGTGGACAACTTCCTGGATTTAAAGTTGATAACATCATTGCTAAAACCCGTCACTCTATTCCGGGCATATCCTTGATTTCCCCGCCACCACATCACGATATTTATTCTATCGAAGATTTGGCTCAATTGATCTTCGATCTTAAGAATGTGAATCCAAAAGCGCAGATAAGTGTGAAACTCGTTGCGGAAAGCGGAGTGGGTACAGTAGCAGCCGGTGTAGCAAAAGCAAAAGCTGATCGCATTGTTATCAGTGGTTGCGAAGGTGGCACAGGAGCAAGTCCTGCCAGTTCGATCAAGCATGCGGGTCTACCGTTAGAAATAGGTTTGGCTGAAGTACAGCAGACATTAGTGCTTAATAATCTGCGTGGACAGGTTTATCTGCAAACAGACGGACAATTAAAGACAGGTCACGACATCATTGTTGCAGCTATGATGGGAGCAGAAGAATTCGGTTTTGCTACAAGTGCCTTGATTGTTCTCGGATGTATCATGATGCGTAAATGCCATCTGAATACTTGTCCTGTAGGAGTCGCTACGCAAGATGAAGAATTAAGAAAGAAATTTGCCGGACGCAGCGAATATCTGATCAACTATTTCAATTACCTAGCAGAAGAAGTTCGTGAATATTTGGCTGAGTTGGGGGTTAAGTCATTGGATGAAGTTGTCGGACGTGCCGATTTATTGAAATATGTACAAACTGAAAAAAGTGGTAAATTAAGCAAGCTGGATCTTTCACGTCTTATATATTTTCCGAAAGAGGCAAAAGAAAATGCTTTACATCACATAAAAAATCAAGAGCACAAACTTCATAATGTGCTGGACGAAGAACTGATCGTGACTGCAAAACCGTCTATCGAAAAGTCAATGCCTGTGCAAATGTCCCGTATTATCCGCAATGTTGACCGCACAGTGGGAGCGATGTTGTCGGGCGAGATAGCAAAACGTTATGGCAATGCAGGACTTCCTGAAGACACGATACAATATTCATTCAAAGGATCAGCAGGACAGAGTTTTGGCGCATTCCTGGCTCATGGTGTAACTTTCAGACTGGAAGGCGATGCCAACGACTATGTGGGCAAAGGTTTATCGGGAGGAAAAGTTATAATCGTGCCGCCTGAAGTCGCTACTTTCAAACCTGAAGAAAATATTATTGCCGGTAACACCTTGCTATATGGTGCTACATCGGGAGAAATATATATAAATGGTAGAGTAGGAGAGCGTTTCTGCGTGCGAAATAGTGGAGCTATTGCCGTGGTAGAAGGAGCTGGAGATCACTGTTGTGAATATATGACAGGTGGTCGGACTGTTGTGCTTGGAACTACCGGACGTAACTTTGCTGCCGGAATGAGCGGTGGTGTTGCCTATGTGTATGACCAACAGGGCGATTTCGACTACTACTGTAATATGCAGATGGTGGAACTTACTCTGATCGAAGATAATTATGATATGCGGGAGTTGCGGGAATTAATAACCAAGCACTATAATTATACAAATAGTCCTTTGGCAAAACGTATTCTGGATAATTGGACAACAGAAGTCGAACGATTCTTGAAGATAACGCCAATCGAATACAAGAAAGTATTGCAGGACGAAAAATTAGAAGCGATCAAGAAGAAAATCGCGCAAGTAGAATTTGATTATTAAGACAATTAGCAAATTCGGGAATTAGCTAATTTGAAAATACATTTGCTAATCTGCTAATTTTCGAATTTTCAAATTATAAGAAAAATGGGAAATCCAAAAGCATTTCTAACAGTAAAAAGAAAAGATGCCGGATATCGTCCGGTACAAGACCGTGTCCTTGATTTTGGCGAGGTAGAACAAACACTAAATACGGAAGACAGACGCGAACAGGCTTCACGTTGTATGGATTGCGGTATTCCTTTCTGTCATTGGGGATGTCCGTTAGGGAATAAAATGCCCGAGTGGCAGGACTATATGTATAAAGGAAATTGGAAATTGGCAGCCGAAGTACTCATGCAAACCAATGATTTTCCTGAATTTACGGGAAGAATTTGTCCTGCTCCATGCGAAAAATCATGTGTACTTTCTATCCATCGTGCTCCGGTGACTATTCGCGAGAACGAAGCGGCAGCATTAGAACAGGCATTCAATGAAGGCTACATACAACCTAAAGTACCAAAACATCGGACAGGGAAAAAAGTTGCAGTAATAGGTTCAGGGCCTGCCGGTCTGGCTGTAGCCAACCAATTGAATCAAAAAGGACATGATGTAACCGTATACGAAAAAAGCTCTCGTATAGGAGGATTACTTCGGTATGGTATTCCTGATTTCAAACTGAATAAGAATATTATAGACCGTCGGTTGAAGTTGATGGAAAAAGAAGGTGTGAAGTTCGTAACCAACACCGAAATAGGAGAAAATATAAAAGCGAAGGAATTATTGGCTGAATATGATGCTATATGTGTTGCAATAGGCTCTCAGGTTCCTCGCAATCTGCCTATCGAAGGACGGGAGCTGAAAGGGGTTTACAATGCGATGGAATACCTAACGATGCAGAATAAACTGGTAGCCAAAGAAGATGTGCCGGCAGAGCAGATGATCGATGCAGAAGGTAAAAATGTTTTGGTCATCGGTGGTGGTGATACCGGATCGGACTGTATAGGCACAGCGAATCGTCAGGGGGCAGCAAGTATTTTGCAGATAGAAATCTTACCGAAGCCTCAGAAATTGGAAGATTTAAATGACGTTTGGCCTGAACCATATCCTGTGGTTTTGAAAACTTCGTCATCTCATCAGGAGGGTTGCGAACGTCGCTGGTCGGTAAATACAAAACGCTTTATCGGAGAAGATGGTAAATTAACAGCTGTTGAATTGGTCGAAATAGCTTGGGAGAAAGATGATAAAGGAAACCATGTGATGAAAGAAGTGGGTAAACCTGAAATATTGAAAGTCGACCTGGTATTTCTTGCACTTGGTTTCATACATCCTATCCAGGAAGGTCTGTTGCAAGAATTAGCATTAGATACCGACGGACGTAAGAATATTGCTACAAAAGCAAATCGTGAAACAAATGTAGCCAAAGTATTTGCTACAGGTGACTGCGTCAGTGGACAATCTTTGGTGGTTAAGTGTATAGCCTCGGGAAGAGAAACAGCTCAACACATCCACGATTTTCTGAAAAAATAAGTTGTCGTTAGACAAATAATATTGATGGGCCTAAAAAGACATTCCAGTTTTTTTAGGCCTATTCTTAATTTACAAATTTACTTTTTATCACTTGATAAGGTGGCATGTACACCATAAGGAAGTGCTTCGATTAGCTACCTCTAAAAACCGATTTATCTAATTTGATATAGTTTTTTTGAAAAAAACTTGTTTTTAATAACAATATATATATCTTTGCAATACTTTTGACGCACTCGAATACTTCTGATGTAAGTATTTACAATAATAATCCATAATCTTTTTAGTTGTTTTGAGAACATATCGCCTATTGGTGCGAAATTGTGGATTATGCAAATGAGCTTATAAAAGTAAAATAGCCAATAAGTGAAAAATTCTAATCAATTGAGAGATGAGTATACTTAAAGCCAAGTAGCTCAAATAATAACAAACTATTAAAAAATAATAACCTTAGATGGATAATAGGACTATTATCTTCAATTTTAAAAGTCCGGACTTATTTGTAATGATAAGAATTTGACTTATTCATATAAAATTAAAAAATCAACATAATTAATCATAAATATACATGCGTATATACAACATCCTTGAGCTAAATGAAAAGCTCACCATAGAATTAAGAACTATCGCAAAAGAACTTGGTATAAGACGTCCTGATGCATATAAAAAAGACGAATTGATTTATAAAATTCTTGACGAACAGGCTATCTTGGAGGCCAAAAATAAAAATTCCGAGAGCTATCAGAGCGAGGAAAGAATAGAGCAACAGCAAAAGAGATCATATCCTGCTAAAAATAAGCAAGAAAAGGAAACTCCTCAAAAAAAGCAGGCTCTATTAAAAGATAAAGTTTCTGAGCCCATAGAGCAACAACCAAAAAAGGATGTAAAAGCCAAAACACAACAACAGCAACAACCTCAACGACCTCAACCACAGCCAAAAGTTCAAACTCCTGCTCCGATTCAACCTCAACCGGTGAAAGAACAAGAAGAGGTTGCTGTAAAAGCCGAGACTGTTGTAGCAGAAAAGGCTCCGCAAAAAGAAATAAAAAAAATAAATAATACAGAGGTTAAGGAAACTGAGAAGGAAATAAAAACCCCTCAGGCAAAGCCAACTCAACTTGTTTTCCGCTCAAATAAAGTGCGTGAGCCTCAGGTAGAGGAAGTCGTTCCTGGTCTGCCGATGCTTGCTCCTCTGGAGATAGATGCGGAAGTTGCTCCTGTTGAAATAGTGGAGACTCCTGTGAAAAATAAATCACAACAGAACTCCAAACAAAATCACAATAATAATAATCAGAAACAAAATAATCAGTCGCAAGACAAAACATTCGACTTTGAAGGTATACTCACGGCTACAGGTGTTTTGGAAATAATGCAAGAAGGATATGGGTTCCTTCGCTCGTCTGATTATAACTATATGTCGTCGCCCGATGATGTTTATATCTCACAGTCACAGATTCGTCTGTTCGGATTGAAAACCGGAGATATAGTTGAAGGCCCTATTCGCCCACCTAAAGAGTCGGAGAAATTTTTCCCGTTGGTTAAGGTGGATAAAATTAATGGTTACACACCTGACGAGGTACGCGACCGTGTACCGTTTGACCACTTAAAACCATTGTTTCCGAATGAAAAATTCAGGTTGACTAAAGGCCGTAATGATAATTTATCGTGTCGTGTCGTTGACTTATTTTCTCCAATCGGTAAAGGACAACGTGGTTTGATAGTAGCTCAACCTAAAACGGGTAAAACTACTTTGCTGAAAGATATAGCAAATGCTATTGCAAGCAACCATCCGGAAGTATATATGATTGTTCTTCTTATAGATGAGCGTCCGGAAGAGGTTACCGACATGGAACGAAGTGTAAATGCTGAAGTGATTGCTTCTACGTTCGACGAGCCTGCCGATCGCCACGTAAAAATAGCTGAAATCGTTCTGAATAAAGCTAAACGTATGGTTGAATGCGGACACGATGTGGTTATCTTATTAGACTCTATCACACGTCTGGCACGTGCATACAATACTGTGCAACCGGCATCGGGTAAGGTGCTTACCGGAGGTGTGGATGCCAATGCGTTACACAAACCAAAACGTTTCTTTGGTGCAGCTCGTAATATTGAAAACGGAGGTTCGCTTACAATAATTGCGACAGCTCTTACCGAAACCGGTTCTAAGATGGATGATGTTATCTTCGAAGAGTTTAAAGGTACAGGTAATATGGAGTTACAGCTTGACCGTAAGCTATCTAATAAACGTATATTCCCTGCGGTGGATATTATTGCATCCAGCACACGTCGCGACGACTTGTTGCTTGATAATGACACACTGAGCCGGATGTGGGTTCTTCGCAACTTCCTATCTGATATGAATTCAGTAGAGGCTATGCAATTCCTGGAAAGCAGATTAAGAAAAACGGTAAACAATGAAGAGTTCCTTGTGTCGATGAACGATTAGAGTGAATAAATTTTAAAATATATTGAAAAGCAGTGGAAAAAATTTAACTTTACCACTGCTTTTTATTTTTAATTATTCTAAATAAGCAAATATGGGAAATAGTCATAACCATGAACATTCACATGATCATACTCATAATGCGAACAAGAAAGCCCTTGCAATTAGCTTTATCCTTATAGCGGGATTCATGTTTGTAGAATTTGTGGGAGGGTATCTGACCAATAGCTTAGCTCTGATTTCGGATGCCGGACATATGTTGAGTGATGCTGTCGCTTTAGGGCTTAGTCTTAGTGCTCTAATATTCGGTGCTAGAGCGGCTACACCATCTAAAACATACGGATATAAACGTTTTGAAATATTAGCAGCTCTGCTGAACGGCATTGCACTTGTTTTATTAGCTGTTTTCATATGCAAAGAAGCTATTGAACGTCTTTCAGCTCCTCCTCTTGTGATAGGGCGCGGGATGATGATAATATCAATTGTAGGTTTGTTGATTAATCTTGTAGTTGTATGGATTCTTCACTCGCAAGGATCTACCAAAGAAAATCTGAATGTACGAAGTGCATTTCTGCATGTTATCGGAGATCTGTTAGGTTCGGTGGGTGCTATTATTGCTGCTGTACTCATCATGTTGTTCGGCTGGTATATTGCAGACCCCATAGCCAGCATCATTGTATCCCTGTTAGTGCTGTATAGTGGATGGAATGTACTTAAAGAGTCTATAAATATACTGATGGAGGCCAAACCTGCGGACATCGATTTTGACACAGTGACAGAATTATTGAAGTCGATCGATGGAGTAGAGGATACTCATGATCTACATATATGGATGATAACACCTGAGTTTACATCCATGACCGTACATTTACATGTGAAGGAAAATGCGGATAGGGATCTGATATTAGAGCAGGCAAAGAATATTATGCAAGAAAAATACGGGATAAAACACGTTACCATTCAGATTGAAGGACGTGGATTATGCCCGTATGAAGAAGCCTGCAATTGAATTTTGAGCTACTCTTTAACAAGGACTATCATTTCCGATAGTTGTTTTATTATATCAGCAAAAGACATCTTGAGGCTTAAATAGTTTTTCGCATCGTACATATTCTGCTTAAATGCATAGGATGCTTCTACCAATATTTGATCTGAATTATCCACTACAGAGTAATTCATGGATATAAGATTATCATTGATCGCATATGGCTTTGGCAGATGCTCTATTTTATATCCTTTCGGTATGGTTATCACAGATTTATAAGCCCTGCTTCGCAGATATGTGAGATCGACAGGCAGTGTTCTTTTTGTCTGTTTAAATGGATTATCATCGATAGATAAATTGCAGAAGGGGTGTATAAATATTTTATCTCCGGAGTTTTCTACAGGATGTTTGAACGAAAAAGAGAAAATAAAAGGCTTGTCCAACGGGGTAGCTGTAATACTCACGCTGTCGGCATCTATTTTATATTGGTCTTTCAGGTATTTTTGTAGATTCTCTTCTTTTCCCAAATAGTTGGCGCGAAATATATATGCATCTTCACCCAGGCTTATATACATGGCTTTAACTTCCGAACTATTCTCTTCCGAATTAATTACCAAATCGAAATTATGCTGAATTGTAGAAATATTATTTTGTCTTATTCCTACCCATTCTCCACTTTTAGGTTTGACAACAAGCCCTTTAACGTTAATACTCCGTGACGGAAGATTTTTGAAATCTAATAAAGGCTCGGTTGCATCGATAAAGTAGACCTGATTGTCGATTTTGACTTCGGAAATGACATAATTGAAAAAATGCCGGAACGGATGTCCTTCGCTGATCATTCCGTTCTTTCGGGTACTAAGCACGACCGGATACACCTCCAAACCAGCAGCTTTCAGCAAACCGGTTAGAAACAGGTTTATATTTGCAACGTTACCTGTTTGCTGCTTCAGAAAATCGGAAAGCTTTGAATTCGCATACTTCCCATATTTTCCGTCCCAATTATATTTGGATTTCACATAATCAGAGATTATTTCAACCTGATCGATCTGAGATTTTCCCGTAAGATTTAAAGTAGGCAGAATTTTCTTTGCCTCTTTCTCTGAATTCTGAATATATTTACCAAAATCGCCATCTTTGAGAAAATCATCACACATCTCGGGCCATGTCGTTATAATTTGTTTTGACCCACCTGTCGGATAATTTATTTTGGACATCTGAAAATCCAAAGAAGCCATATAATCCTTTTCTGAAGTAATGTACTCTTCATCCTTAAAGGCCGAAATATTTTTCATTCCAAAATCATAGATCATCTCCCTATATAATAATTGCCCAAACCTGATTTCCTCATTTTGCGCTTCTGATTTAAATTCGTCAAATTTCTGAATTCCCTTCGCTATATATGCGTATTCATAATAGGGTATGGCACGATAACGTAGTTTACTGTATACTACAGGTATTTTTTTTTGAAATTCCCATTTACGCATATTGAAATAGTAAGGTGTGGATATGGTATATGCTATTTCTACAACAGATCCTTCCCTCACATCAGGCATTGTTATTTTCTTTACTTTTACTTTTTCGCTTATCTTTTCCTCGAATATGTTTTTGGAATTTAGCACGCTTTTAGTAAGTGTACCGTCAACATAATTGTAAGTTGTAGCATCTATGCTTTCTATTGCTTCCCAATCGTGGTCTTCCGAGTAATAAGGTATCTCAAAGGTTGCGTATTTTACACCTGCCTGTTTCAGAATTTTTAGTTTCATCTTTCTTTTCATAAACAGCAATAACCCCCTGTCTTCCCGCCCAGAGAAAAAATATTCTCCCATGTCGTATATAACCAACGCTTCAGCATCAGGATCTTCCGGATATTCCTTCAACGTCATTTCGTACTGGGTTACTTTCCCGGGATCTTGGGTATATTTTTCCTGAGAATATCCCTTTAAGCAGAATAACAGGAATAATAAGATGGTAATTAGATTTTTCATAGTGTTTCTAAATAGATTTTCTTTATTTCATTATTTTTTATAGCCGTAATAAACTTATAAAAATCAGCATATTCGTTTACCGGATACTTTCCAGAATAGATCAGAACCGATTTATAGACAAATAACTGCTTATCTTTTATTTGGTATGTCACATCATATTCTCCGTACTTGGACTTGATTTCTATGTTGTCGGGAGCTTTTGCTAAATTTTTATCCGAAAAAGAATATACAACAACATCTTTGTAAAATTCGGGGTAATCTAACTGGACGCCCGAAATCCTCTTTTCCGGCGATTCGAAAGAAGTAATTTCTATTGGAAAAGGAGTTATAGCCAAATTCTTTCCGTATTCTTTATATAGATTATGTACTTTGCAGTCCACATTCAGAGCTATTTTGGCACTATCCCTGTTCTCCACAACAAATTTGAAATCAGATAGGTCATAAGAGCCGGAGAGTATGTTATTTCGAATGTACTTATCCACAATATTTTTATTCACTTCCGATGCCAGATAAAGAGAATTCTCATAATCATTCCCACGTTTTTCTACCTTAAACTTTACATCCGATGTGGTCATATCTACTTTAAAATCTCTACTGCATAATACCTTTTCGGCTGTAAGCGGTGGAATATTTATCAGGTGGCTGTTATTTTCATCGATTAATAGAGCTTTACGCCCCTGTGTAAAAGTCCCCATATAGCCGAATGGCATATTTTTGGATGTACAGTCCAAAAATATTGTATCATTAGCCAAAGGAACGGTTAATATAACATGATTAAAAGCCTGAGACGGGAAAGACTCATCGATATCAACTACCTTATCTCCAGCCTGAACGACTGTATAATACGACTTAATCCCGATGAATTTCAGCATAGACAACATATAATTAGTCAGAGCCTTACAGTCTCCGTACTTGTTTGTACACACGTAACTGGCCGGATAGGTTTGCATACCGCCCACATCAATCTTGACATTGATGTATCGGGTATAGTCTTGCAGATACTTATACAGAATCTTTACCTTGTCGATGTCGTTATTGACACCTGATACTAAACTATTGATTTTTATTTGTTCCGTCTCGGTCAGTTTATCCCTGTCTTTATTTAACCTGAAAATCCAATTACCAAAACTCTGCCAACTCTCTGTTGACCCTTGTACCCCGTACTTGTAAGCAAGAGGAATGACGGTTATTGTAGGAGCTTTTAACGAACTAACCAGACTGTTACTTTCGGGAAGATTAGAACTATAACTGTAATTCCATGTATATCGTATAATATTTTCGACTGTATCGATCGATGGCGGGGCGGTATTTTCCTGTTTCCATTTTATTGGCCTGTCTGAAGATGTTTCCAGTACTATCTTGCCGCTTTTTACAGATAATCTCTCGTTTATGCAGTTCACACCCGCAACATTAATATATTTGGAATAAGTCCTCTTATACGAGTATACTATTCTATATGGATACACATTATGTTTTAGTTCAAATGACTTAGTATAATTATCTTCATAGAATGACATATATGATATGTAACTTTGGTCTTTTATATCCTTATTTCTCAATTTCCGTATAATATTTCCCGACATATCCTCAATCCAGGCATCGCCTATCGATATTTTATCACCTTTTGAATAGACAATATTTATTTCGGCGTCATGATCGCCCATACGTTCG
>RRZU010501753.1_pt1 | contig 15042 bp, 11 predicted proteins | sample 2165561 | NCBI WGS metagenome assembly RRZU01 (sample SAMN10456909, study PRJNA506462) | wastewater metagenome | isolation source: wastewater sludge | place: USA: Moscow, Idaho
CGTATTGTTCGAAAATCCGCTCGATCAGGGTCGCCAGACGGGCTCGATTCCACGGCCAGCGGCCCAGTTCGGCCAGCGATCGCTCATCGATATCGACGATGGCGATGCGCTCGTCCAGCTCTCCGCGTGCAAACAAACGCACGCGCGAATCGTAGAGGAAGGCGTCGAAGCGGCGCAGTGGATCGATCTCGATGTAGCCCAGACTGTATGCAAGCAGAAAGCCGAGCAGCGCGACGCCAAGCCACTGCCGCAGATCGAGAGGCACAAGCCGAAACTCGAAGGTCCAGGCCAACTCAGCGCAGCTTCAATTCGACACGGCGGTTGCGCGGTTCCGGAATATTGTCCGCGGTAACGATTGCCGGTTCTCGTTTGCCTCGACCAATGACGGTAATCGTCTCACGCGCCACCCCCACGCCAACCAGCAAATCGCGGACCACACCGGCACGCTGCAAGGACAACTGGTCATTGGCCTCGAGGCCACCCACCCGATCCGCGTGCCCGATGACCACCACTTCGCTGGCTGGCAGGGCAGTTACCTCGGCCAGAATGCGTGGCAGCAGTGCCCGCGACTCCGGGGTCGGCAGACTCTGCCCGAACTCGAAATACACGACATAAACGCGCGGTCGCGCCGGTTGCATGGCCAGCAGCCGGCCATAGGTTTCGCTTACCAGGGCTGCGTTGGTCTGGATCGGGGTCAACTTACCATCGACCACATTGACGCTGGCGTAGGGCTCAGAGAGCACCACAGCCCCCCCGGCACTGGTGACCGACAGCGCACCCGTACGGCCATCCGGCCCCGGCAACAAGACGACGCGGTCGCTGAGACGCACACAGGCCACAAGGCTCAGTGCGAGCAACCACACCCAGCAGGTCAGCGGCCTCATTCGTCCTCTGCGCGCGCATCGACAATGAACTCGGTGCCCCGAATCCCGAGCAGCACGGTCGGTGTCCTGAAGTGCACGTTTTCTGGTGCCTGCTTGCCGATCAGGCCGGTCACCACACTCAGCGTACCTTTGAGCAGCGTCGCCAGCATCCCCCCCTCATGGGTCGTGCTGTTGAACTGGAACTCGTTGATCAGCAGAGTGCTGCGCGGTCCAGCGGTGAGCAGGGTATCGTCGGACAGAGTGATACCCACCGCTCCATCGGCAGCGGTGCGAATCCGGTCACCGACGTACACCGGCGCGCCCACCTTGAGCATCTGTACCTGGCCGGCACGATCGACCGTCACATTCCCTTCGCTGCGCTTGACCTTCCCGGCAGGGACTCCGGTCTCGGCAGCGACGCCGATCGTGGCTTGGATCAGGAAAAGGAAAAGGAAAAGGAAAAGCAGCGCATGGTTTCGCATGGTAAACATCTCTGTGGTCGGGGTATGCAGCAGGCTGGCACCAGGGTGAGAGATTTGCTCGTCGCCGCTCGATTCGTGACTGGCCGCATGGCCGGCCGAACGCGGCTGGCTGATGCTGGCAATGTACCCCGATTCACAGCACAGCGGCAATTCGTCTGGTCGCAGAAGAATCTCCTTCCTTGAGTTTTGCCTGCCGTTTCTGCATAGTTCGCGGTCTTTCCAGTCATTCCACACACTCGTCATCGCCGATGCCCCCACAGATAGAATACCCCGCAGCCAACAAAATTGCCGAGAAGATCGCCGCAGAGATCGGCTGCCGCCCCCAGCAGGTACTGGCCACGGCTGCCCTGCTCGACGAAGGGGCGACGGTGCCGTTCATCGCACGCTACCGCAAGGAAGTCACCGGCGGACTCGACGACATCCAGTTACGCCTGCTCGACGAACGCCTGCTCTACCTTCGCGAGATGGAGGAACGGCGCCGTGTCATCCTCGCCTCGATCGAGGAACAAGGCAAACTGACGCCCGAACTGGCCGCCGCAATCTACACCGCCGAGACCAAGCAAGGCCTCGAAGACCTCTACCTGCCGTACAAACCGAAGCGGCGCAGCAAGGCGCAAATCGCCCGCGAGGCCGGCCTCGCGCCGCTCGCCGCAGTGCTGCTGGCCAACCCGATGCGCTCACCCGAAACCGAAGCCGCGCACTACCTCAACGCCGAAGCCGGTTTTGCCGATGTCAGAAGTGTCCTCGACGGTGCTCGACAGATTCTCATGGAACAGTTCTCGGAGGACGCCGGGCTTCTCGGCGAACTGCGCAGCCATCTCGAGGCGCATGGTTTCGTGAAGTCGACGGTCCTTGCCGGCAAGGAAAACGAAGCGGCCAAGTTCCAGGATTATTTTGCCTACACTGAAGCGATCCTGGCGATCCCTTCGCATCGCGCGCTGGCACTCCTCCGCGGCCGCAACGAGGGCATGCTGCAACTGTCGCTGGTCCTTGACGGCGAGCTTGACCAGAGCGCGCCCAACTCCTGCGAGGGACGCATCGCGCGACACTTCGGCATCGTCGACCAGGGCCGGCCAGCCGACCAATGGCTGCTCGAGACGGTACGCTGGAGCTGGCGAATCAAGGCCTCTCTACACCTCGAACTGGAACTGATGAAGGCCCTGCGCGAGCGCGCCGAGGCCGAAGCGATCCGCGTCTTTGCCGCCAACCTGCACGACCTGCTGCTCGCCGCACCCGCCGGCAAACACGCCACGCTGGGCCTCGACCCCGGCCTGCGCAGTGGCGTCAAGGTCGCCGTCGTCGATGCCACCGGCAAGCTGCTCGAAACCGCCACGGTCTACCCGCACGAACCTCGCCGTGACTGGGACGGCACACTGCACACCCTGGCCGTGCTGGCACGCAAGCATCAGGTCAAGCTGATCAGCATCGGCAACGGCACCGCCTCGCGCGAAACCGATCGTCTGGCCGCCGATCTGATCCGCCAGCAACCCGAGCTGCAGCTCGCCAAGGTCGTCGTTTCCGAGGCCGGCGCCTCGGTCTATTCGGCCTCGGAATACGCCTCCCGGGAATTCCCGGAACTCGACGTCAGCCTGCGCGGTGCGGTGTCGATCGCCCGCCGCCTGCAGGATCCGCTCGCTGAACTGGTCAAGATCGATCCCAAGTCGATCGGTGTCGGCCAGTACCAGCATGATGTCAGCCAGACCAGGCTGGCAAAGGCGCTCAATGCGGTCGTCGAGGACTGTGTGAACGCGGTCGGTGTCGACGTCAACACCGCATCGGCACCGCTGTTGATGCGCGTCTCCGGACTCAGCCCGACGCTGGCGGCGAACATCGTCGCCCACCGCGACCAACATGGTGCCTTTCCCAACCGGCAGGCGCTCCGGGCAGTGCCCCGCCTCGGCGAGAAGACCTTCGAGCTGGCGGCCGGCTTCCTGCGCATCCATGAGAGCGACAATCCGCTCGACCGCTCGGCGGTGCACCCGGAAGCCTACCCGCTCGTCGAGCGTATCCTCGCCAACGTCAAGAAGGGAATTGGCGAAGTCATCGGCGACTCGCAACTGCTCAGGGCACTGTTGCCGGAGCAATTCGTCGACCAGAAGTTCGGCCTGCCGACGGTCCTCGACATCCTCAGGGAACTCGAAAAACCCGGTCGCGACCCGCGTCCCGAGTTCCGCACCGCCAACTTTCGTGCAGGCGTCGAGGCCGTCAAGGATCTGCAGGCGGGAATGATCCTCGAAGGAGTGGTTACCAACGTCGCCAACTTCGGCGCCTTTGTCGACATCGGTGTCCATCAGGACGGACTGGTACATATCTCGGCGATCGCCGACCGCTTCGTCAAGGACCCGCGCAGCGTCGTCAAGGCCGGCGACGTGGTCAAGGTCAAGGTCCTCGAGGTCGACCTGCCACGCCAGCGCATCGCTCTGAGCATGCGACTCGCCGACGACTTGCCGAACGCTCCGAAAATGGCCAGGATACCCGCTTCGGCCAGAGCCCAGGAGCGGCAGCGCAGCCAGCCGGAGCCGACCGGTGCCATGGCCAGCGCCTTCGCCCGCCTCAAGCGCTGACTTCCGGAACCCTTTTTCCCCGCAAACACCAGCGAGCACACCCGCCATGACCAGAACACCCGGAAACACCACCGACCGTAAAACCTCTCCCCGCAGCGCCGCCGAACCGCGCCTCTCGCGCCAGCGCAAACCCCAGGATCTGCCGGTCGATGACTGGCAAAGAGCGCTGCGTCGTCAATTCGGCCGCGAGCAGCCGTTTCAACTCGAGAACCTGGGCGATGATCCGGTTTTTTCCGAGTTCTCGGTGTTCAACCCCGACAGCGGTCGCCGCTACCGGGTCGCGATCCGCGGCGCGCAGGCCGGCGACAACCATTGTTCCTGTCCCGACTTCGCGACCAACGATCTGGGTACCTGCAAGCATGTCGAATTCACGCTCGCCCAGATCAGCGCCAGGCGCGGCGGCAAGAGCGCACTCGAGCGCGGTTTTTGCGGATCGTTCAGCGAACTGTTCCTCGACTATGCCGGCCAGCGGCGCGTCCGCCTGCGGCTCGGTAGCGATTTTCCCGCTGAACTGCAGCCGACCGCCGACCGTCTGTTCGATACCGCCAGGGGTTGGCAACTGTCACCCGAGCACTTTGCCGATCTGCCGGCCTGGGTGGACGAGGTTCGCGCCGCCGGCCACGATCTGCGCTGTGCTGATGACGCGCTGTCGTACATCGCCGAAGTCCGCGACGGCGAGGTACGCAGGCAGACCCTCGCCGCTGCCTATCCGCTCGGCGCCGACAGTCCCGAACTGAAAACGCTGCTCAAGGTCGAGCTCTATCCCTATCAGCGCGCAGGCGCACTCTTTGCTGCGCGCGCCGGTCGTGCCCTGATCGGCGATGAAATGGGCCTCGGCAAGACGGTACAGGCGATCGCGGCGGTCGAAATCTTTGCCCGCCACTTTGCCACCGAACGTGTACTGATCGTCTGCCCGACCTCGCTCAAACATCAGTGGGAACGGGAAATCACCCGTTTCAGCGATCGCTGCGCCACCATCATCGGCGGTCTGCGCGCTGTCCGCCAGGCGCGCTATGCGCAGGACGGATTCTGCAAGATCACCAACTACGAGACGCTGAGCCGCGACCTCGACCTGATTCAGGCCTGGGCTCCGGACGTGGTGATCGTCGACGAGGCGCAACGGATCAAGAACTGGAACACCATCGCCGCGCGCGCGCTGAAGCGCATCGACAGCCCCTATGCGATCGTGCTGACCGGCACGCCACTGGAGAACCGGCTCGAGGAATTGATCTCGATCGTCCAGTTTGTCGATCAGTACCGGCTCGGACCGACCTGGCGGCTGCTCGACGAACACCAGCAACGCGACGAACGCGGACGCGTCATCGGCTACCGCGAACTGCACCGGATCGGCGAGACGCTGGCGCCGATCATGCTGCGGCGACGCAAGGCGGAGGTACTCGAACAACTGCCCGAGCGCGTCGACAACACCCTGTTCATGCCGATGAGCCCGCTGCAGGCCGACCACCACGAGGAAAATCGCCAGGTCGTCGCGCGCATCGTGCAGCGCTGGCGGCATACCGGCTTCCTTTCCGACAAGGACCAGTTGCGCATGCATTGCTCGCTCCAGAACATGCGCATGGCGTGCAACAGCAGCTTCCTGATCGACCACGAAACCGATGACGGCTACAAAGCCGACGAACTGCTGACCCTGCTCGACGACATCTTTGCCGACCCACAGGCCAAGGTGGTCGTCTTCAGCCAGTGGCTGCGCACCCACGAGCTGATCATCCGCCGCCTGCGCCAGCGCAGCTGGGAACATGTCCTGTTCCACGGTGGCGTTCCCGGTGACAAGCGTGGCGCGCTCGTGGAGCGCTTCAACCACGACGCCGCCTGCCGCCTGTTTCTCAGCACCGATGCCGGCGGCGTCGGCCTCAATCTGCAACACGCGGCAGCCGTGGTGGTGAACATGGATCTGCCGTGGAATCCCGCGGTGCTTGAACAGCGCATCGGTCGCGTACACCGGCTCGGCCAGACGCGCGGCGTGCAGGTGATCAACTTCGTCGCCAAGGGAACCATCGAGGAAGGCATGCTTTCGGTGCTGGCGTTCAAGCAATCCCTGTTCGCCGGCGTCCTCGACGGAGGGGAAAGCGAAGTCGTGCTGCAGGGAACGCGCCTGTCGAAGTTCATGGAAACGGTCGAGCAGGTCTCCGGCGCAGTAGCCAGCGAGAGCACCGTCGAAGAGTCGGACCCCTCGCCGCTCGAAGCCACGACAGGTGCCGAGAACGAAGCCGACGGCGAGGCAGAATACCTCTCTCCCACGCCCGCCGACGCGACGGCAGCACCGCCCGCTGGCGAACGCAGCCCGGCCAGCGAGCCAGCGCCGCCGGCCACCGCGACCGCACCGGGCGCCGCTGATCCCTGGGCGCCGCTGCTGGCCGCCGGCGCGCAACTGCTCGGCGAGCTCTCTGCGGCGTCAAGCGGCGAGCGTGCGTCACCCTGGGTACAGACCGATCCGGCGACCGGAGAACGCTACCTCAAACTGCCCATGCCCGACCCACAAACGATACAACGCCTCGCCGAAGGGCTGTTGGGCCTGCTTGGCGGGCGGAAATAGCGATACGCGGACGCACCCTTGCACGTCGCGGTCGATGGCTTGCGGTGCCGGCCGGAACCTTGCCTGCATCCGCTGCGTGACTTCGTGCGTATGATTGACATGTCACCACAACACCAACCCTTCATCGGCATCCCGGCGTGACCGGCCAGCCTGCCGCCTACGGAGGCGCCGTGGATGCTGCCAACCGACGGCCTTCTGAAGTTCTCGCCAAGGCGTTTGGCTTTGCGGTCCTGATCGGGCAGAATTCGTCCGACGCGGAAACCGAAGCCCACGAGATGAACGAAACCGACGATTTCGATGCCCGAACGCTCCCCACGACCGACCAGGCTGAACTGGCGGAAGGGCAAGCCCGAGAACAGCGGGTGCTGGCTGACGAGGCGCGTCTGCAGGCCTGCATTGCCGGTATCGTGCACCAGGATGAGCAGGCGCTGGCCGAGTTGTACGAGGCGCTGGCCGGACGCGTCTACGGACTGGCACTGCGCATCACCCGCCAGGTGCAAACTGCCGAAGAGGTGACCGAAGATGCCTTCTGGCAGGTCTGGCGGCAGGCGCCGCGTTTCGATGCGGCCCGTGGAAGTGTCCTGGCCTGGGTGCTGACCATTGCCCGCAGCCGTGCGCTCGACGCCCTGCGCCGCAGAGACCCGGCCGAAGCCCTGGATGAGGATCGTCTTGCGGACCTGCAGGAAGACAATGACCCCCAGGATCTGCTGCTGGCCGTACAGCGACAGCACCGCCTGCATGCCGCACTGCAGGATCTCGATCCCCTGCCCCGGCAACTGCTCGCGCTGGCGTTTTTCCGGGATCTTTCGCACGAAGAGATCGCCTGCCAGATGTGTCTTCCTCTGGGCACGGTCAAATCCCATATCCGCCGCGCTCTTCTGCGCCTGCGCCAGTTGCTCGGCGCCGATGATCCTCGCTCGCCAATGGTGACGCCATGAATCCCGAACAATTCGCCAATCCCCCTGAAGACGACGGCGATACCCGCATATTGACTCGCCTGATCTGCGAGGGGCTGCTGCCGATCGACCTGCCTGTGCGCCAGCGTACCGACCTGCGCAGCCGCTTGCTGTGCCGGATCGGCGACAGCGTTCGCCGGCACGCCGGGCTGCTCACCGTTCGCGCCGGCGATGGGAACTGGCGCGCGCTCAAGGCCGGCATCCGCGTCAAGACCCTCTGGGAGGGTCCACGAGGCGCATCGGTACTGATCGAGCTGGCCCCTGGAGCCATGCTGCCGGTACATCGCCACCATCATCTCGAGGAAGGGATCGTCTTGCGCGGTGGCCTGCAACTCGGCGAACTGAACCTGGGAGCGGGCGACTACCATGTTTCACCACCGGGCAGTCGGCATGCGCGCATTACCTCCCGTACCGGCGCACTGGCCTATTTGCGTGGCACTTCACTCGGGCATACCAGGAGCGTCCTCGGTGAGCTGCTCGGAGGCCTGATCCCGGGCGATGGTCCGGCGAGCCATACCGTCTTCGCTGGTGAAGGCGATTGGCAAGGTATTGCCAAAGGCATCGAGCAGAAGATTCTCTGGCGCGACGGCGACGTCATTTCGCGCTTCTTCCGCCTGGCAGCGGGGGCACACCTGCCGGCGCACGCACACGACGGCGAGGAGGAATGCATCATGCTGAGTGGTGACGCCTTCTTCGGCGATGTGCTGGTCCAGGCCGGCGAGTTCCACCTCGCACCGGCTGGCAGCGAGCACGGTGAGGTGAGCAGCGACCAGGGCGCGGTGGCCTTCGTCCGTGGCCGCGAGGTTCTGCCGCTGTCACCAGGACGGTGAGCCCGCGTTTTGTGATGATCAGCCGCTGGCGCCTGGAAACGACCCGCGAGCGCCTTTGGGAGCTGCTGATCAACCCCGTGGACTGGCCTGCCTGGTGGCCACACCTGGCCAGCGTCAACAGCCTCGCGAGCGGCGACCAGGATGGGATCGGTTCGCGGCATGCCTTCCTCTGGCGTAGCGGCCTGGGCTACCTGCTGCGGATCGTGATGACCACCCGGCGCGCGGAACCCTGGCGGGAACTCGAAGCTGCGGCCAGCGGTGACCTGCGCGGCATCGGGCTGTGGGTCATCGAGGAGGCCAGCCCCGGCGCAGTACGCCTCACGTACCGCTGGGACGTCGAACTGAGCAAACCCTGGATGCGTCGCCTGGCACCCCTGTTGCGGCCGGTCTTCGCCTGGCGCCACTTCGCGGTGATGGCCAGCGGCGCCCAGGGCATGGCCCGCCAGCTTGGCTGCCAACTGTCCGGGATCGAGGAGTGGTCAGTGATTTCGCCGATCGTCGAGGGCGTGACCGCCGGCTGAGCGGCTGCTGATCTCACTGAATCGCACCAACGAATGCCCCGATGGTCGCCCGCGCCTGGTGCAGATGCAGCAGGCAGTCTTCCCACTGCGCTTGGCCCAGGTCGACTTCGTCGAGCAAGGCCGTCCGCTCGGCGTCATGCTCGGCAGGCGCGTGACTGCCGAGCGACGCGTACGCCGCCTGGTCGGCGAGACCGATCAGCGCGCAGAACATGCGCTCGTCACCGGCTGCCGCGGGGTCGTGATGGTGGGCGATGGCGGCGAGGTACTTTGCCGGCAGATCCCAGCGTTCGGCAACCATTTCGCCAACCTCGGGATGGGTGAACTCGAACAGCGTGCGCTCGGCTTCGAGACTGCTCATGGCCGAACCGCGTTTGAGTTCGAGCACCTGTCGGTAAGCCGATTCGGCCTGCACGGCGAAGATCAGCTTGCCGATGTCGTGCAGGAGGCCGGCCATGAACGCCTCGTCGGCCGAGCAGTGCACTCGCGACGAGAGGAAACGTGCCGCGGTGGCAGTGGCGATCGAGTGTTTCCAGAAATCGACCAGGTTCAGTCGCTCGGTGCGAAAGGCATCGAATGCGCCGACCGAGATCAGCATTCCCTGCACATTGATGAAGCCGAGCACGCGCACGGCGTCGGCAATGGTGGCCACACGACGGGAGAAACCGAAGAAGGCCGAGTTGGCGACCCGCAGGATCTTGGCCGAGATCGCCGGGTCGTTGACCATCAATCGTTCCACCGCCCGGGCATCGACATTGGGATTCTGCATCATCTTGACTGCCTGGATGATGATCGTCGGCAAGGTCGGCACCTCGTAGATATCGATCGGGCGGAAGCGTGCCAGAGGTTCCGCCGTCAGTTTGTTGCCACCCGAAGCGTCACTCGTTTCCAGCAGGCTCGCCGACAGACCCGGATGAACGAGCTGGAAGACATGCATCGGGTGCGGCAGGTCGCGCAGGCGCAGCATGCCGGTATCGTGCAGGCTGCTGCTGGCAGGCAGGGAATTGCGCACCAGCACTTCGGTCTTCGAGGTCAACAGGGTCTGCCCGCCGTGCGTCACCGCCAGCAGGCGGGCAACGCGGTTCACCGTCGTGCCGAAATAGTCTCCATGACTCAGGTACGCCGGGCCGGTGTGCAGTGCGACGCGCACCCGCAGCGCGGCACGCGTCGGCCACTTCTCGGCAGCGACGCTGGTCTGGATCTGGCAGGCAGCCCTGAGCGCTTCGGCAGCATCGTCGAAAGTGACACAGAAAGCGTCGCCGACGGTCTTGAAGACGTAGCCGCCGTGGCCTTCGATGGCTGACGATAGCAGCATGTTGTGGCGCTGCAGGGCAAGGCGCATGGCCACCGACTCGCGCTCCCACAGGCTCGTCGAGCCTTCGATGTCGGTAAACAGGAAGGTTGCGGTAATCAGCGACGCGTCGCCCAGGGTCATTTCTTCGAGTACCATTTGCAGCCTCGCTCGTTCGTCAGCAGGGGATCAAAATTGCCAAAACTCAGCGCCGGCGCGAGCCGCCGCCGAGGATCGAACCGAGAACGCCGCGAATGATCTCGCGACCCACCTGCGAGCCGATGGCACGCGCGGCGCTCTTGGCCGCCGTCTCGATCACCGAATCGCCGCGTCCCCGGCCACTCCCGGCACCGCCGAAGAGGTCGCCCAGACCATCGAGCCAGCCGCCACCGGCCGCCGCCGGCGGCGCCTCGCCAGCAGGCGTGCCGCCTTTCGGCGGCGCGGCGACGGCGCTTCCCTTGAGCTTCTCGTAAGCCGACTCGCGGTCGACGACATTTTCGTAATGCCCGTAGATCGCCGAACTCCGGATTACCGCCTGCCGCTCCTCGGCGGTCTGCGGGCCGATTCGCGACGTCGGCGGCAGAATGAAGGCACGCTCGACGACGCTTGGCCGGCCCTGCTCGTCGAGGAAGGAAAGCAGCGCCTCACCGACTCCGAGTTCAGTGATCGCCGTCTCGGCATCGAACTTCGGATTCGCCCGCAAGGTCTGCGCGGCAGCTTTCACGGCTTTCTGGTCTCGCGGCGTGAACGCGCGCAGCGCGTGCTGAACCCGGTTGCCGAGCTGACCGAGAACGGTATCGGGAATGTCCAGCGGATTCTGCGTGACGAAATAGGTGCCGACGCCTTTCGAGCGGATCAGGCGCACCACCTGCTCGATCTTTTCCAGTAGTGCCGCGGGCGCTTCATTGAACAGCAGATGTGCCTCGTCGAAAAAGAAGACCAGCTTGGGTTTGTCGAGGTCGCCGACTTCCGGCATTTGCTCGAACAGCTCGGAGAGCAACCAGAGCAGGAAAGTCGAATAGAGGCGCGGCGAGGCCATCAGCTTGTCACCGGCCAGGATATTGACCACTCCCCGGCCATCGTCGGTCTGCATCAGGTCGGCAATGTCGAGCATCGGCTCGCCGAAAAAGACCTCGCCACCCTGCTCGCCGAGGTTCAGCAAGCCCCGCTGGATGGCGCCGATCGAAGCTGCCGAGACATTGCCGTATTCGCTGGTAAAGGTCTTGGCGTTCTCGCCGACGTACTGGATCATCGCCCGTAGATCCTTGAGATCGAGCAGCAACAGGCCGTTGTCGTCCGCGATGCGGAATACCAGTTGCAGCACTCCGGCCTGCGTATCGTTGAGGTTCAGCAGCCGCGACAGCAGTACCGGTCCCATGTCCGAGACCGTCGCGCGCACCGGATGTCCATCCGCGCCGAACACGTCCCAGAAGGTGACCGGGCATTTCGCCGGCGCGTAGTCGGTGACGCCGAGCGCGTCCAGGCGCGCCTGCAGCTTCGGCGTCAGGCTGCCGGGAGCGGCCAGACCGGAGAGATCGCCCTTGACGTCGGCCATGAACACCGGCACGCCAATCGCCGAAAAACGTTCGGCGAGCAACTGCAGGGTGATCGTCTTGCCGGTGCCGGTGGCGCCGGTGATCAGGCCATGCCGGTTGGCCAGGGCCGGCAGCAGGGACAGATCGGTATCTTCGTGTCTGGCGATGAGCAGAGGGGTAACCATGATCGACTCCGGAAAGTGGTGGCAGGGAGGGAACGCGGGAAGTGCTAAAATGCGGGGCTTGATTATCAACCATTTGCGGTCGGGTTTGTTGCTCTCGGCAGCAGCCGGACCCGATCAGCAATCATCAGAGGTCAGCATGGCAGGACACTCCAAATGGGCCAACATCCAGCACCGCAAGGGCCGCCAGGATGAGAAGCGCAGCGCATCCTTTTCCAAGATCGCCAAGGAAATCACTGTCTCCGCCAAAATGGGCGGCGGCGATCCGTCGTTCAACCCGCGTCTGCGTCTGGCCATCGACAAGGGCAAGGGCGTCAACATGCCCAAGGACAAGATCGACAACGCGATCAAGAAGGGAACCGGCGAGATCGAAGGCGTCGAATACGTCGAAATCCGTTCTGAAGGCTACGGCATCGGTGGCGCCGCGGTGATCGTCGACTGCCTGACCGACAACAAGACGCGCACCGTTGCCGACGTGCGCCATGCCTTCAACAAGTACGGCGGCAACCTCGGCACCGACGGTTGTGTTGCCTTCCAGTTCAGGCACTGCGGGCAGTTGCTGTTTGCCCCCGGCACCGACGAAGCCGCGCTGATGGACGCGGCGATCGAAGCCGGCGCCGACGACGTGCTCTCCAACGATGACGGCTCGGTCGAAGTGATCACCGCGCCGAACGACTACATGACGGTCAAGGAAGCGCTCGAAGCTGCCGGTTCCCGGCCCGAGTACGCTGGCGTGACGATGAAGGCCGAGAACGAAACGCAACTCGGCAGCGACGAATCGCTGCGCATGCAGAAGCTGATCGACGCACTCGAAAGCCTCGACGACGTTCAGGAAGTCTATACCAGCGTGGTGCTCGACGAGTGAACAGGCAACGCGCCCTTGCTGGCGATCGACAAGATACAGGTAATCGGACGCTTGCCATCGTCCGTTCGAGAAACCGGCAACATTTCACCTTCTGCAGTCCTTGCGCTCGTGTCTTCTGGCAAGGATCACGCTGGCAACGTATGCGGCAGTTACTGGACACGGCGATGCGGCAAGGCAGCGCGGCCTCTGAGGAACGATAGATTCGTGGGTGTTTCACTCATCCATCTCTTCGACACTGACGTTCCCCTTGCCCGAGCGTTTGATGAGGTACCGGGTACCGTCCTTGCCTGTCCACCGGGTCGCCGAGGGTGGCACCTTCACCCCGTCGATCGTCACATTGCCATTCACCACGCGGATACCGCTCGCATCGTCATCCCCCTTGCGGGTCGTGACGGTGGTGCCTGGTGAATGAGTGATCGAGGACGAACTCTGGCCGGGATTCACATACACGGCGTTGCCTTTGGTGCTGGTGGAAGTCTTGCCGGTATTGACCTTGGTGCCATTACCGGTGTTTACGCTCACCCCCCCGGCACCGCCGGTTTTCACGTCGACCTCACCCGAACCTCCGACCGAAACCGAGACCTGGGCCGTCGCGGATGCCGCTGCAAGGATGAGCAAGGCGGCCGTGATTGTCTCCTTCATTCGAATCCCTCACTGTTCAAGAAATGGCCAGGCGACGAAGGACAGAAAATCCGACGCCCCGTCGGCCTCGATACCAGTATCCCGGATTTCCGCTCGGATAGTCAATCGGGAAATCCTGCCGAGAGCTACGGCTACGCGAGAAGCACGGCACCACAGGCTCGCTGGATCCCCGCTCGCCAATCTCCACCAAGGCGCCAAAGCCACGCTCGAAAGGAATAAAGCAGTAATGGCAAATCAGATATACTTTTCCACGCGGCGCCTAGCCGCTCGCTGACGCCGGCGGTAAACCGCCCGTGCAAACGAGCCTGTGTAGCCCCCACCCGTCCCCAGAGAAACGACAGCTCTCACCCGCCAGGAGCAAGATGTGGAAAAGGTTTGGAGCAAATTCCGGATCGGCGAGAAGATCGGGCTCGGCTTCGCTGTCGTCGGCCTGCTGTTCATCGGCGTCGTCTGGCACTACCACCAGACCCTGCAATCGGTGCTTGCTGACCATCGGCAGCTGCAAACCGTCTTCGAAGTCCGTAAATCGCTGGCTCTCGAAATCGAGATCGAGATGGCGGCCGCACGCGATGCAGAAAAAGACTTTCTGATCCTGCGACATGAGCATTTCGCCGACGATGTCGACCAGCACCTGCAGGTCTTGCGTACAAAGGTGACCGCGCTGGCGGCGGTGGATCAACAATCCCGGCAGACCGCCGAACAACTCCAGAGGCTGCTGACCACCTATCAGGAGAGTTTTCGCGCCGTCACCGAGGCCTGGCGAAGCATCGGGCTGGATGAAAACTCCGGCATCCAGGGAGCTTTCCGCCAGAAGGTCCATCGCCTGCAGGAATTGTCCGCGCAATACTACGTCGACCCGCTGTATACCGTTCTGCTGCAGATCCGTCGCAGCGAAAAGGACCTGGCCTTGCGCAGGGATCCGGCTTACCGGGAACGGGTTCGGACGCTGATTCAGGAGTTTCGCCAGTTCGTCCACGCCTCCGAACTGCGGGCAGCGGTGAAACAGAAACTGCTGTCGGAGTTGGCCGTCTACGCCAGAACCTTCGAACCCTATGCCGAAAACGCACTCAAGACCGGCAACGTCGGTGGCGGCATGGGAGCATTCCGGGATGCGGCACATCGCATCGAGGCGATTCTCAGGGCCCATCACGTCCCCAATCTGGAAACCAACGTCTACAAGCTCCGACGGCAGGAAAAAGACTTCCTGCTGCGCGGCGACGAGGCCTACGTGACGAAGTTGGTGGACATCGCCAGGACGCTCCGCTCCCAGATCGCCGCATCACCGCTCTCCGAGACCGACAAGGCGCTCCTCGCCGGCCTGTTGCTCGATTACCAGCAGGGTTTCCTGCAGCTGGTAGCACAGCACGCCAGCATCGTGACACTGACCAGGGAGGTGGACGCTGCCGCCAGGCAGATCGCTCCACTGATCACGGCCAACGTGAATCAGGCCAACCAGATGATGGCCGCCCGCGTCGAGGCCATCACCGAATCCTCGCAGGCCAGCGTCCGCCTGGGCATGCTCTCGATGTACGGCGCGCTTGCCCTCGCACTGGTCTTCGTGATCACCCTGACCAGGCGCATCGTTCGCAAGGTTAGGCAGATGGCCGGTCTGCTCGACGACCTCGCCTATGGTGCCCCGACTGCACGCGTCCCAACCTTGCCCGGCGGGCGGGACGAGATCAACGCCATGGCGGAATCACTGAATGCGCTGCTGGAACATCGTGCCAACTTCCTCGACTGTTGGAAGACATCGATCAACG
>RRZU013520088.1_pt1 | contig 15042 bp, 10 predicted proteins | sample 2165561 | NCBI WGS metagenome assembly RRZU01 (sample SAMN10456909, study PRJNA506462) | wastewater metagenome | isolation source: wastewater sludge | place: USA: Moscow, Idaho
GTGAGAGATGTCCGCATGGTGCAATACGATTTAAACGCAGAACTTGTAGAAAGCTATGCACAAATGGCAAGAAAAGCGCATTTTAAAGGCATATTCGCCGTGGTCTCTGATCCGGTAGATTTGCTATGCAACAAAGCCTTCTACAGTTCTCAGCGTAACCCAGAGACTTTGGAGATGGACTATTTAGGACTACTTCCAGAACAGGTTGTTGGGTTTGGGCTAGGGGTTATGGACGCTAGGGCTAAGTATTACAGCGATATAATGGGACTGCAGTATCGTTCAAATGGGCGTGTATTCGGCCCACATGGCAGAGATTTAGTCGTTTCAGATGATGTGACAAAAGAGGATCAAGCACAGGGCATCGCATTAACCCATAAAGTGGTTCATTCGAATTTGGACATGAGAGCGCTTGGTTATAAACCTTTTATTGCGCCTGCAATGTCTTCTGGTGCCATCTCCATCGTAAAAATGCTAACGGGACAGTGGCATTACAGTGCTCAGTTTTTAAACGGCATCTATTGGGGTTCGTCCTATAGGTGGTTATCTCATGGGATGCAAATAGAAACCCCATGCGTATCTCATGCTCTACTGACTCGTATCGAAGAAACCTATCGTTCTTTGGAGGCAATATGGGCATCGTTAAGTTAACTGCGTTTATCGATCAAGATGATCCTCTGTATAAGTTCTGCACTCGGTTGAGTGGTGAACCGTCTCAGGATTCTTTGGAGCGGATGATTTTTTTAATCAAGCTTGATGAGATTGGGGAGTGTAGGGAAGCCAATGATTTCTTAAGACGTGAGATGTCCTCTTACACATCTGGCAAGGCCACTGTTTTTCAAAATCTCATCGCAGGGCTAATCGTCATATCAGATTCGGAGTTCTATACAAAAAATTATGCGAAAAAATTTATCTTTCTAGCCAATCAGATGGGCTGTGAATTTGTAGGCCATGGTGTGGTGGAACGCATTTCAGGTCATCAAAATTTTAACACTTGGGCGAAAGCCATGCACATGCCTTTGGAATCGCTTGAAGAGATGCAGATACAAAAACTGTTTCAGCGTATTCAAACATTCGACTACTTGAACAAAGCCGTTTTAAAAGGGTTGGTCCTCCATGCTGGCCATAAAGGCATCTCAAATACGTACACCTTTTGGGAAGACATTAAGAATCAGTTAAAAGATAAAAGATTTGAATTTCAAGAACTACATGTAGAAGAAGGCAAAATCGTCGATTGTCATGGTTGTGGATTTGATACATGCCTCTACTATTCGAAACAAGACAGTTGTTTCTATGGTGGTTTTGTGGTGGATGATTTGTATCCTGCCATCGAGGCGGCGGACTTCATCGTCTGGATTTGCCCCAATTATAACGATGCCATATCAGCGAAGTTGATGGCTGTCATCAATCGGCTCACGGCACTTTACCGAAAGATGCCGTTTCATGATAAGTATATATTCTCGGTGGTGGTATCAGGAAACTCAGGCAGTGATGTCGTGGCGGAGCAACTGATCGATGCACTTAACATCAATAAGGGATTTAGAGTGCCTCCAAGATTCGTCGCAACAGCCATAGCAAACGATCCAGGTGAGATAAGAAACAGTTATGAGTATGATAAAAGAATAACGAATTATGTAAACGATATGTTTGAATTTGCGAACAAAAATATTAAAAAATATTAAAAAAACACTTTCATTTTCTGTGCGATGTGCTATAATAATCTTAACAAATCAGTTTGAGTAAACAAGATGAAATGTAGAAGAATCAACGTTTCTATTGAGTTTTATCAAAGGAGTGAGTCCGCCAAAAAGTTAGATGGTTATCCGAAATATAATTTTAGTTTTAAATGTGTTTTATGATAATTAGTTAAACTTATGTAAACTGTTGACCCGTAGCCCATGTTTAGGAATCACAAAGATTCCGCAAGCCATATTGGATATTTTGGGACCCGTTGGTCAATATAGCATCAACTGATTTATTTTCACTTAAGCTGATTGTTGAAATAAAGGATTAATTTTCCTATCAGAAAGGGTGAGTCCACCAGAAGTGACAGACATAACAAGTGAATATAATATTTAAAGCGCCTCTCAATGTTTATTGATGAGGCGCTTTGTTGTTGATAAACAAGTTGCATTGAGATTGATTTCTCATGGCTGTCAACATGCTCACTTTACTATGAGGGAACTGTTTGAAAATCAACTTAAGGTGTTGGTTGACTTCTTCTCGTTTTGTGTTTTTATCCATCGGACATGGACTTTTTAAGACAGGAATATCGAATTGATGGACATAGCCTTTGATATCCGACTCTGAAGTATCGAGCAATGGCCGAATCACGTGGATTTCGGTTTTAGATAAAAAAGATTTGTACTCCAGCGTATTGAGTTTTCCGCTATGCGTCATATTCAGAAAAAAAGTAGCTAAGGCGTCGTCTTCATGATGTCCCAAAGCGAGGACGTTTAAATTTAGGTCCTTCATCGCATTGGCCAGAGCGCCTCGACGCATTTTAGCGCATAAGGCGCATGGATTTTTTTCTTCTCTGATTTCAAAGACGATTTTTGCGATTTCTGTAGGAATAATGTGATATTGGATACCTAGAGTTTCACAAAATAATTTTGCACGGGTTAAATCAAAATGATTAAATCCCAAATCGATGGTGATGGCTACTAAATCAAATGGGACTGGACTATATTGTTTATAACGGTGTAAGGCATGTAATAAAGCCATACTATCTTTTCCCCCAGAAAGCCCAACGGCGACTCGATCTCCAGGCTCGATGAGCTTTTTCTCTTGAATGGTCTTGCGCATACTGCCGATAATATTATTCATCTTCTGTTATCCTATCCTATGGCGTTTCTGTTGTTTCAGTGGTTTCACCAGCATCAGCGCCACTAGGTTCTTTTCCAAAATGATAGTCTTCTGAGTAAGCCTCACTCCAGTTGCCATCCTTATCTTGCACTTTTAAAACAATAGTGTAATCACCTTCAGTTTCGAAAACAGGAAAAAGGTCTTTATCTGTAAAGGTTTGTACCAGTAAATCACCATAGTATATTTCCCAAGTGTAGCTTTTGATGTCCTTGCCACCTGTTGATGTGTTCATAAAAGCAACGCGATCTTCTAACAAAGGCTCCACTTCAAATTTAGCGACGATGGGTTCATTAGGAATTAAGGATTTGATCACAAAAAAGCCTATAATGATGACCAGAACAGCGACCAAACCATAAACGGCCCATTTTTTATTAAAGCTTGGAACGAGTTTATCACTGCTCGGAGCTAAACGCTCTTCTTTTGTGGTTTCATCAGATTTACTTTCATGTTTATTTATTATTTTTGACTCTGGCAAGTCTAAATCTTCTTCATTTTCGAAGTCTATTTCTTCATGATTTTCAAAGTCTAAATCTTCTTCTATATTTTGCTTTTTGAACTTTTTGAAAAAGTTCGAAAAGCCAGTCAAAGGGAGTATCGATTTTTTAAGTTCGATTTCTTCTGGCTCGTACTCTCCAAAAAGTTCAGCCATATCATCGATATAAAGATCATTTTCTTCGTCTAAATAACGTTGCTTAGAAGATTTAGGCAGCTGTTCTGGTAACAAAACCTCTTCTTTAAACTGCTCTTTAAATGATTTGATATCAGTATCCACAGTTTCTTGAACTTTTTCTACTAATACTTCTTCTTGTAAAGTTTCAACTAGTATTTCATCTGAAACATCTTCTGAAACATCTTCTGAAACATCTTCTGAAACATCTTCTGAAACATCTTCTGAAACATCTTCTGAAACATCTTCTGAAACATCTTCTGAAACATCTTCTGATACTCCGTTTGATACGTCATCTAACTCAACACTTTGATTTTCTTCGAAGTTTTCATCCGCTTCGAGGTCATCTTTAGAAACGGGATTGACCAATAAATCGACGAGTTCTCTTTGAAGGTCGTCATGTGAAAGCGACTTGGCTTCAAACAGTGCAGCTGCATGATCGATTTCCTTGATCGTAGCCATAGTGGTATCAGAAAACTTAATCGGTGGACCTGCTTCTAAATCGTTGATGATGATGGTGTACTCGTGGTTAATCGCATCCACAGCCTCTGGTTTTTCAAAAATAAAGACGTCTTTAAATAGATTTTTAATCTGTTTTAAGGACTCAAACTTATGATTGCCAAGCAGTAAATTATCGATAAACTGACTATGATACCCCTCTGCGTCGAACAAAATAATATCTAAAGTCTTACCCAATTGTTTGTAAACTTCTTTCAGTGTGAATGTTTGTGACGAGGTATAATCAATCAGTTCTCGAAAGAGAACCCCTTCGTCCGATATGAGTAACTGCTCATCATCGAGCAACTGAATTTGGATGGCATAAGGGAAAGCGTCGTACTTTTCCACGGATTTTAAGAACTCAAAAACGATTTGAACGCGATCATCATATTCGAGTTGGGTTTTCTTTATGAACTTTTTAATGGCATGTCCTTGTTGCGCTTTTAAGATGAGGTGAAGTTTATCATCCTCGTCAATCATGGCAACAAAATTATGCAAGTGATCACCAACCAGATGTTTTGTCGCAATCGACATCTTTTCTGGCTGAAAAAAAGTGATGAAAAATACATCGGTTTTATCTATATCATTAACGGCTTTTGAAAAGCACAAATCTTCATCTTCGTATAACAGCTTCCAAGATTTAAATTGTTTAAGGTCCATTTAGTCCTCCATGAGCATACGACTTTATATTATTTTAACATAATATCAAGGTGCGTGTATATTTTTTGATGACGTCACGTGATTTATAGGTCTGATGACTCAATATATAGTATAACATAATGATTTTGTCTCAATAATTCTACAATATACTGGTTACTTTGTCCACCTTATACTATAATGAAACTAAGCTACATCAACACAGAAAGGCGGCAAGTATGCTAAAATTTTTACACATTTCAGACATACATCTCAACTCAGGATTCTCAAATAAAAATGAAATGATTAGGATGAAATTAAAGCGTGCCATTAAATCTTCGTTTGAACAGGCCGTTGAATATACGATAGAGCAGAATTTAGAAGGTCTACTTGTGGCAGGGGATATGTTTGACCATGAATTTATCTCCTATGAAGATGAGAAGTGGCTAAAATCACAACTCTTTAAACTTTTGGACAATGCTCAAAAAATCTTTTACGTCACAGGAAATCACGACCCGATGAATACGATCTCATTCATACGTGAGTTAAAAGCCTCAGAGTATTTTTATTATATAGATTCAGACGAGGTTCAACAGTTTAATCTAATCACTCGACAAGGTGAACCTTATCGCGTCATCGGCGTTGGGCATATTTCAAAAAATGAGCAGAGAAATTTGATTCAGAATTTCCCACTTAAACACGTAGACGAAACTTGGGTGGGCATCGCACATGCCAGCGTGCCTTCAGCTTTATCGTTAAGTGGGAAAAAAGATTATATGGCAACGACATTAAATCAAATTGAACTTTTGAATTATGACTATTTTGCTTTGGGTCATATACATGTTCGTCAAATCTTGTCGGATAGAATTGCCTATTCAGGTAATCTTCAAGGCTTAAACATCAAAGAAACTGGATTTAAAGGTGGTCTTTTAATCACTTTGGACCGTGGTCAAACCCAAATTGAACCCGTTAATTTTCAAAACATCCTATGGGATGACATGGATGTTGAAATCACCTCAGAAATAGAGAATGTGTTTGATTTCGAGGCCTTGATGATGGAGACTATCCTTAGAAAAATAGAGACCGCCCATGTTGCTGCAAAGAATGTCATCTTGAGATTGAATGTAAAAGGTCAATCTTATGTAAAAAAAAGCATTCAAGACATCACTTACTTTGAAGAGCGATTAAAAGGAGAGACGGGGATTTTGGATCTCGAAATAAGGCTTGACGGTCTAAAATTACCAAAAGATGTAAATGCATTGAGACTAGAAAAAACAGTTTTAGCAGATGTGTTAAACAGAATCATGTTGGGAAATTACGAGGAAGAGTTAATCGAGAAAATTAAGAAAATAAAAGTGTTTGAAAACGAAACGCGTGAAGAAATTCAAAGAAAGCTCAAGGACATGAGAGATGAACTTTTAGATGAAGCAGTGGAACGAATGGTGGTAAATCATGATCATTAATAAGTTGAAATATAAGGTTTATGGAAAATTAACGGATGTAACCATCGAGCTAGAGAAAGGCATGAATCTATTATATGGGAAAAATGAAGCTGGTAAATCCACAATTTTTGACAGTATAGGTTCTTTAATCTATGGATTTAACCCCGTATCTCGAGAAAAACATCCTTATGTTCATTGGGAAAAAAATGAAATTAATTTTTCTGCTGAAATTGAAGAAAAGAAGGAACTTTTTTCCGTTGAACGAAGTCTAAGAAGTGTGCCTAAATGTGTTTTAACAGATTTGAATGAAAGAAAGAGTCAAATCTACAGAAATGAACCTTTACCATTTGTGAATACAGTCAGTGTTTCTTTATTCAATTCTCTTTTTTATCTAAATGCTGAGGACTTGAATCATATTTCAAATGAAAGTTGGGAGAGCATTCAGTCAAAATTGATTTTTAACTTTGGATCAGATTATCTTAAAAAAACGAGTGACGTGGTTCAAAAGCTTGAAGAAGAAATCAACAGCTTATGGCGAAACGACAAAAAAGGAAATCCGTTAATCAACAGCCTTATTCAAGAACTCAGAGGACTTAAGTTAGAAAAAGCAGATGCTGAGAAGAGACAGTTGAAACATTCACAACTGATTCAACAAATGACACAATCCTCCCTCGGTCTACATGAGCTTGAACAAGAACGACAACAACATCTAAACACGCTTAGATCGCTACGAGATGTATTACCCATCATCGAACTTGAACGCAAGCTTGTACAACTAAAGCAAGAGATTAAACACGCAGATGTGTTTGAAAAGCTCAATCCTAATCTCTTAAAGCAGTTAGATCAGCTGAATTTAGATTTTGATCAAATGAACAACCAAATCCAGTTGTTGGAGGATAGCCGTCAGCAGTTCTTAAGTCAAATAATACCTTTGTCTGATAATGATCGTCACATGGTAGCGTTTATGAATGAATCAGAAGGTGTTCAGAGTATGCTGAATGAGTTGAATGTGATAGAAAGCCATGAGCAGCTCAAGATGGACGAATTTTTAAAAGGCAAGGAAAAGTCGGAACATCTTTATAAAATGATGTTTGGCGAAGAGTTAAATGAAGCAAATAGATCGGATTTGTTATCTTTAGACGTGATGCAGGTATCCACTCAAATTCAAAAACATATTGAGAAGAGTCAAAAGGATTCAAATCAAACACACCAGCAAAAAAATAGGTCGAAACTCTATTTGAGTATCGCTGTAGCCACAGCGGTAGCCTGTATGATTCTCCTTTTGGGAGCTTTTACGTCTCGAAATGTACTGTTGTTTGTACTTTCTGCAGGTTCAGCTATCATCAGTGCGTGGAGTTCAGTTCAACTTGCACATATAAAAAAGGTAATTAGAATCTTAGAAAATGCCCATCGAGAAGAACAAGAGACGATTAAAACCATCTTGACGCAAAATTCCATTATTTTGCCAGACTATGTATTAGAAGATGACAAGTTGCGATTCTTTACAAAGTTAGAGCAGTTGATTTTGTCCGTTCTAGAAGACCAAACGCGACATGAGCAGTGGGTAAGTTTGGCTGAAAAGAGAAAAAACTTAGAAAGTAAGTTGTCGTGTTTTCTTGAAACACATGGCTTTGACGTGTCATTAGGAATCAAGCTTAAACTTCAATTTTTGTTATCTCAGGGGGCATCACTGCTAGAACAGTCGCGTGAGAATGATAGAATTCAAGATAAAGTTTTCGATTTAGAGGGGCAAATTGAGAAGCTAAGTGAGTCGATTCGGGAAAATCTTTCACAAGTTCAAACTTTAAAAGAAGCGCTTACTCATTTTGGAGCAGGAGACTTTGTGGCGGGGCGTCAGGCGTTTGAGCAAAACCTATCTATAATGCAAAAGTTAGACGTCTACGAAGAAGAGTATAGACAACTTAAACTTGAAAAAGTATTTGTTGAGATGCCTGAAGTAACAGACCCATATATTTTAGAGGTCAAGATCAGCGATCTAGAGTTGATTATAAATGATGTGAAAGAGCGCATTTTAAATATGAGGCAAGAAGTTAACAGTCTTAACGAAATGAAAAGCGTAGAAGCATTTGAAGATGAAATTCTTTATGTCGAAGAACAAATGGATAAGGCAACGCATAAAAGAAACACATTATTGCTTTTAAAAGAAATTATTTCTTATTCAGATGAACAATTCAGACTCAAAAACCAGCCTAACATCATTCATAGGGTAAGCGATTACATGAATGTCATGACAGAGGGCAAATATCAAGAAGTCATCCTCAGTCAAACAGACCAACAGTACGAGTTGTTGTTTAAGATTGATTCTGAAACAGTTCCAGCAAGTAGAGCTTTTAGCAAAGGAACGCTTCAACAACTTTTCTTTGCGTATCGATTGGCGGTGATTGAAGAAGTTGATCCAAATGGTCAAATGCCATTGCTGCTTGATGAAACTTTTATCCATTGGGATAAGGACAGGTTTAAAGAAACATTGTCCATACTCAAAGAGGTTTCAGAGAAAAGACAAATTTTGTTTTTTACTTGTCATGAAGCCTATGTCAAAATGATGAGGGAACAGTGGGTGACACATGTGATCGAGGTGAAAATATGAGTCGAGAATTATTAGAACAAATCGAGTTTGAAAAAAACAAGCGAGAAATCCTAAAGCAGAATACTCAGGCTCAAAACATGAAGCAACCTAAAGGTTCTGAGCATTCCAAAATGAAAGAAACACAATACAGCAATAAAAGTCATAATAAGGCAACACGAGAACCCAATATCCAAATTGAAAGTGCAACTAAATATGCATGGGAATACGAAATTGAAAATTATCGAAAATTTAAAAATCAGATGAGATTTCTATTATTCGGAGCCATTTGTGGCGTTCTTTCTTTGATATTAACCATAGGTCTTCATTTTAATCAAATCAAAGGTTTTTTAATGAAATTCTAATGAATTCTTCATCATAAACTTGAGGCTGTCGTTGTATGATGAAAATAAACAACAGCAGAAAGGAGGGGGTAAAGTGGCAGAAAGTCAAATCGTTCAAGAAAATCCAGCAGAAGTCGTCAGTGTGGTATCTCCCAAAGTCGATTGTGTCATTGATGTTAAGGACCTTAGAAAGGTTTATAAGATTGGTTCGGAAAAAGTCGTCGCATTAAACAAAATAAATTTGTCGATTTATAGAGGCGAAATTTGTTGTATTTTAGGAACTTCAGGATCAGGTAAATCTACATTGCTCAACATGATGGCTGGTCTTGAAAAACCAACCAAAGGGTCAATTACCATAAAAGGAAAATTCATCGATAAGATGAATGAAAAGGAATTGGCTAAGTTTAGACAAAGATATATCGGTTTTATCTTTCAATCCTATAACTTACTAGCAGCTTTGACGGCACTGGAAAATGTCGCTATGCCTTTGATTTTTAGAAAAGTACCAAAGGGTAAGCGCGATAAAATAGCAAAGAAATACTTAACGATGGTTGGACTGTCTGAACGTTACAAACACAAGCCAAGTCAGATGAGTGGTGGACAACAGCAAAGGGTAGGTATCGCCAGAGCATTCGTCGGACAACCTGAAATTATCTTTGCAGATGAACCCACAGGAAACTTGGACACAAAGACATCCATAGAGGTCATGCACATCATGTGGAAAATGGCGAGAGAAAAGAAACAAACCATCGTTATCGTGACCCATGACCCTGAAGTGGCCTTATATGCGGACAAGGTCATCCATATACGCGATGGCGACATCCAGAGCATAGAAGTTAGAAGTGTCGATGATGTCTATGAAAAATATATAAAACCGTATGAAGAAAGTTTTACTCAGATTTAGTTTGAATAAAAGTGCGATATTATCGTGAACAAGAGGGGAATGCATATGTTGAAGAAAAGTAGAAAAATGATGGCGCTGTTTACATTGCTGGCGCTTGTGGTCGGTTCGTTAAGCTTTGCAGCTTACGATCCATTAAAACCCATCTTAGGTGTGGTGGCATCAGAAGAAATTCAAGTGATTAAAGTTGGAGAAAAATCCGAGTATAAACTCAGCATTAAAAATCAATCTTCAACGGCAGCAACCAGTGTGAAAGTGACGATCCAAGGCAACCACCCATTTAGAAGTGACGTCAGTGGATTAACTAAAACATCCATGTACTTAAATCCAAATACGACGATGGATTTGGTGTTTAACGTTACACCAAGCCCGCTTGCGGAGTCAAAAATATATGAATTTGACGTATTGATAGAGTACTCTAACTTTGAAGAGAGCACTTATTCTGAAACGCAAAAGGCGTATGTAAAAATAGAAAACAACAACATTGAACCTATTTTAGGCATTTATCAATACAGCTATGGAGACAAACCGTTAGAAGTTGGAACGCCAGTTTCGTTGGCATTAAAGCTTCGTAATACGGGAACTTTAAAAGCGAAGGATGTTAAAGTAAGCTTGTCAGGTTTTTCAAATGAAGGCGTGGTACTTTCAAATGAAACAGACACAAAAACATTTTCTGAACTGAACAACAAAGAAACGAAACTTGTTTATTTTAACATTGTCGCAGGCAAGGACGCTAAAGAGGGAACGTTCCCTTTAAATGTCGTGATCAGCTATATCGACGACTTGGGTAACACCTATAAGAAAGAGTCCGTCGTCTATGTTACATTGGCTGGAAAAGGGTCTGTGGATGCAGATTTACTCATTAAAAACGTAAAATATCCAACGTCAGTTAAAGCCAATGAGACTTTCGACGTGACTTTAGTGGTTGAAAATACAGGTAACGCTGAAATCACCACAGCAGATGTTTCTTATCAATACCCAGAGAATTTTATATCAAAAGCGGCTTCAAAAGTGGTTGTTAAAAATTTGAAACCGGGCGCGACTCAAACGATCACGTTTAAGTTGATGCCAAAAGCTGAGACTACCACTGAAAATTACCACACATATATCAATGTTTCATATGTGCCAAAAGGCGGTTCGGCTGCAACCCCTGAAACGGTTCAAGAATATGTTGGCATCTATGTCATCGGAAAAGATGAAGCAGGCGAAGGCAGTAAGCCTAAATTGATCATCGACAACTATGATTACGGCGGCGATTATGTTTATGCAGGTCAAGACTATGCTTTAACGTTAAGAATCAAGAATACTTCTCAAGTAGAAGGTACGCGTAACATCAAAGTGACTTTAACTAGCGAGGAAAATGTATTTACACCCGTGGATTCTTCTAGTTCTTTCTTTATACCAAGTGTAGGACCTGGTGAAATCTACGAACACACGGTTTATTTAAAAACTAAAATCGATGCAAACGTAAAGATCTATACATTAACGGCAAAAATGCAGTACGAAGATAGCAAGGGTAATGCTTATGACGCCAACAAAACGCCTTATGAAGAAAGTGAAGTTTTAAGTGTGGCAGTTGCACAGCCTGTTAGACTTGAAACAGCGGATGTGATCATACCTTTTGAAATTTATGCAGGTCAACCGTTCTATATTGAGCAAGAGTTCTATAATATGGGAAAATCCACCATGTATAACATGATGGTTAAACTTGAAGGTGTAGAAACAAATGAAGGCAGTTACTTCGTCGGAAACTTTGAAGCAGGGAAAAGTGAATATTTTTCTGCTCAAGTGACGCCATTTGAAATCGGAACATTCGATGGAAAACTCGTCTATACATTTGAAGATGCATTAGGTTCAATTTCTACTGTGGAGCAACCGTTTACCTATACAGTCATCGAGATGCCTACGTGGGACGATGGCAACGGTGGTATTCCTGTTGATCCTGGTTTACCAGTAGAACCTGAGAATAAGATTGAACTTTGGAAGATCATCGCAGGCGCTGTGGCTGCTTTGGTGGTGATCGCGTTGATCGTTAGAAAGATCCTTAAAGCGAAAAAACGCAAAAAAGAATTGGAGGATTTAGATGAGTAGTTTTGATCTGGCTATTATGGGATTGAAAAATTTATTTCGTCGCAAAGCTAGAACGATTCTTACTGTATTAGGTGTTATCATAGGAACGGCATCCATCGTGGTCATGATTTCTCTTGGGCTTGGGATGAACAAAGCCTTCGAACAACAGCTTCAAGAATATGGAAGTTTAACCATGATTGATGTCTATGCAAATCAGTATATGGTTGAACCTGGAACATCATCCGGCAACAACGAAGGTCAGTTGGTCTTAGATGATGAAACCATCGCTTCGATTGAGTCTATTGAAAATGTCGAGTTTGCTATTGGATTTAAACGTTTTGATTCTAAAATTTATGCAGGAAAATATGAGAGTTTTACCAGCATAAAGGCCGTGGATTTCGATAAGTTGGCGAAGCTTGGGATTGAACTAAGCGAAGGGGTCATGCCGACCAAAGAAGGTAAAAACGAGGTTTTGTTTGGCTTTTATGTGAAGCAAAACTTCTATGACCCAAAAGCGAGAAATCCATATGCAAATCCACCTGTCATCGATGTCTTCACGACGAAGTTTGAGATGCTGCCGACGTCGCAATACTACGAGGGAAAGAGACCTAAAGGGTTTGTCTTAACGCCGACCGGGGTCACATCAGAGCTCGATTATACGTATTCATGGGACGTCATGATGGACTATGACAATTTTGTGAAGCTTAAAGCGGACTTTGATAGGAAGAACAAAACCAATACGGATGGTAACGGTAATACTGGTAAACCAAACGGATCTTCTAAAACAAAAGAAAACAAGTACGACGAAATGAAAGTAAGCGTATCAGATATGAAGTATGTGCAGGATGTTCAGGATCAAATTAAAGAGTTAGGCTACGAAGCCTACAGTTTAACAGATGCACTGGAAAGCATGAAAAAGACATCCGGTTTGATTCAAGCCGTCTTAGGGGGGATTGGGGCCGTTTCCTTGTTCGTTGCAGCGATTGGCATCACCAACACCATGGTCATGTCCATCTATGAAAGAACGAAAGAGATTGGCGTTATGAAAGTCATCGGAGCCCAACTCAAAGACATAAAACGTCTATTCTTGTTTGAAGCGGCGATGATTGGTCTTTTCGGTGGTATCTTAGGGATTGGTTTAAGTTATGGAATCTCTGTCATCATCAATTCAGTTTTATCTGGGATGAGCAGTGAGACGGGATATTATGGCGTTACTTTATTATCCGATATACCGTACTGGCTCTCTTTAGCAGGGATGGGATTTTCGACGTTAATTGGTCTTATCGCAGGATACTATCCAGCTGTAAGAGCGACCAAACTCAGTGCTCTTGAAGCTATACGTACAGAGTAATTCAAATAAACACACATCCATGTTTTTTATGCGGATGTGTGTTTTTTACTTCATAAAAAGAAATATTTCGCCTATAATAATAATGGAGGGATGATTATGCTAAGTAAAATGACAGATCTATTTATGCTGAATGGCGTGATGACCACAGCAGAAGTTGACATTAAGTTCATCAATGCTCCAGTTTATGAAGTGATAAGGGTAATGGATGGAATACCTTTATTTGTTGATGGACATTTAGAACGTTTGTTTACATCTTTAACATTACTTCAAATCGATCATGATTATACACCACTTCAGTTTATATCAGCGATTTTAAAACTCGTACAGGAAACGGGTATCCGTGATAATAATATAAGACTAGAAGTGGGTTTTATCAAAGAAAAAACACTCGCTTGGGTGCTCTATTGGGTTGAATCGGTGTATCCTGATAAGGCAGTTTATGAAAAAGGGGTTTTTACAGTCACTGAAACCATTACCAGAGAAAATCCACATGCAAAGATATATAGAGACGATTATGCGCGTAAAATTTCAAACATTAGACGTGATACCGGTGCATTTGAGGTGATACTGGTAAAAGAAAACGGTGTGATTACGGAAGGCAGCCGATCTAATTTGTTCTTTGTGAAAGAGGATGTCATCTACTCTGCCATGGAATCAGATGTGTTAAAAGGCATCACCAGAAACAAAATTAAAACGCTTACGGGGTTTAATTTTGTCGAGAAGAATATTACTGTGAATGAGCTTTCAGATTTTGATGCCTGCTTCTTAACGGGAACGTCCATTCACATTTTACCTATTTTTATGATAGATGATGTATCATACCATTCAAGTCAAAACAAACTTATTTTGAGTTTAATGAATGCGTTTCACCATACAGTGATCAATGACATCGAAAATACAAGGAGGAAGCTCAATGATTAAGGTACATGAAAGGTTTTTAAAGTATGTTGGGTTTGATACTGAATCGGATCCCGATTCTGAGACATGTCCATCAACAGCGAAACAACTGAATTTAGCACGTTATTTAGTAGATGAGATGAAAGCCATCGGCATCAAAAACGTCATCATGGATGATCATGGATATGTCTATGGTGATATTCCTGGCAATGTCGAAGCGCCGAAGCTCGCATTTATCGCCCATATGGATACGTCGCCAGATTTATCAGGTGCGAACATCAAAGCCAGAGTTGTTGAAAACTATAATGGTGAAGATATCGTGTTAAATTCTGAACTTGGCATCATCATGAGTCCTAAAGATTTTGATCATTTGCTTCACTATAAAGGCCAAGATTTGATTGTGACAGATGGCACAACTTTGTTGGGCGCAGATAATAAAGCGGGCATAGCTGAAATCTTGACCATGGCAGAGCACTTGGTACATCATCCTGAAATACAACATGGTCCGATCAAAATCGCTTTTACGCCAGATGAAGAAGTGGGTCGCGGTGCGAATTTATTTGATCTTAAGAGACTGGATGCTGATTTCGGCTATACAGTAGACGGCGGAGAAATCGGTGAAGTGGAATACGAAAACTTTAACGCTGCGACAGCAAAAGTTAAAATTCACGGCACAAACATTCACCCTGGTTCAGCTAAAGGTAAGATGAAGAATTCTATTCTGATTGGTATGGAATTCCACAGCATGTTGCCTGTTTTTGATAATCCAGCGTATACAGAAAAATATGAA
>RRZU010103577.1_pt1 | contig 15041 bp, 9 predicted proteins | sample 2165561 | NCBI WGS metagenome assembly RRZU01 (sample SAMN10456909, study PRJNA506462) | wastewater metagenome | isolation source: wastewater sludge | place: USA: Moscow, Idaho
AGCAATATCAACAACAACTCTGCCATTTTCATAGGTAGCATGTAAAGTTATTTTTCCTGCTACATTTTTCCCTTTATTACTACGTTCCACCGAAAACTCAATACCATGATCAATCGCATTGCGTACTAAATGTGTTAACGGGTCAATTAATGCTTCAATCATTGATCTATCAATTTTTACATCTAACCCACTTAGCTCTATTTGCACTTTCTTCCCTAAAGTTTTGGCGATTTCACGAACCATTCGTGGAAATTTATTGAAAATAGTGCCAATTGGCTGCATTCTAGTCTTCATAACTTCTTTATGCAAACTCGTAATCATTACATCAAGGTTTTTTGCTAAAGCACTTAGTTCTTGCTTATTTTTTTCCGGATCTTTAGTCAATCTAAGTAATTGATTGCGCATTAATACAATTTCACCGGTCAAATTTAACAATGAATTTAAATTACCAACTTTAACCCTGATACTATCTTCCGTTAAAATTTTTTCAGTATTATTATCAACAACTGGAAGTGGCGGTATTTCAACCGCCGCTTTAACTTCTTTTTGTTCTTCCTGCATCAATTGTTCCCACAGCATTGCTGCTGATTGCAGTTCAGCTACACCGATTTTACCGTTATCAACCTCAGTTTTAGTGGTCAAAATAACTTTCAAATCATCAATAACACTCTCAATTTCTACTTCTTCATCATTTAACAACCGTCGCATAACATCCACTGCATGAATCAATCCATCGACAATGACATCATTAATCTTTAAATTTCCCTCGCGCAGTTCATCTAAAATTGATTCCATCACATGCGCTAAATTCATAACTTTTGTCAAGCCAAAAAACCCGGCTGTTCCTTTAATACTGTGCGCAGCTCTAAATAATTCATCAATTTTTTTGCTATTATTCAAACTCTCAGGCTTTAGTAATAATTCTTCCATCTGATCAATATTAGCTTTTGCTTCAAGGATAAACTCATTTAATAATTCTTGATCCATAAATTAATTATCACCTACTCAGCCCATCTATTATTTATAACTTAAAACGACTTACCAATTCTTTTAATCTTGAAGCTAATTCATCGGCTTCATCCGCACAATAACTTACTTTTACCGCTTTGTTAGAAGTATCAACAATCGCTGCATCTGATTCTTCTAAACTACTGGAAATATCTTGCGTTCCTTTAACAATTTCTAGTGTTGCCTTACTAATATTAGCCATCGATTCTTGGATTTCAGTAGTACTAGTAGCAACTTGTTCAACACTCTCCGCAATCTCTTCCGTATTTCTTAACATTGCTTTAACGCCTAATGTTGCTTGCACTGCATTTTGAGCAACATTTTGTGCTTTGCTAGCAATAAGATTTACTTCTTCCTTTAAAGTTGAAATACCCTTGTCTTTTTTGTATTCTTCACTACTTTGCTCCCCAATCGCTGTAGCAATGCGTTTAGTAATATCCTTTGATTCCAAAATAACCTCGTTAATTTTTCCGACCATGTCGACTGCGACATCCATATCACTTTGCATTTCCTCAATTTGTAACGCAATTCTTCCCGCTTCTTCACTAGTTCTTCTGGATAATTCTTTTACTTCACTTGCTACTACAGCAAAACCTCGACCAGCCTCACCAGCACTAGCAGCTTCAATCGTTGCATTAAGTGCTAACATATTAGTCTGTTCAGCAATATTGCTAATAATATCGACAATTTTATTTACCTGTTTAGAATTTATATTTAAGCTTCTGATAATTTCATCAGTTTCTCTAGCTCTACTTTCTGCTTCTGCACTAATTTCAATTGATCTTTCACAAGATAACGCTACATCATTAGCAAAGTTAGCTACTTGATTAATACTCTTTGAGACCTCTTCCATTAAAGTACTAACCTCTTTCACTTCTTCCGTAACCGCTTTAGCTGTCACTACAGCTTCTTTAGCCTCATCAGAAATACCATTGACCTTCGCTGCTACCTTCACAACATTGAAAGAAACATTCTCCGTCGAACTAGCATTTTCTTCGGTAGCGGCACTAATATGTTGCACGGTACTATTAATAACATTCATCGTTGCGCTTAATTCTTCACTATTCGCCGCAACATGTGCAGAAATATCAATCAAATTCGAAGAACTATTTTTCAAATCAATGGTTACATTGAAAATTTTGCAAATTAAGGTCTGCAAATCATTTAGCATGTCATCAAAGCTATTTGATAATATGCCAAACTCATTTTTCTTCACCTTAGTTTCAGTCCCAATACGCACTGTTAAGTCACCATTTTTAACTTTTTCCGCTGCCTCTAGTAAATTATGAATCGGTTTCGTAAATTTATTAGATAGCCAGTAAGAGATCCCTAATGCCAAAGCTAATGTTAAAATCGTCAACCAAATTATTTTTGCTCTAAGACTCTTTAAAAAAGCCATCACTGCCGTTTCTTTTTGAATTAATAATAAGCTCCAAGGCTCTGAATTTCCAGGCAACACAATACTACAATACGTTGCAATAAACCTTTCACCATTTTCTTGGTACTCTTGAACCCCTTTTTCACCACGCATAACCTTCGCTACAATATCTTGTAATTCCGGTGCTACTGCAAAAGAAACAGTTTCCGTCTTAGCTAGACCATTTTCAACCACACCACTTATCATCTTCTTTTGTGTTTTATAATTGTACAGTTGTGACATTTTACTACTATCGGGATGTGAAACTACTACCCCGTCACCATCTAGTACACAAACATAGCTATCAGCATCTAATTTGTATTTTTCAATCATTTTTTGGATAGTATTTAAATCAATGTCAGCCATCATCAAACCAACTAATTTGTCATCATTATATATTCCATTTACCGCCGTCGTAACCGGAATATTGCCATTTAACGATAAATAAGATTTGCTGATAAACGGTTTTTTTTCATTGATAAATTTTCTAAACCACCAGCGGTCAGCTCTATTGGCTAAACTACCGCTAGACCGAGCGGTCTGATCACCGGCTAAATTATGCGCAGCAATAACTTGAAAAAAAGGATATTCATTAACAGTATTTTTTAGAATTTGAGCTTGTCTCATATTATTTCCACTGTAGATATCGCTATTATTACCGAGCTGCGCATTAATAGTATAAGCATTATTCATAAACTGACTGATATTACCGGCCAAACTTTCCGCAATAATTAAATTATTTTTTTCAATATTGGCAGTATATTCGTCGGAAATCCAATAATAGCTAAGTGCCATGGCAATGAGCATTGTAAAAACTACCAAACTAGAACTTAGAAAAATAAATTGTTGCTTAATTGATTTGAACATATCTTTCTTCCCTTCTACACTTTGCTATTTTACCTAAATAAAACCAGAAAATCAAAAAACAAACATACAACAAAGTATGCCCTATACTGTTGTTGTATGTTTGTTTAATAATAAGGATTTATAATCTCTAATCCCGTTATATTAATTTATGCGTAAACATACAAGAAATTCCCGACATCTTATATTTTACAGGATATTTATTATCAGCAACCACACCATCTAGCGCTATTTTCAAGTTAACATTACGATAAACCCGCTCAGCATAACCAATACTAAAGGAAGTATCTTCCGTTATTTTATAAGTTACACCAGTATTAATAGTATGAATATCTTTACCAAAAATCGCACTGGTGTAAAAAGTATATTTATCATTAATCGGCTTATGGTAAACCAGACCCGCTTGAAAACTCTTAACATCTTCTGTCGGCACACTGGCAATCTTACCCGGCAAGGTAAAGTTAACATCATTATAAGCAATACTGCTATCTAAATACCCCACCACTGCCGAAACATTATCGTTAACTTTATATAATAAATTAAACTCATCCGCTTCAGCTCTAGCCACTCCTGACAATATAAAAGTATGAGCGCCTACCTTTTGTGGTACTTGTGCTCGTTCTGTGATAAAAGTCCCACCCTTATATTGTAATATAAATTTATCATTTATGCCATAACTAATTCCATATTTATAGCCTTTATCACCATCAGCCTGAACTTTTTTTGTTAAAATTTTATCACTGGTTCCTACTACCTTGGAACCAATTGAAGCACCTGCTTCCACTTCCACCGCACCTTGTTTGTAGCCATCAGCTGCATAACATTGTAAAGCTGATGTCACCAACAATAATCCCGTTAAAATAAAAATCTGGGGAATTTTAAACATTCAATTAACCTCTCCTTAAAAACTTGCTAAGGTTATAATATTTCAAAACAAATCATTTGTAAAACAAAGACTATCTGGTCTTGTAATTTTTTTGGTTTTTTTGTCGAAAGATACAAAAAAAAGGTTGCATTTCTGCAACCTTTTAATATTTCAACTAGTTAATATCAAAGTTAACAAGTTTCGCACCAAAAATTCCATCAATCGCAGTTACTTCATTTAAAACTTCACTTGGAATTTCATTATCAATCGTCAAGACCATAATGTTAGTTCCTGAAATATCTGTTCTACCAACCTGCATCCCGGAAATATTAATTCCGGCAGCACCCATAATTGAGCCAACTTTACCAATTACACCAGGTCTGTTGATATGCGGACAAATTAAAATTTTGGAATGTGGATCAACGTCAACTCTATGACCATTAATCGCCACAATACGCTCTTCTTCACCAAATAATGTACCTTGAATAACAGTTTCACCTTTAGCCGTAGTAGTTCTAACCGTAATCAAGTTAGCAAAGCTTTCCGATGCTTCATTTTTAACTTCTTTAACTTGGATATTGCGATCTTTCGCTAAGCCCGGAGCATTAACAAAGTTTACACTCTCTTGAAGAATTGGATTTAAGATCCCTTTTAAAACGGCAGTACTAATCATTTTAGTTTCATACTGCGTAATCTCACCATTATATTCCACTTCAATTTTCGTAATCGGCCCTTCGGCTAATGAAACCGCAGTTTTACCCATTCGATCCGCTAAACCGAAATAAGGTTTAATAAATTTAAGTACATGTGGAGCAACCGGTGCCATATTTACCGCAGTTGTTACCGGCTCACCTTTCAACGCTGCTACAATACCATAGGCAACGTCAACTGATACCCCGATTTGAGCTTCTACTGTTGACGCCCCTAAATGCGGTGTTAACACAATTTTATCAACACCCAATAATGGACTATTTGGCTCAATCGGCTCTTTCGGGAATACATCAATAGCCGCTCCAGCAACCTTGCCTGCCTTCACCGCTTCCGCTAAGTCAGCTTCATTGATAATTCCGCCACGCGCGCAATTTACCAAATATACGCCATCTTTCATCTTGGAAATTGTTTCGCTATTAATTAAATCTTTTGTTTGTGCTGTTAACGGCATATGTACAGAAATGAAATCAGCATTAGCATAAATTTCCTCTAATGAAACAACTTCAATTCCCATCGTTTTAGCACGTTCTTCATTAACATAAGGGTCATAACCAATAACCTTCATATCAAACGCTATTGCTCTTTTTGCTACACCACTACCAATTCTTCCTAAACCGATAACGCCTAATGTTTTACCTCGCATTTCCACACCAACAAATTGATTACGTTTCCACTCACCATTTTGCACTGATGAATGAGCTTGTGGAATATTGCGAGCCATGGAAAGCATCATCGCTACAGTATGCTCAGTAGCAGCAATAGTATTTCCTTCTGGTGCATTTAACACAATGATTCCTTTTGCTGTTGCTGCTTCAATATCAATATTATCAACACCAACACCAGCTCTACCAATAACTTTTAAGTTAGTAGCCGCTTCAATTACTTCTTTAGTAACTTTGCTGGCGCTACGCACAACTAATCCGTCATATTCATGAATTGTTGCTAGTAATTCTTCAGCCGGTAATTTAGCTCTTATTTCACATTCAAACTCTTTACTCAATATTTCGATACCTTTTTCCGATACCCCATCTGCAACCAAAATTTTCACACAAAACACTCCTTTTATTTTAAAAATTAGAGATTATTAAACTTTGAGAAATTCTTCACAATCACTTTTGACAAAAATGGCCAATAGTTTCATCGTCTTTCAAAAAAAATATAGCTTTCTACAACAGTCTCAATCCTTCAAAGGCTCATCAATACTATATTTATCTTTGAAAATCTTCATAGAAAAATTTTTTACAAAAATTCATAAACTTATTTTTCCAATAAAAATATCATTCAGACTACGTGAACATATTCACCTATTTATTGATTAAATTATCACATTTTAAATTATATTTTATCCATTATGAATCGTCAAGTGTATTTTTATATTGCACAATTACTTAACAAGCGTTAGAATATAAAACAACTAGATATTTAATTATTTTAAATAAATATAATATTTTGGAGGTAATAACCTTGACTAATCGTATCTTTAATTTCAGTGCAGGTCCTGCAACTTTGCCATTGGAAGTACTGGAAAAAGCACAAGCTGAATTTCTAAACTTCAATAATACCGGCATGTCTATTATGGAAATGAGTCACAGATCAAAACCTTATGAAGCAGTTCATAACGAAGCAATTGCTACAATGAAGGAATTGTTAGGCTTAGGTGATGATTATGAAGTTTTATTCTTGCAAGGTGGCGCTAGTAGCCAATTTTCAATGATTCCTCTTAATTTATTAACAGAAGGTAAAACTGCTGATTATATTTTAACCGGCTCTTTTGCTGAAAAAGCTCATAAAGAAGCAAAATTAATTGGTAAAACTCATGTTGCCGCTTCTACTAAAGAAGAAAATTACAAACGCATTCCGAATTTAGACGAAATAAAATTCAGCGAAAATCCGGCTTATGTTCATATAACTTCTAATAATACTATTTTTGGTACTGAATGGACTGTTTTCCCGGAAACCGGTGCTATTCCTTTAATCGCTGATATGTCTTCCGATATTTTATCACAACCATTTGATGCTACTAAATTTGCGTTAATTTATGCTGGAGCACAAAAAAATCTTGGTCCTTCCGGTGTTACTGTTGTTATCATGCGTAAAGATTTAGTAAAAAATGCTCCAGAAAATTTATCAACAATGTTAAAATATGAAACTCATATCAAAAACAACTCCTTATATAATACTCCAACGACTTTTGGTATTTATATTTTAAACCTTGTTTTACAATGGGTTAAAAATAATGGCGGATTAGAGGCTATGGGTAAACGCAACAAAGCTAAAGCTGCTATCATCTATAAAACAATTGATGAAAGCAATGGTTATTACACCGGCCATGCTGAACCTAATAGTCGTTCAATCATGAACGTAACTTTCCGTCTGCCAAGCGAAGAATTAGAACAAAAATTCATTGCTGAAGCAACTAAAGCCGGCTTAAATGGTTTAAAAGGTCATCGTTCTGTAGGTGGTTTACGCGCTTCCATTTACAACGCTATGCCAACAGAAGGTTGCCAAGCTTTAGGTGATTTCATGGTAGAGTTTCAAAAAAACAACCCGCAATAATTATAAACTTTAAAAAGAGAGCGTAGCTCTCTTTTTTTGTGCAAACTTTATTTATATAAAATCATCTGTACAGTAAAGGAGAAAACAATGATTAAAGAAGTAAATTATGCTGATTATGCACAGCAAGCGATTGAGATTTTAAGTAAGGGCGCTTTTTTAAACACTACTGACGGGACAACCGACAATACCATGACCATTGCCTGGGGCTCAATCGGTTTTATCTGGGGTAAGCCTATTTTTATGGTAATGGTTCGTCCTTCCCGTTATTCTTTTAATAACATTGAAAGCCAAGAAGATTTTACGGTTAGTATTCCACTAACCGATATGAGTAATGCATTAAAAATTTGCGGTTCAAAATCCGGTCGAGATATCAACAAATTCGAAGCTGCTAGCCTCGAATTGATGCCGGGACAAAAGGTTAAAACTAAAGCCATCAAAAATTGCGGTTTACATTTCGAATGCAAAATAATGTATAAACAAGCTATGGATACAACTCATCTTAACCCCGAAATTTTAAATCATAAATATGCCAGTGGAGATTTGCACACTCTTTATTATGGAGAAATATTAAGTTGCTATATCGAAAAATAAGATAATATAAACTAAACCTCCCTAAAGTTAACGCATTAACTTTAGAGAGGTTTTTCTTTTTATAAGCTAACATCAATTTCCGCTTCAAACATTCTGTTCCACGGAAAACTTATTTGAGCTTCTTTAATCTTAAATTGCTTCAAGTTTTTATTAATAAACAATTTTAATTTTTCATTGCCCTTAGCAATTAATAATGGTTTTAAATTTTCCACATCAACACCACTACCATTATACTTATAAATAATTTCATTGTTAAGTTCTTGTCTGATATTAGCTTGATAAGCCCAATCATCTAATAATCTCACACTTAGCAAGTAATTCTTTTCAGTCTCATTTTTTTGTTTAGCCAAAATACCTTGCCCAATTGCAAAACCAGCCGTATTATTGGCTGTATTCCAACCGCCATAAGCTAATAATTGCGGTAAAAGTTTACGCTCTGTCAACTCCTGCATTAGAGCATTATCAGCGCCATTCGCAAAAGCAATATCGGCAATAACGACTTCACGTTCTTGATTCAACACTTTATCTACAGCATCTACAAAACTTTTCGTATTGTACTTTAGGTTGACATCATTTGAACTACTGTTAGCTTCTAACGTTGTACCATCAAAGGCAGTATTAACCATTAACACAAAATCAGCTCTATCATAATATTTTGTTGGTAGCGCACCGGTTGCCAATAAATGTTGCCATATCGACTTATCAATTTCTTCATCCGAATAAGTTGGCACTGTATTTTTTCCCACACCATTGGCATATTCAATTTTTACCAATGGAATATTAAATGAAAGATCGTTAATCGCTCTGGTTAATAAGACCATCCCTAACTCATCAATACCAGCTAGACATTGAAATTTACTAACAGGAGTAGCACCGGCCTGTTCTTTTAACAGTCTACTTTCTTTCCGCGTTTGTGAAAAGGGAGCATTATCATCACGCCCCAACGCCAAATAGACAAAATCATTATTATTCACCAAAGATACTAACTTAGCGTTAACTGTAAAGTTTTTACTTCTGCGTTCTAACCAATCAGCAAACGCAGCCTCTGGAACATTTTTTTTGAATTTTAAAAGTTCTTTCTCTTCAACTTTTGTTAACCCTACCGTTTCAGCTTTATCTTCTAAGGCTGTTGCCGCAAAAATACTAGGACCATATTGCTCATAATAGCTCGGTTCAACCCCACCAAAACTACTGCGTGGCGAACGCATAATTGAAGCAAAAACATAAATCCGCAAGTTAGGCTGTAATTGTTTGAGCTTAGCAAACTTATCAGTACGCTCCAATAATGTTTCAAGCGATAATTCATGCTTACGCGAGTCAACCAAACTGCCATAAATTAAAGAATCTGCTGATAGCACCACGCTATCAGCTGTTTTTATTTCTTGAAATAACCACTGCCATAATGCTTCTACTTTGCCACTATCGGTTCTATTACCTAATAAATTTTCCGGAGGCACCACTATTTCAAAGCCTAATCCTTCGGCACTTTCTACCGTTTGAGCAAAAGAAATAGGGCGATTATCATGTGGTATAAAAATTATCTTACTATTAGCCCAAACACTACTTTGCAGTCCCATTAGCACTATTAATGTTATTATCAGACCCACAAAGTTTTTCGTAAGCTTCCTCACCATCATCTCACCAGCCCTTTGTTTTATACAATAAACTTTGATTAGCATAATTCAAACTAACATCAACCTTAACTTCAAACATCCGCTTCCAAGGGAATGAAAGTTTTGCCGTCTTAATATCAAAGCGCCATAAATGTTTACTGATAAATTTATATATTCTTTTATTAGCATTTTGTTCTAAAATACTTTCTTTGCCATTTAAATCAACATAACTTATATTTTCCGGTGTTAAAACCTCTTTCACTAATTGTTGGCGAACATTAGCTTGATAACCCCAATCATCAATCAAGCGCAACACTAATAACTCTTTAATTTTATCAGTCGACAAATTTTGACTAAGCAAACTTTGTCCAATAACAAAGCCGGCGGAGTTATCCGCAGTATTCCATCCAGAATAGGCCGTAAGTTTGGTTAGTAAATCGCGTTTTTCCAATTGTGCCATTAAATCATTATCAGAACCATTGGAAAAAGTAATATCAGCAATCGCCACCTTATAGCCATGCCCAATAAATTTACTAACTTTATCAACAAATTCAATAATATTTTTATTATCAATCGGTATATTCATTAACGAACTGGCATCTCGTGTTATTCCATATTCATTAGTATTAACCATCAAAACCAAATCAATATTATTAGGCAAATAAATTTCCTTGCCTCCCGCCGCTAAAATATGGTCATTGATAGATTTGCTGATTTCACTGTCAGAATAAGTGGGAATAGTTGCTCCACCAACCCCATAACCATATTGAACATAAACTCGCGGTGTAAGTTGCTTGATTTTATTAACCGCTCTTGTTAACAAGATCAAGCCCATTTCATCAACACCAGCTAGCGATCTAAACTTTTCAGTTGATAAATTTAACGTCAGCTTGCTAAGCTCTCTATTTTCTTTGCTGGTTTGAGAATAAACTGCATTATCATCACGTCCCAGTGCTAAATAATCAAAAACATTTTCTTTAGCATATTCAATTAACTTAACATTAACGCCAAAATTTTTCTGTCTTCGCCTGAGCCAATCATTAATAAAAGCATTCGGCATTTCGCTTTGTAGTTTATTCAAACGCTCAATATCAATATTATTTAAACCATCAATTTCAGCTTTATCCCTAAGTGAAGTTATTTCAAAAATAGCCGGGCCGAACTCTTCATAATAATTAGGCTCTACACCGCCGTGACTAACTTTCGGCGATCTCATAATCGAAGAAAATACATAGATTTTAGCATTAGGATTAAACTTTCTCAATACCTTAAAATTATCCACTCTTCTTAAAATAGTTTCATCACTGAATTCATGCTTGCGTGAAGCAACCAAACTGCCATAAATCATTGAGTCGGATGACATTACAATATAATCTTCAACTTCATTATCCTTATCGGTAAATGATTTTACTGTAGTTTTAAACAACCAACGCCATAACCCATCAGGATCACCACCATAAGTGCGATTGCCTAACAATTCTTCCGGTGGCGTCAATACTTCAAACTCCATCCCCTTGATTGAACTGATTGTTTGTTCAAAAGATATCGGTCGATTGTCATGTGGGATGTAAATAATCCGTTGTTTTTTGGCGGCAGCTTCACCAGTGACTGCAGTAAGCATCACTACCATTAAGGTAGCTAAAAATAAGCTTACAAGTCTCCTGCTCAAAAAAATTCCTCCAAACCCCTAAATAATTTTGTCTGTTGTTTCATCGGTTGTTTGACCTTCGGCTTCCAGACGTCTTAGTTCTCTAATATCTTGCCATAAATCACGCGCCATTTTTAAAATATTAGGCTCCATTTTTGATCTTTCACTGGAAACTACCTTGCTAAGATATGACACCGCTTGATCGTAATTACCGATCCGTTGATACAACGCTCCAATCAAATACATCAAGAAAGTATCCGTCATATTGCCAATAGGAAATCGCTCAGAAATTAACGCTTTTTCATAATAACCCAGTGCACGTAATAATACTTTCTTTTCGTCCATCTCCATTTTATCTGCTCGATAAATCCACGCCAATTTAAGATATAAACCGCCCATTTTACTGGCCGGCATACCTAGTAAATCCGCATAGTAAATTGCCAATTTAAAAGCAACCAACGCTTGCTCTCTGCTTCTTTTTAAATCTATTTTAATAGAAATTTCTCGGGATTTTAAAAATTCTGCAATAACCTTTTTATCACGCTCATTTATTGACTCAAAATAAGTATCCTGCGCAGCATAACCGCAATGTTCACAGACCCAAATTGAATAATAATAAGGGTTAATATCTTTATAGTAGGTACAAAAATCTGAATCCTGCTTTGTTTTAATTAGCCTCGTTCTAACCATCGTAACCTTGATTTTTTTATTACATACCGGGCATTCTCGCTCTGCTACATAGGTATAATCTGATTCTGCCATTAACTTCACCCCTTATCTTATAGATTACCACAAATAAGAAATATTTTACACCCTATGCACTAATTTCAAGAAATATTTTACAGTTAAGTCTGCAGTCCTAGCCACGCTGAAAACAATCCGCCCTTGCTACTCAGTTCAGCATAAGTCCCTCTTTCCCAAATATCGCCGTCTTTTAATACTATTATTTCATCAACTGACCTTAATGTTGCTAAAACATGTGAAATGATAATAACCGTTTTATTTTGTAAAACGTCCTGCACCACCTGCATAAAAGCATTAGCATTTTCAGGATCAAGACCAGTCGTGGGCTCATCTAAAATAACTATTTGTGCATTTTTTAACAACGCTCGAGCCAACGCCACTCTTTGGCGTTGCCCCCCCGATAAAACTTTACCATTTTCGCCAAGTTCAGTCTCAAGACCTTTTGGTAAAGACTGCACAAAATCATATAATTGTGCTAATTTCAAAACTGCCAGTAACTCCGCTGTTGTAGCATCAGTCTTAGCAATTAATAAATTAGCTGCTAAAGTGTCATTAAACAAATGTGTTTCTTGCTCTACTACAGCAATTTTCTGTAAAATTTCTGTACTGCTTAACAATGTATAATCAATCCCTGACAACATTATTTTACCACTGCTAGCGTGTAAAAACTTCAATAGTAAATTTATCAGCGTTGTTTTTCCGCTCCCGCTAGCCCCGACAATGGCTAAATGTTGCTGTTCTGCTACGGTAAAATTAATATTTCGCAAGATAAGATCATCATCATAAGCAAAACTCAAATTTTCTACCACTAACTCCCCTGCTTGTAATCTAAAACCATACTGCCCTTCAATTTCAGGTTGCTGTTTTAATAAGCTCCATAATTCTATGGCCGCATTATAACTATCACGCCAATAATATGTTACGGCGGGCAATCCTGCTATTATTTCAAAGCTACTTTGAATTACTAAAACCAAAACCACCATTGTAACACCGGTTATCATCTGTTCATTCACCAGATAACCACACCAAAATAAACTTGCCATAACAAGCAGTCCCATCCAAAAACTACTGATGGCTTCTAGTAACAACTTTGCTAATTCTGTTTTATTTTCAATTCTTTCAATGGTACTGATGTTTTGTTGTAACTTTTCAAACTGTTCTTGTTCCAGCGAAAAGCTCTTAATCTCCGCTAACCCAGCAATAATATCTAATACTTTAATATTAAAACCAGCTTGTGCTACTGCTAAATTATCATCATTATTTTTATTATAATAATGAGTAAGAATCGGCACTACACAGCCAAGCACCAACAAAAATAATACTGTCAGTAACGCTAAAGTTAGCGAATAATAACTTAAGAACAACCCCAACACCACAATACTACTTAAGGCAATAAATATCGGCGCAAAAATACGTAAATAAAAGTCTTTTAAAATCTCAATATCTTTAACGATAATATTGAAAATTTTTCCACTGTGGTAATTTTTCAGTTTTGCCGGCACCAATGGTTCTAGTTTTTCATAACACCAAACCCTTAAAGCGGTAAGAATTTCAAAAGTAGCTTGATGGGCGACATATCTTTCACCATAACGAAAAATCGCTTTAGCAATTCCAAAAAAACGAACTGCTACAATCGCCAAATACAGCTGTTCAAAACCGGGTCGTAATGCTGCCATACTAATAAGATAGGCCGCAAAACCAATTAAAGAGAGCGAACTGACAATTGTCCCTATGCCTAACACCAAGGCCGTCATTATTGATAATATTTTTTGGTTTACTAAGATTATTAATTCTTTTATTAGCATTATCTTATACCTCGATAAGCTTGCAGTAGCTTTGCATAATAACTTTTGCCCTTGATTAACTCCGCCGGTGTTCCACACTCTATTACTGCACCCTCTGACAATAAAATAACCTTATCAAAATTAACAGTCATATTTAGTTTATGCGAAACTACAATAATTGTTTTTTGAACACTAAGTTTTTCTAATGATTTTAAAATTGCCAGCTCCGTCTCAATATCCAAGCCTTCCATCGGCTCATCTAATAAAATTATTTTAGCTTTACTCAAAAAAGCTCGCGCTAACGATATTCTGCGTATTTGACCGCCGCTTAATGCTACCCCACCCTCACCGACTACCGTATCATAGCCTTGCGGTAAATTTTCAATAAAAGCAGTAGCATCGGCAAGTTGCACCGCCGTTCTTACCGCCTCAAAATCAGCACTTTTATTAGCTATTTTAATATTATCTAAAATAGTAGTCGCAAAAATATGTGGCCTTTGATTAATACAAATAATATGTTCCGACCAACTTTTAAGATTAATTGACTTTAACGGAATTGAATCTATTACAATACTACCTGCCGTTGGCGTTATTAAACCTTGCAATAAATTTAAAACCGTACTTTTGCCAGCACCGCTGCTACCGACCACTGCAACCTTTTCACCCAATTCAATTTTAAAATTACATTCCTGTAAACCCTTGCGCTGATCAGGATAAACATAGCTTACTGCTTGAAATTCAATCGTCGAGAAGTCAAAAGTTTTAATTATGATACTACCCTTCAGCTCATCATTTTCTAGCAACAAGGTCTGGTAAAGATTGGAACTTGCTGCCATTGCATTCATCCCAGCATGAAAACTAGTTCCTAACTGACGAAACGGCAAATAAAATTCTGGAATCAACAATAAAATTAAAAAAGCCACACTAAAAACCATCTCACCCGCTAATAGCCTTAACCCGATCGATACTGCTACCATTGCTATGCCCATTGTCGCAATCAATTCTAAAACCAATGCTGATACAAACGCAATCCTTAACACGCCCAGCGTTACATCCTTAAAATCATTACTTATTTTTTCAATAACTTCAATCTGCTCGGTACTACGCCCAAACAGTTTTAAAGTTTTTAAACCTTTAATAACATCTAAAAAATGACCACTAAGATATTTTAAAACCTGCCATTGTTTACTACTAGCTTGACCTGACATTTTACCAATTAAAATCATAAACAGTGGCATTA
>RRZU012222793.1_pt1 | contig 15041 bp, 14 predicted proteins | sample 2165561 | NCBI WGS metagenome assembly RRZU01 (sample SAMN10456909, study PRJNA506462) | wastewater metagenome | isolation source: wastewater sludge | place: USA: Moscow, Idaho
ACTCAAGTCGGCACAAGCAATATTATAAATGATGTTTTTAAGCTCTCTGAAGTAGAGAGCTTTTATCTAGTATCACTGAACCCCTTGTCCATTACCGCGCTAACCAATCGATAATCAAAATAACTTAGTACAAAAATCAGCCAATAAAATTCTCAATGAACTAAGTGTAAGGTTACAATTTAGGGAAAACGTGTAAGGGTATTGCCCTATAATAACCACTTTGACATCAGCAAATTCTGTATATTTGAACGCATTAAATACATCAGCGGCAGGAGGATAAATAATTTTTCCTGATTCCCGTTCATGCCGGATAAAATTCAGCGTTTCCTGAAAATATTCTTGCTGCTTTTCTTTACCAAGTACATCGCTCCACGTTTGCATTTTGCTATCCCGCTCCGCATTAAAACACCATTTTATCTTACTTCGCCATTAAACGGGATCGTGCAAATATGTAGTAAAATTACAAGAAAATGATGGGAAACTTTCTCCATATTTTTCATGCTGAATTCAAAATGCATGTTTATTGATTCAGATCAAGCTTTAAGAAGAATAGACCTCAGCTTTACATGGGTATCCTCTTGCACATAGTTTGTAAATTTACTAATGTAGTATCAAAGATACATGATTAAACCAAGCCGGTTTAATCCCCTGACATTACGGGGCACTTTTTCTTGTATGTGACAAGAATCGCCCCAAACTATCGAGGTATTTATCATGGTTAAGGGTATTCAAATCACTCAGGCAGCTAACGCAGAACTGATTAATTCTTTCTGGTTACTGGATGACGCAACACAAGAAGCGCGTTGCCTGTGCTCTAAAGATCCACGTTATACAGAAGATCAGGTTGTTGCTGTTGAGTCACTGGGTAACATCGAATTCCGTGAAGTGCCAATGAGCTTTGCTCCACAGGTTGAAGGTGGTCAGCACCTGAATGTCAATGTTCTGCGCCGCGAAACATTGGAAGATGCAGTAGCAAATCCAGAGAAATATCCACAACTGACAATTCGTGTTTCTGGTTATGCCGTACGTTTCAATGCACTGACACCAGAACAACAGCGCGATGTAATCACTCGCACATTTACTCAGTCACTCTAATTTGTTTGTTGCCAGACAAACAGACAAAAACGCCGGATTTGATATCCGGCGTTTTTGTATTTCCAATTTTCAAACGGGCGTGAGTTTATATTCAGCTTGCCGCTTTGAAATCATCGAGTTACAGCTATTACAAAAATAATCGACTGCACCACATGCCTGTAACCGCTCTAATTCAGCATGGCAAGTGGGACAATAAGCGACAAGGCTAAACTGTTTTGCACAGTGAACGCAGGTTGTTGTAGCAAACCGCGGGTCGAGTCCTTCCTGCTGACAAGAAGGACAGGTGATTTGATAAGCCATTTCACCTCTCCTTAAATGCAAATTAACCCTTCTTCACAAAACTCATCATACGACGACGTTTACGGATCTGAGTTTGCGTCAACTTATTGCGTCGGCCTTCGAATGGGTTGTCACCTTCCTGGAATTCAATATGGATAGGTGTCCCCATAATTTTAAGCGATTTACGGTAATAGTTAATCAGATAACGCTTATAAGACTCTGGTAAATCTTTAACCTGGTTACCATGAATAATAATACGTGGCGGATTATAACCACCGGCATGCGCGTATTTCAGCTTCACACGACGTCCACGGACTAATGGAGGCTGATGATCTTCTGCCGCCATATTCATGATACGAGTCAGCATTGAGGTGCTGATACGTTTGGTCGCAGAACGGTAAGCTTCCTGAATAGAATCAAACAGGTTGCCAACCCCGGAACCATGCAATGCAGAAATAAAGTGCACACGGGCAAAATCAACAAAACCCAGACGACGCTCCAGATCTTCTTTGATTTTTTCTTTAGTGTCCTGATCCAGACCATCCCATTTATTCACAGCGATCACAATTGAACGACCGGAATGCAGAGTAAAGCCCAGCAGACTTAAATCCTGATCAGAAACACCTTCCCGCGCGTCGATCAATAACAATACGACGTTGGCATCTTCAATAGCCTGCAATGTTTTAACGACAGAGAATTTTTCTACTGTTTCGTAGATTTTTTTCTTCTTACGTACACCAGCAGTATCAATCACGATGTAATGCTGATCATCACGCTCCAGCGGGATATAGATAGAATCGCGGGTAGTACCAGGCAGATCGTACACAATCACACGATCTTCACCTAACATACGGTTAGTCAGGGTTGATTTACCTACGTTAGGACGACCAATAATGGCAAATTTTATAGGCAAGTCAGCATAGCGATCTTCGCCGGTTAACTCTTCGTCTGACTCATCTTCTTCTGTTACGTCTGTTCCTTCAAAAGCAGCCCAGTAAGCAGCATCTTCATCTGCAGCTTCCTCTTCTGCTGACTTACCAGTCAACTCTTCAAAGAAAGGAGCCAGCGCTTTTTCCAGTAATGATGTCACGCCACGGCCATGAGAAGCCGCGATTTGATAAACTTCGCCCAACGCCAGACTATAAAAATCAGCACAGTGGACATCACCATCAAGACCATCGGTTTTGTTAGCTACCAGAAATACCTTTTTCTTCTGACGGCGCAGATGATTAGCAATGCCGATATCCGCACTGGTGACACCCGCACGGGCATCAACCATGAATAAAACCACGTCAGATTCATCAATCGCCTGCAGCGACTGTTCAGCCATTTTGACTTCGATACCTTCTTCGGAACCATCAATCCCGCCGGTATCGACGACAATAAAATTCATATCATCGACTACTGCCTGACCGTATTTACGGTCTCGCGTTAATCCCGGAAAATCGGCCACCAGTGCGTCCCGGCTACGCGTCAGACGATTAAATAATGTGGACTTGCCAACGTTCGGGCGTCCCACCAGGGCAACCACAGGGGTCATATAAAACCTCAATAATTAAATAAACAGAAGCCCCCGATACCAGATCAGGGGCTATAAACAAACATATAAACTGAATTATAACGGACGTTTGATAGCAACCAGTTCGCCACCTCGGGTTTGAATATAGATCAAATTCCCATCGATAATTGGTGTTGCATACAAACCATCACTATCAACTTCCTGCATTGCTGCAATTTTACCCGTTGTTTGTGAAATCCAGTACAGATAGCCCTCACTGTCACCGACTACAACGTAATCGCCCAATACCAGCGGAGCCGTGATATTGCGGTATTCCAGTTGAGTATTAGACCATTTTTCAGTACCGGTTGTGCGGTCGACCAAATAGATATGCGATTTTGAATCAGTGATAGCAATATCATTTACACCAATCCCCATATTCTGATAGGCGGCATATTTACGCTTCCACAGTTCATCACCGGAGATCAGTTTGCGGGAGATCAGCTGGCCATTATAGGCTACCGCGTACAGTTCATCATCAACAATAACCGGTTCAGCATCGACATCCACCATACGGTCCAGATCAGTCTGGCCATGAGGCGTAGCGATACGGGTTTCATTAACAAGCTGTCCGTTCTGCAGGATCACAATGCCTATTTTACCATCAGCGCGCCCATAGAGCACACCACCGGCGGCAATAACAGGAGACGAAGTACCACGTAAGGTCAGGTTGGGTTGTTCACTGGTCACTGTCCAGTCAATTTTACCCGTTTCACCATCCAGTGCGAGTAACTGTCCTGCACCCGTAGCAACCACAACTTTACCGGAATCAGTAGCTGGTGCAGCCAGCACTTCGCCACCGACATCGGTATGCCAAATCAGTTCGCCATTTTCCTGACTTATTGCAATCAACTGGCCATTTTCTGAACCGACATAAAGATGGCCATCGGCAGCAGCTAAACCACCTGACAGACGAGCACTACGTTTTTCTTCATAGACAGGCTGATCACTGAGATCAATATCCCACAGCTTGTTGCCACTCAGTTTATCAAAAGCATAAACATCGCCGTCTCTTGAGGCAGCAAAAATATTGTTGCCAACAATCACTGGCTGCAAGTGCGAATAGAATTTGCCAACGCCGGAACCAACACCATGACTCCATGCTGTTTCCGGATTAAAAGCCGATTCAATTACTGGTACTTCAGCCATTTTAATGACGTCTTCTTCTGAACTGCAGCCATAGAGTAAAATTCCTCCCAGCAACAGACAGCTAAGTTTTTGCCAACTTTTATGCATTTGGTTCACCATCCTTCGCATTATTTCGCTGTAGGTGTATCAACTTTTTCGCTGGCTACAGAAAGATCGTCCAGTTTCATCTGTAAAACAGGATTTACACCGTTTTTACTGGCTTGCATGGCTGCAGTATATGCTTCGCGTGCTTTATCAGGCTGCGATGATGCCAGCAAAGCATCACCTCTGACTTCGGCTACAGCTGCCTTATACTGTCCTGCTGTGACTGAATCTAATACTTTCAGTGCATCGGCTGGTTTATTCATCGCTATTAATACGCGAGCCAGACGAATACCTGCGACTGGTTTGAATTCTTCATCGCTGGCTTGGTCCGCAACGCGGCGCAGTTGTTCTGCAGCCAGTTCAGGTTTATTCGCCTTGACCGCTTCAGCTGCCAGTTGCAGTGCAGCCAAATCACCATAGGTATCTTTATGCGCGGCAATAAACTGACCAACTTCAGCAAATGCTTTTTCATGTTGTTCAGACAGGTTTTGCATAACCTGTTGATACCCGGCTGCAGATGATTCACTCTGCTGACGGGTATAATCATTGTAATAGCGCCAGCCGAACAATCCGACAAAACCAATCACCACACCCGCGATGATGGATTTACCATTTTCCTGCCACCATGACTTAATAGCTTCAACCTGTTGTTCTTCTGAATTATAAACGTCCACTATTACTCTCCCAGTTGAGCCAGGATCGGTAACAGCGCTGTGACATCAACAGTCTGCTGTTCAACCTGATCACGTAAAAATTTGACGGTGACTTTCTGTTCTGCTACTTCAGTTTCTCCCAGAATCAGTGCAATTCTGGCTTCCACTTTATCTGCACGCTTCATTTGTTTCTTAAAGTTGCCACCGCCGCAATGTGTCATGACGCGCAGTTGTGGACGTTCACTACGTAATTTTTCAGCCAGCAACAGACCGGCAGTCAGTGTTCCCTCGCCCGCCATGCAAATATACACGTCAACGGTAGAAGGAATATTACGGATTTGTTTCAGCGTTTCGAGCATCAGGGTAAGACGCTCCAGTCCCATCGCAAAACCAATCGCCGGTGTAGCCTGACCGCCCAGTTGTTCGACCAGTCCGTCATAACGGCCACCACCACAAATGGTGCCCTGCGCCCCTAAGCTGTCAGTGACCCACTCAAAGACGGTGTAGTTATAATAATCCAGGCCCCGAACCAGACGCTCATTAACTTGATATGCAATACCGGCAGCATCAAGTAATGCCTTCAAGCCACTGAAATGCGCCTTGGTCTCTTCACCGAAATAATCAGCCATCGTCGGCGCATGCTGCAGAATTTCCTGAACCTGCGGATTTTTGGTATCCAATACACGCAGAGGATTACTGTACATACGACGCTGAGATTCTTCATCCAGCGACTCTTTATGCTGCTCAAGGAATGTCACCAAGGCATCACGATACGCCGCGCGTTCAGCTGAAGAACCTAATGTATTTAGTTGCAGGGTCGTAAATTGTGCAATACCCAATTCGCGCCACAAGCGGGCAGTCATCATGATCAGCTCAGCATCAATATCCGGACCAGTCAGGCCGAATACTTCAACACCGAATTGATGAAACTGGCGATAACGGCCTTTTTGCGGGCGTTCATGACGGAACATCGGGCCCACATACCACAGGCGGCGTTCCTGATTGTAAACCAGACCATGTTCGATACATGCACGAACACAACCTGCAGTGCCTTCCGGACGCAGTGTCAGACTGTCACCGTTACGATCATTGAAGGTATACATCTCTTTTTCAACCACATCGGTAACTTCACCGATAGCACGCTGAAACAGGTTGGTCATCTCGACAACAGGCATCCGGATTTCGGAATAACCATATGAAGAAACCACACGACGCAAAGTTGCTTCGACCATTTGCCAGACCGGAGTTTGTTCCGGTAGGCAATCATTCATACCACGAATCGCCTGAATTTGTTTAGCCACAATAATTCTCAAATTTTTTAATGCAAAAGCTGCCCGCATTATAGATAGTTTCAAAAGGCAGGTACAACCCGCCCACAGGCAGCGCGTATATGTAATATCCGGACTTATTCCTCGTGCTGCTTGATCGTGATCGGAATACGCTTTTCCTGATCAAGCTGTGACGCTTTGGCTCTGATACGAGCCTCTAATTGATCCAGCAGTTCATTGTTATCCAAACGACCGACTCGTTCACCGTTTTCATACAGTGCACTCATGCGATTAGCACCGGCCAAGCCAAGATCAGAAACCAGCGCTTCACCCGGACCGTTAACTACACAACCGATAATAGAAACATCCAGCGGAGTGATGATATCTTCGAGTCGTTGTTCCAGCGCATTGACTGTACCAATTACATCAAATTCCTGACGGGAACAGGTCGGACAAGCAATGAAGTTAATACCGCGGGCACGGATGCGCAGTGACTTCAGAATATCAAAACCAACTTTGATCTCTTCCACTGGATCGGCTGCCAGCGAGACACGCAGCGTATCACCGATACCATCCGCCAGTAACATTCCCAGACCAATGGCAGATTTCACCGCACCGGCACGGAAACCACCAGCTTCTGTGATCCCCAGATGTAATGGCTGTTCAATTTGCTTTGCCAATAAACGATATGCATCGACTGCCAGAAAAACATCGGATGCTTTAACGCTGACTTTGAACTGATCAAAATTGAGGCGGTCCAGTATGTCCACATGACGCATAGCTGATTCAACCAGCGCCTCTGCAGTAGGCTCACCGTATTTATCCATCAACTCTTTTTCCAGCGAGCCTCCATTCACACCAATGCGGATCGGGATATTCATATCGCGGGCACAATCAACCACCGCACGAATACGATCTTCTTTACCGATATTACCGGGATTAATACGTAAACAATCGACACCATACTCAGCAACTTTCAGCGCAATACGGTAATCAAAATGAATATCGGCCACTAACGGAATGGATATTTGCTGACGGATCAGTTTAAAAGCCTCAGCAGCATCCATTGTCGGTACAGACACTCGCACAATATCTGCACCGACGCGCTGCAGAGCCTGGATTTGTGCCACAGTAGCCGCCACATCAGTGGTCAACGTGTTCGTCATCGACTGTACCGATATCGGGGCATTCCCGCCAACCGGTACATTTCCTACCATGATCTGCTTACTGATCCGGCGTTTAATAGGTGATACATGCTGAGTCATGAATTAATTCTTCAACGGTAACTTATAACGAGCAACTACACCCTGACGGATATAGGACGACATATCAACTTCCTGTCCGTGGAAATAGATAGAAACAGCCCGGGGCGCACCAATGGTCAGACTGAACGGCTCTTTGCCACTCAGACTGATTTTATCACCAGCATTTTTAGTCCCTTCCAGTATGGATTTACCTGTAGCATCGGTAACTCTCAGCCAGCAGGTCTCCTTAAACTGTAACTGCAGCGCAACAGACGGATCTACAGCAACTGCGGTTTCTTCTGTGCTGGCGGCCGTACTGACCGCAGTGGATGCTGCAGCCGAAGTCGCTGCTACAGCTGCAACCATTGGTGCCGGTACAACTGCTGACTGTTCCTGCGCTTCCGCATCCACGGCTGTATCAGTAAGCACCGTTGGTGCCTGTCCTTCTGTGTCATTTTCTTCGGCTACATCAGCACTAGCCGGTACCGCAGAAGAACTGGTATTCATAACATCCGGAATAGTTGGCACCGGCAAAGATTCAGTTGCAACTGATGTTGCCGAACTAACCGGGTTAACAGCCAGTGCAGCCTCGTTAACCGCTTTAACAACTAACTGGCCGGCTTCATTAATGCTGGTCGGTACTGGTTCTTCTGTTGGTTGTAACCACCACCAGGTACCACCTAATCCAATAAGACCTATACATAACACCCAGGAAATAAGACGAACCCGGTGTTCACTGGCCTCACGCTGTGTCCGCCCGGAGAAGCTATACATTTCACTGTATTTTTTGTCATCCAAACCGAGACCATCATAGGCAGCGACAACGGCTTCTTCATTCGCTCCGACAAAACGAGCGTAAGTTTTCAGATACCCGCGGGTAAAAGTGCTGGCCGTTTTCTGATCAAAACGATCCTCCTCTATATCGCGAATTAATGAAATACGCAGATTAAGACGATGAGCAACATCCTGCTGACTCAAACCTCTTTGTTCACGTGCCGTTTTTAGTATTGTGCCCGGCGTTAGCTGGGCTGTCTCATGACGCTGTTCAGTAGTCATTGTTCTGATATCTTTTCGTTTGGATCGAGGATGGGAATTGTTGAACCAGAGTCTGGCCGAAAATATGGCTATCAGCTATCCGCCCCTGCGCTTGTGCAGTACGAATACTCAGCCACAAACTTTGCGGAGTATCAGTGGCTTTTTTACGATATGTACTTAACCATGATTCTGCCTCTGTTGGATTATTTGCATTTAAAGCCATTTCGGCTAGATCAAGCAATAATTTTACTTTATGCGGATTGTAGCCGAGAGCAAGTCGATAATATTCCAGAGCTTTCTCTTTCTTGCCGGCTTGTAAAGCGCAGACACCGGCATTTTCATAACTGTCGTCCATTCTCAGATAATGAGGCTGAGCAACAGCCCGCATGAACATTTCATCAGCTTCGGAATAGTTACGGTTACGGCATAAAAATGCCCCATAATTATTCAGGACATCCGGATTATTACCATGACCAGACATTAACTTTTCATAGGCTTTCTGAGCTGAGACTTTATCACCGACAGCCTGGTAATAATGAGCCATCGCCAAATAAGCATCGGCACTATCAGGTGCCAGCTCAATAGCTTTTTCAAAGTTATATTTTGCAGGAGCCATCTGACCTTTATTCAGATACCCCATACCAAGCTGAATACGCGTCTTGGCGGCAGCGGCATTGTCTATTGAATTCTCTTGCTGTACAGAATTCTTGCCAATAATTGTTGTTTCGGTGACACATCCGGACAGCGCTATTATCGCTGCCCAGAGTAGAGGAAGATTTCTTTTCATTTCTCAGTACATTAACGAACTGGATTTCAAAGCATTTTGACGGAAATCTCCTGCTCTTGCATCCGTTTTTTCATGGTTCGTTTCGTTCTGTCGATTACATCACCTACCAGCTGACCACAGGCGGCATCAATATCATCGCCACGTGTTTTACGCACGATGACGGTATAACCGTATTCCATCAGCACTTTAGAGAAACGATCAACACGACTGTTGCTCGGTTTTCCATATGGATTGCTCGGGAACGGATTAAATGGGATCAGATTTATCTTACTTGGCGTATCTTTTAACAGCTCAGCCAGTTCACGAGCATGCTCCATGTCATCGTTCACATGATCAAGCAGCACATATTCAACGGTAACGCGGCCATGATTAGCATTTGATTTGCTTAAATAACGCTGCACAGAACCCAGGAATTCCTGAATATTGTATTTATCGTTGATCGGCATGATTTCTGAACGCAGTTTATCGTTCGGCGCATGCAATGAGATGGCTAAAGCCACATCAATCATATCACCCAGTTTATCTAACGCAGGAACTACGCCGGATGTAGAGACTGTCACACGGCGTTTAGATAGGCCAAATCCAAAATCTTCCATCATCAGACTGAGAGCCGGTACCAGATTAGACAGATTCAGTAATGGCTCGCCCATCCCCATCATAACTACGTTGGTGATGACTCGTTTACCGGTATCTTTAGGAAAACCAACCACCTGTGCAGCACGCCATACCTGGCCGATAATTTCGGACACCGTCAGGTTACGGTTAAACCCTTGTTGCCCGGTTGAACAGAATTTACATTCCAGAGCACAACCGACCTGAGATGACACGCAAAGTGTCGCACGATCGGCTTCCGGGATGTACACGGTTTCAACTTCCTGATCACCGACCCGCATAGCCCATTTAATCGTACCGTCAGAAGAACGTTGTTCAGTACTGATTTCTGGCGCCCTGATTTCAGCAATCCGGGCCAGTTTTTCACGTAATGCTTTATTCACATTGGTCATCTGTGAAAAATCATCACAGCCAAAATGGTAGATCCACTTCATGATCTGATCGGCACGAAATGCTTTTTCGCCCAGTTCATCGGCAAAAAATGCACGTAATGCGTTACGATCAAAATCCAGCAGATTGACTTTATTTTCGCTCATGGATGCCTCAGTGACCTGTGTAGAGAAGGGCGCGGATTGTACAAAGTTTAGGGTGGGAAGACCAGAGTCAGGATAACATATATCTGTTCATATTTTAACCAGTAATGGTTATCACTAAAACAAAAACGCACCACCGAAGCAGTGCGTTTAGCATTTACTGAATAGCGCGCTGAATTATGCTTTCGCCAGCAGAATGTTCAGCATACGACGCAACGGCTCGGCTGCGCCCCATAACAGCTGATCACCTACCGAGAATGCAGACAGGAAGTCCTGACCCATATTCATTTTACGCAGACGACCAACAGGTACATTCAGAGTGCCTGTAACAGCAGCCGGAGTCAGTTCTTTAACAGTGATAGCACGATCATTCTCGATCACGCGAACCCAATCATTGTGTGCTGCCAGCATCTGATGAATATCAGTCAATGGCACATCTTTTTTCAGCTTGATAGTGAACGACTGGCTATGGCAACGCAGTGCACCGATACGCACACAATTACCATCTACCGGGATACCTGCCGTCGGCAGACCGAGGATCTTGTTGGTTTCAGCCATCCCCTTCCACTCTTCTTTGCTCTGACCATTCGGCAACGGCACATCGATCCATGGGATCAGGCTGCCTGCCAGCGGAGCACCAAACTGAGACGTAGGGAATGCATCGGCGCGCATGGCTGCCGTCACTTTGCGTTCGATATCCAGAATCGCAGAAGCCGGATCGGCCAGTTCGGCTGCGACCACATCACGCAGGGCACCCATCTGCTGTAACAGTTCACGCATATGACGTGCACCGGCACCTGAAGCTGCCTGATAAGTAGAAGAAGAAACCCACTCCACCAGATTGTTGGCAAACAAACCGCCTAAACCCATCAGCATCAGACTGACTGTGCAGTTACCGCCGACGTAAGTTTTGATGCCTTTGTTCAGCGCATTATCAATGACCTGACCATTTACCGGATCCAGAACGATAATCGCGTTCTCTTCCATACGCAGTGTAGATGCAGCGTCAATCCAGTAACCACTCCAGCCAGCGGCCATCAGTTTTGGATAAACTTCTTTCGTGTAATCACCACCCTGACAGGTAATGATGATGTCCATTGCTTTCAGCGCATCAATATTGAATGCATCTTCCAGCACGCCAGCAGGTTTACCTGTGAATTTCGGTGCTTCCTGACCGGCCTGAGAGGTAGTAAAAAATACGGGATCGATCTTGCTGAAGTCGTTTTCTTCAATCATCCGGCTCATCAGAACCGAACCCACCATACCACGCCAACCAATTAGTCCTACTTTTTTCATTTCCATTCCTGCTTGGATTACTGATCAAAACATATCGCTTCACAATACGGATGCAGCGCGCTGCTGCAAGTATTTTTATCAAAATTTTTGCATGAAACAGTCAAACAACCGGCAACTCGCAGGAAGAGTGACATAAGCGGCTTTGCAGCTTATGATCAACAGCTGTGTTTTAACAATTTATCAACACTTGGAATTCGCAAATGCAAACCTTCATCCCAGGTAAAGATGCCGCACTGGAAGACTCTATCGACCGCTTCCAGAATAAATTACAAGCTTTAGGTTTTAATATCGAAGAGGCCTCGTGGCTTAATCCTGTACCTAATGTCTGGTCTGTTCATATTCGGGATAAGGATTGCCCTCTTTGTTTTACCAATGGCAAAGGTGCGACTAAAAAGGCGGCATTAGCGTCAGCATTAGGCGAATATTTTGAACGACTATCAACGAACTACTTTTTTGCTGATTTTTTCTTAGGCAATGAAGTTGCCAACAGCCCGTTTGTTCATTACCCAAATGAAAAATGGTTTTCAGTGCCTGAAGATGGCAAGTTCCCTGAAGGCCTGCTTGATGAATTTACCCGGAATTATTACGATCCGGAAAAAGAATTGACTGCAGACATGCTAATCGATCTGCAATCCGGTAATGATGAACGCGGTATCTGTGCCCTGCCTTTTGTACGTCAGGATAATCAGCAGACGGTTTATATTCCGATGAATATCATCGGTAACTTATACGTTTCCAACGGCATGAGTGCTGGCAATACCGTAACTGAAGCCAGAACACAGGCATTATCAGAAGTTTTTGAGCGTTATGTAAAAAATAAAATTATCCGTGAAGCCATCAGCCTTCCCGCCATCCCGGCCAGTGTCATCGAACGATTCCCTGCTATAAAAGAGTCCATCCACACGCTGGAAACAGAAGGATTCCCGATTTTCTGTTATGACGCCTCATTAGGTGGTCAGTTCCCGGTCATCTGTGTTGTCTTGTTTAATCCACAAAACAGCACTTGTTTTGCATCGTTTGGTGCACATCCGCAATTTGAAGTGGCATTTGAACGGACAGTGACTGAATTACTGCAAGGTCGCGGACTCAAAGATCTGGATGTCTTCGCTCCCCCTTCCTTTAATAATGATGATGTTGCTGACCAGCATAATCTGGAAACTCATTTCATTGATTCCTCCGGTCTGATCAGTTGGGATCTGTTTAAAGATGATGCCGACTATGAATTTGCAGACTGGGATTTCTCCGGCACAACGGAACAAGAGTTCCACGGATTACTGGCCATTTTTGATGAGATGAAACAGCCCGTATACATTGCAGACTATGAGCATCTTGGCGTCTATGCCTGCCGGATTCTGGTTCCAGGCATGTCAGATATCTATCCGGCAGAAGACCTGCTGTATGCTAACAACAATATGGGAAGTCATCTGCGTGATACGATCCTCAGCCTGCCGGGGAGTGCATGGGAACAAGAAGACTATCTGGCCCTGTTCGATCAGCTGGATGAAGAAGGTTTTGATGATCAAACCCGTGTCCGTGAATTACTGGGGATCGCAGCGGATAAAGGAACGGGCTGGCACACACTGCGAATCGGCGAACTGAAATGCCTGTTAGCACTGGCTGCTGGTGAACTGGAACTGGCTCAGGAGTGGGCTGGCTGGACACTCGACTTCAACAGTTCTGTCTTTACTGAAGAACGGGCATTGTTCTTCCGCTGTCTGAATGCAAGCATTGAGCTGTTCCTTAGTGAAGATCGGGATGCAGAACAATATCGCATAGCGTTCAATCATATGTTTGGCGAAGAAACCGTGCGTCAGGCATGGGGGCATATTGAGGGCTCTGAGCGCTTTCTGGGTCTGCAAGCTGCTGATTCCACGTTGCAAACTTTCAAAAACCACCAGAAATTGTTGCAAGCTTATGCTAAACTCCAGAAAGCAAAAGATATATTTAATATATAGCAATAAGTGGTAATTATTAAATAATTAATTGATTTTATTAATTTAATTAATCAATCTGGGCCAGATAACACTGGCCCTGTAACAATTGTAAATTTTTTTAACACAATAAAAACAAGCGAATTGCGCAAATAGCAGTCAGGCAAAACAGCGTTAAATGTAATAAAATTACATGATGACCGGCGAGATTTGATCTGGAGCAATTTTGAAAGAAATCATTATTGCTATCATTACCCCAGTAATCTGACTGACAGGTGTTAATTCCGTGAAAGCTGAATCCCCTTTTGATTGTCTGAAACCTGAAGCTATCGCAGCTGTGGCAGAAGACCTTGTCCATGGTAAAGCAACTAAACCCGCCGCTAAAGCATTTACCCTCGCTATCACAGCCGGTGCCTTTATTGCAATCGCATTTGTTTTCTACGTCACGGCCCTGTCAACTGGCAATAATAAGCTGGTCGGTGGTATCTGTTTCGCTCTGGGCCTGATTTTATGCGTTCTGCTCGGTGGTGAACTGTTCACTTCAACAACCCTGACTATTGTTGCCCGTGCTGCAAAGCGCATCACATGGGGACAAATGTTCAAGAACTGGGGTATTGTATACTTTGGTAACCTGATTGGCGGTCTGCTGATTGTGGCCTTAATCATGTTAAGCAGCCAATATACTGCCGGTGAAGGGCAATGGGGCAAAGTTGCTTTATCTGTAGCACAGCATAAAATTCATCATACATTCATCGAAGCCGTTGCCTTGGGTATTCTGTGTAACCTGATGGTATGTCTGGCTACCTGGATGGCTTTCGGCGGTCGTACTATGACTGACAAAGCGCTGATCATGATCCTTCCTGTCGCGATGTTCGTAGCATCTGGTTTCGAACATAGTATCGCAAACATGTTCATGATCCCGGTCGGCATTGCGATTGAGAATTTTGCAGCACCTGAATTCTGGACCTCTATCGGCGTCCAGCAGTCAGTATATGCGGATCTGACAATTCAAAATTTTGTTATCAACAATCTAATCCCAGTCACTATCGGTAATATCATTGGCGGTGGTGTTATGGTTGGTCTTACATACTGGTTCATTTTCCGTCGTCATCACTAATCAAGTGCTGATATCGGAAGTTCATACATCAATACCGAAGAGGTAATGAAAAAATGGCAGAGTTAAGTGAAAAATGTCTGAAAGCGTGGGAAGGTTTTGCTCCTGGTGCATGGCAGTCAGAAGTAAACACCCGTGATTTCATCCAGAAAAACTACACCCCTTACGAGGGTGATGAGTCCTTCCTGGCTGGCGAATCTGATGCTACAGCTAAGCTGTGGGAACAGGTTATGGAAGGCATCAAGGAAGAAAACCGCACTCATGCTCCTGTAGACTTTGATACTGACCTGCCGTCAACCATCACTTCTCATGATGCCGGCTATATCAACAAAGATCTGGAAAAGATCGTTGGTCTGCAGACTGAAAAACCATTGAAACGCGCTATCGTCGCTTTCGGTGGTAT